>Ga0164297_10002045_pt1 | contig 20389 bp, 17 predicted proteins | sample GEODES058metaG_FD_113539 | JGI IMG/M metagenome (GOLD analysis project Ga0164297, IMG submission 113539) | Dystrophic lake water microbial communities from Trout Bog Lake, Wisconsin, USA - GEODES058 metaG | ecosystem: Environmental > Aquatic > Freshwater > Lake | place: USA: Trout Bog Lake... | reverse complement strand
GTCGAGCACGTTACCGAGCACGCAGCCACCGAGCAGTACGACGGCCTTTTGGGCGCCGCTGCGTAGTGCGGAGAGCTGCTTCAGCGTCGAACGACCGGTGGAGCTGGCGTTGAAGCCGCGTCCGGGAAGGGTGGTTGGACTGAGACCCATGTCGAGCGCACCAATGACGTTCGAGCGACGAAGTGCTGGCAAGAACTTGGCCTGAGGGAAACGTGTTGCCAAGTAGCGAACAGCACTCTCAACAATTTCGGCGCTCTCAGCGAAGTTAGGGCGACCAACAACGAAGACCACGCCTTCACCCGAGTCACCAATGAGACGTCGAGCTTCATTTAGGCTTTCCTCAGGGACGAGAAGTCCCTGTGGTGCTGCACCGAGTGATCCGAGCGCTTGGGCAAGCAGGTGGGTTTCGCCAGGTCGAACGGGTAGTGAGACCTTGGCGACGTTGCTGAGGGCACTTGCCCCCGAGGCGAACTCGATGAGCGAGTTGTTCTTCTTCGTAAATGACTCGCGAAGACGTAGGAAGAGAACTGGCAGTTCTTCCTGAAGGTCTCCAGTAAGGGTGACTACCGTGCACGCACTGGCGGCTTCGTCGATGGTGGCCTTGGGCAGTGCTTGCAGCAGTGCTGCGTCGAGACCGTCGCCGTACTGAGCATCAATGTTGTCCGTGCCGAGAACACCGCGTAGGAATCGCTCCCACGCGAAAGCGCCCTCGTTCGTGAGTGCAGCGCCCCCAATGGCACCCACACCCGACGGTGTTTCGTTCGCTTCGCGAAGTAGTTCGCCAGCTCGCGACAGTGCTTCGCCCCAGCTGACTTCAACCAGCACGCCGTCCTTGCGGACCATGGGCTGCTTGATGCGGGTAGCGGCGCTCAGAAGATCAGTGGCTTCTTCGTTGCCGTCGATGGAGTCGAGAGTGAAGCGACCCTTGTCACAGAGCCAACCGTGGTTCACGGGGTCCGAGTCAACACCGAGCACGCGGGTCAGTCGGTTGCCCGACGACTGCACCGCGACGCGGCAACCAACCGAGCAACCCGTGCAGGTGCTTTCGACCTGCTCGAGGTCCCAGGGACGTGCGCTGAAACGGTACGGCTTGGCGGTGAGTGCGCCCACGGGGCAGATCTGCACCGTGTTGCCTGAGAAGACGGAACCGAAGGGTTCAACTGGTGACGGCGCAACTTCAATCAGGTCACCGCGACCAGAGAACGCAATCTGTGAGTCACCGGCAACTTCGGCGGAGAAACGGGTGCAGCGTGAGCACTGAATGCAACGCTCGCGGTCGAGCAAAATGTTCTCGCCAATCGAAATTGGCTTGACGTAGTGACGCTTCTCTTCAATGAAGCGCGTCTCACCCGAACCGTGCGCGAGTGCTTGGTCCTGCAATGGGCATTCGCCACCCTTGTCACACACGGGGCAGTCGAGTGGGTGGTTCGCGAGAAGGAATTCCAGAACGCCGTCCTGGGCCTTCTTCACTTTCTCGGAGTTCGTGCAGATGTTCATGCCGTCGTTCACGCGCAAGAAGCAAGCGGGCTGGAGCGATGGTCCGCGCGGTCCATCAACTTCAACCAAGCACATGCGACAGACACCGACTGGCTCCATACGTGGGTGGTAGCAGAAGCGTGGGACGTACTCACCGGCACGACCAATAGCTTCAATCAGGACTTCGCCCGGCTGTGCTTCAATCTCACGACCATTGACGCTGATGGTCACGTTGGTGCGGACTGGATCACTCATACGTGCAGCCTCCGTTGTGGACGTGGGCTTCAAATTCAGAACGGAACATCTTGATGGCCGAATTGATTGAAGAAGGAATTGATGGTCCCAACACGCAGATGGTGGTCTGCTGTGGTGGCCAGCTCAGGCCAGGGGCGATGTTGTCGCAGAGGTCAAGGACGAGTTCGATGTCTTCCATGCGTCCGCCACCGTGCTCGAGACGGTACATAACGCGCTCAATCCACCCCGAACCTTCACGGCACGGCGTGCACTGTCCACAGGACTCACGCGAATAGAACTTAGTGATGCGCCAGGCCGCGCGAACGGGGCACGACTTGTCATCCAGGATGACAATGGAGCCCGAGCCCAGCATGGAGCCGAGGCCTCCGACTTCGTCTTGACCAAGCGGTGTGTCCAGTTGCTCTGGTGAAAACCATGGTGCCGAAACGCCACCAGGAATAATTGCCTTTACCTGACCGTCATTCACGACGCCGCCACCGAGGGCGGGATCAAAGATGAGGTCGCGGAAGGTGTTCTTCACCATTTCAATTTCGTAGACGCCAGGATTGTTGACTTTGCCCGCCAACGCGAAGAGGCGGGTTCCGGTGGAACGACCTTCGCCAAGTGCAGCGAATGCAGCGCCACCGTTGTTGATAATCCAGGGCAAGTTCGACATGGTCTCAACGTTGTTCACCACAGTGGGTTCACGGTAGAGACCATTGACGGCAGGAAAGAACGGAGGCTTGATGCGAGGGAAGCCACGCTTGCCCTCGAGCGCTTCAATGAGGGCAGTCTCTTCACCGCACACGTACGCACCAGCGCCGGTGTGCACGACAATGTCGAGTGAGAAGTCGGAACCGAAAATCTTCTTACCGAGCGCACCCTGATCGTAGGCATCGTTGACGGCCTGCTGGACACGCTCGAGACCTAGAGCGAACTCACCGCGCAAGAAAATGAAAGCCTGCGTGACCTGCAACGCGTACGCGGCGATGATGACGCCTTCGACGAGTTGGTTCGGGTCGCGCTCAACGAGGAAGTGGTCCTTGAACGTTGCGGGCTCTGATTCGTCACCGTTCACCACGAGGTACGACACGGGTGACTTGCGAAGCATTGACCACTTGCGACCCGCCGGGAAGCCGGCGCCACCACGTCCGAGAAGCGACGCCTTGTCAACTTCTTCAGCAACCTGCTCGGGGAACATACTGAGGGCCTTCTTCAGACCTTCGTACCCACCGGTTGCCAAGAAACGAGTAATCGTGTGCGAGTCAGCGAACTCACCACGTGACGAAACAATCTTTGGTGCACTGAGTGATGCCATTAGGCGGGGTCCTTTGGCAGACGAGCGATGCGGGCGGCCTCAGCGGCAGCGCGCTCTTCAGCGAGTTCTTTCTTGGAAACACGAAGTCCGCCGTTGCGACGAACGCGAACCAGCGTCCCGTGTGGCGGAATCTCGCCGTCACGGCGTCCCTCACGAACTTCTTCGATCATCGCGTCAAAGGCCTCGGGCGTCGTAGTGCGAACGTACCGGTGGTTCACCGAAACGCATGGGGCGAAGTTACAGTCGGCCAAGCACTCGGTTTCTTCCAAGGTGAAGAGACCGTCAGTTGACGTTCCACCAACGGCGCAGCCCAGCTTCTGTGAAGCGTGCTCGAGCATCTCTTCGCCACCGTTAAGGAGACACGCGATGTTGGTGCACACACCAACCACGTACCTGCCAACGGGTTCCAAGTGAATCATGTCGTAGAACGCGGCGGTGCCTCGCACGTCAGCAGCCGAGGTCAGCGTCAGTTCCGAAATCTCGGCGATGGCCTCGTCGGTCAAGTACCCGTCTTGCTCTTGCGCTAAGTGCAGCAGTGGCAACAGTGCCGAACGACGGCGCGGGTAGAGCGAGACGAGTTCTTCGGCGCGCTGGCGGATATCTACACGAAAGTGACTCATCGGTCGACTTCTCCCATAACTGGGTCCACCGTTGAGATCACGGTGATGGCATCGGAAATTGAACCACCGCGCATCAAGAGCGGGATGGCCTGGAGGTTGACGAAGCTGGGAGCGCGAACGTGCATGCGGTACGGCTTAGGACCGCCATCAGACACGATGTAGCAACCAATTTCTCCACGAGGCGATTCGACACCAACGTACACTTCGCCCTCGGGGACGTGGAAGCCTTCAGTGAAGAGCTTGAAGTGGTGAATAAGCGCTTCCATTGACTCGCCAATACGCTGACGTGGTGGTGGGGTGACCTTGGGGTCCTGTGAGCGGTAGTCACCGGCAGGCATCTTTTCCAGGCACTGGCGAACGATGCGGATTGATTCGCGGATCTCGTTCAAGCGAATTGAGTACCGGTCGAAGTTGTCACCGTAGGTACCAACAATGACGTCGAAGTCCACCTGGTCGTACGCGAGGTACGGCATGGTGCGGCGAAGGTCCCAGGCCACACCCGTTGAGCGAAGGAGCGGACCAGTCACACCGAGAGCGAGTGCTTCTTCGGCAGTGATTGAAGCCACGCCGAGCATGCGCTCGCGGAAGATTGGTTGGCCAGTGAGCAACTGGTCGTACTCGTAGGTGCGCGCGTCAATCGTGTCGCAGATAACCGCGATGTCGTCCTGCCATCCGTCGGGGAGGTCAGCGGCCACACCACCAGGGCGCACGTAGTTGAGGTTCATGCGCAGACCAGCGGTCTTTTCGTAGAACGCCAGAATGAGTTCTCGTTCACGCAGACCGTAAATCATCATCGACGTTGAACCAAGGTCCATACCGTTAGTGGCCATCCACACGAGGTGCGACGAAATGCGGTTGAGTTCGTTCATCATCATGCGGATCCACACCGCACGGTCGGGCACTTCAATGCCCACGAGTTGCTCAACAGCGAGCGAGAAAACGAGTTCGTTGGTAATAGGACTCAAGTAGTCCATGCGCGTTACGTTGGTACCGCCCTGCACGTAGCTGAGCTGTTCACCGGTCTTTTCCATGCCGGTGTGGAGGTAACCAATGACCGGCTTGGTGCGAAGCACGAATTCACCATCGAGCTCGAGCATGAGACGAAGCACACCGTGGGTCGACGGGTGGCTTGGTCCCATGTTGATGATCATGGTTTCGTCGTCGCGACGCTCGTAGTCCACCTGGTCGGGGTCGAGCGTCAGACCATCAATGCGAAGTACTGCTCCCGCCTCGCGACCGAGCTCGACCTTGTTGGTCTCTTGACGACGCTTTAGTTCCTGAGCGCCTTCTGAGGTTTCAGCAGCCAAGATGTCATCGCGGTTAGTGGTACGAAATGTGTCGGTCATCGTGGGGCCGGCGTTTCCTTGAACTGCACTGGCACACGGCCAACGCTGAAGTCTTTGCGAAGGGGGTGACCTTCCCAGTCCTCCGGCATCAAGATGCGCGTGAGGTCAGGGTGGTTTTCAAACAAGATGCCGAACATGTCGAACGTTTCACGCTCGAGTGCTTCGGTACCCGGGTAGAGGTCGAACAGCGAGGGCACCGATGGGTGCTCAGTGCCGGCCTGCAGTCGAATGCGTGCACGCGTCTTCTTCGAAAGGCTCAACAAATTGACAACAACTTCGAATCGTGTCGCCACGATGCCTTCGGGAACTGATCGGTTGGCGTGCTCGAGGTAGTCAACGCCACACAGGTCGACGATCATTTCGTACCCGTCGGCCTTGAAGGCAGCGACGAGGTCGTAGTACTGACTAATGGTGGGAAAACAGACCACCGAGGTGTTGAGACCTTCGGCGCTAATGACGTTTTCTGGAGCGTTCGCAGGAAGGGTCACTTGGGCGTCCCTACTCGCACGGTGACGGGCACTTCTGGGGTCCAGAGACCTGAAGGCTGGGCTTCGACGTGGGTGGGGCGTCCCTCTTCACGGCGCTTCATGATTTCGCCGGTGCGAATCTGCTCGTGGAGGGTCAAAATCGCGTGCATCAGCGTTTCGGGGCTCGGAGGGCAGCCGGGCGCGTACACGTCCACGGGAACTACCTGGTCAACGCCCTGAACGATGGCGTAGTTGTTGAAAAGCCCGCCCGTTGAGGCGCAAACACCCATGGAAATGACCCACTTGGGCTCCATCATCTGGTCGTAGACCTGACGAAGTACTGGGGCCATCTTCTGAGAAACGCGGCCGGCAACGATCATAAGGTCGGCCTGACGAGGGGAATTACGGAAAACTTCCATGCCGTAGCGGGCCAGGTCGAAGTCGGCGCCACCGGCGGACATCATTTCAATGGCGCAGCAGGCCAGTCCGAACGAAGCGGGCCAGACGGAGGCTCGACGGGCCCAACGGACCAGATCCTCGACGCGACCAGTCAGGAAATTGTGCTGAATGTCTTCAAGAGCCATAAATTACGCCACCAATTCGTCTTCGCGACCAATTCGAAGGACGGTCGACGAGCTGGTACGGTCTGGAAGGCCCTTGACCAGGACTTTTGCCGGACCCCAGGAGAGCGCACCCTCGCTGACCAGGAAAAGCAGGGCGCCGAAGACGGTAAATGAGAAGGTGACGACTTCCACGAGGCCAAAAAGGCCCAGTTGACGGAAAATCACCGCGAAGGGGTACATGAAGACGATTTCGATGTCGAAAATCACGAAAATCATCGCCACCAGGTAAAACCGGACCGGGAACCGCTGCGGCGGTTCTATTTCAGGGATGATCCCGCACTCGTACGGAGCCAATTTGGCCTCGGTTGGCCGCTTACGGGGAGCCAGCAACGCTGACGCCACGAACGAACCCGAAGCAAATAAGGCACCAAGAATGAGGAGACCCAGGATTGGGAGGTACTGGTCCACTGCGTAGCAATCTACCAGATATCTACGAACTTGATACACACGCAAAGGCTCCGCCTAGGCTCGTTCGCGTGATGCAGCTAAATGAAGTCGCCAGTACCGCAACAACATTCGACGTCGTAATCGTGGGTGGTGGCCCCTCCGGCTCTGCCTGCGCCTACTGGCTCGCCAAGGCGGGCTGGAAGGTATGTCTCATCGAAAAGAAGACCTTCCCCCGTGAGAAGACCTGCGGCGACGGGCTCACCCCTCGTTCGGTGCACCAGCTGATTGAGATGGGCCTCGAGTCAGAAGTCGCCGCCAATGGTCACAAGTACTCCGGACTGCGCGCCTTTGGCTTTGGTCAGTCGGTCGAAATGCAGTGGCCCGACCACCCCATCTTCCCTAACTACGGCTACACGATCACTCGCTTTAATCTCGACGGTCTTGTGGCCCAGCACGCCGCCGCAAACGGTGCCACCCTGCTCACGGGTTGTGAAGTTGTTGACCTCGTCGACCTCTCCCCCTCGTCAAGCGAAGGGCTCATGAGTTGTCGCGGTGTTGTTGTGAGGGACAAGGAGAACGACACGACGGCATCACTCATGGCTCGCTACGTTGTTGTGGCCGACGGACAGAACTCACGCATTGGTCGTCAACTCGGCACCACGCGTAACCGTGAGTGGCCCATGGGCATGGCCCTTCGTGGGTACTACACGAGCGACCGCCACGACGAGCCCTGGATTGACTCGCACCTGGACATTCGTGACCCCAGTGGCAAGGTTGTTCCCGGGTACGGATGGATCTTCCCGCTCGGCGATGGCCGCGTCAATGTTGGTGTTGGTCTTCTCTCCACTGGCGGTGCTTGGAAGGGTGTGAACACCACCAAGTTGCAGGAGTACTTCGTCGCTCAAACATCTGAGGCCTGGGGCCTTACTGATGAGACTTGCTGCGGTCCCGCAACCGGTGGACGTCTGCCCATGGGACTCGCTCTCGGGCCACGCGTTGGTGGTAACACCCTCTGCATTGGTGACGCTACGGGAACCGTTAATCCTTTTAACGGCGAGGGTATTGCCTACGGCTACGAATCAGGTCGACTCGCTGCTGGCGTCCTAGGCGAAGCACTCCTTAGCAATGACGCGAGTGCACTACGCCTCTACGACGAACGCCTCAACGAGGCCTACGGTGAGTACTACAAGGTGGCGCGCGCGTTTGTTCGCATCATCTCGGAGCCGAAGATATTGCAGGCCTGTGTTGGTCTCGGACTACGCATCGACCCGCTCATGAAGGAACTTCTCAAGATCATGGCGAACCTCATGCGCAATGACGCCAAGGGACCAGCGGAACTCGGCTACCGCGCGATGAGTCGATTGGTTGACGTTATTCCAGAGCAGGCGTACAACTTGCTCTTGGGCGACGGCAGCTCTGACGACTAGAAGCGCCCTAGACGGCCTTTGACGAGGTCGACGTAATCTTCGACAACTCGGTGTTCACGAGGTTCGCGATAAAGGATTTCGGCGACGGCCACTGGGCTGTTAAGGCGCCGATCGTTACTTCGTAGTGACCATGCGTGGCAATGATGAGTACGAGGTGGAGCGACGCGCTGAGTCCCGGTGAACTTACTGTCACCTCACCACCACGCACCCAGGCGTGAATGAAGGTGAGTGGTTGGTACGACGTACCAATGTCGTTCGTCGGGATTGACTCACCGAACTGCGTGCCAATGACCGCCGCGTTAGCTGAAGCGAAGCACGATCCAAAGTTCTTTTCACTCGTCATCTGCTTCGTGTCGTCCGCGACCATCTGCGTCGTGCGGTAGTACTGCGACGTCGAGACGACTTGCACGCCCCCGAGCGATGTGGTGGTGAACACCGGCGACGAAACTTGGTAGTCCGGTAGTTGGCCCGCGCCACCGTACATGCGGTCAGCAGCGTACGAGACACCAACACATTTCTCGAAGTACGTGGTGATGTGGGCCCACACCGACTTGGCCTTTACTGCCGTCGTGGTGGTCGAAGGAATCACTTCATTCGCGGTGGGAAAGAGGTAACTGAGAAGCGACGAAGAACTCTTGAACCACCCGGCCGGGAGATCGCTCGAGGAGATGTTGGCGCTCTTGGCGTCGGCAAGTTCCTGGGCGAGGGAGGTGCCCTGTGGCCACAGCGAGCCCAAGGTTCCGCCCAAGGCGCAGAGCACGACAACGCCAGCCACCGCCAGAATCCCCGCTCGACGGGGGCGCCGGGCGACGTAGCCACCATTCGCAGCGACGACAGTACTGAGTGCGTCGTAGTTTGCTCGCGATGAAGAACGCCAGCAGTAGCGAACACCACCAATGGTGGCGAACAGTGCCATCCCCTTCGCAAAGCGAATGAGCTGGACGTTAGAGACTTCGCTCCACGGTGTTTGCCACGCAACGACGGATTCACCAACGAGTTGGGTAATCGTGAGTTCGTCGATCAGCAGCGTTACGGGCGCACTCGGTGTGTTCGGAACGAACGTAGGCGAAACACTCCAGCCCTCGAAGCGGTAGGTACTCACAGTGCAGCCACCTCGCGAGCGGCCTCAGCGGCACTCGTCACGCAGCGTTCGAGGTCGCTGTCCGAGTGAGCCATCGAGACAAACATGATTTCGTAACTGCCTGGCGCCATGGCGATACCGCGGTCGAGCATCGCGTGGAAGAAGGATCGGTAGAGACCGTTGTCGCAGAGTTGTGCCGCTTCGGTGTAGGTGCGAGGGGCGCAGACTTCTTCACGTGAGAGATACAGGCCCATCAGCGGGCCCTCGGTCGGGACTACGGCGTGCAGCCCGTTCGCGTTGATGGCCTCAGCGAGGTTGCGAGCAAACCGGCCGACGCGCTCGCTCAGCGCGTCGTAGTCACTCGGCGTCACCATCGTGAGCACTTTGGCACCGGCCGCGGTCGCGAGAGGATTGCCCGACAGCGTTCCCGCTTGGTACACGGGGCCCTGAGGAGCCAAGTGCTTCAGTACGTCTCGTGTGCCACCAAAGGCGCCAACGGGTAGACCGCCACCGATCACTTTGCCGAAGCACCAGAGGTCAGGCGTGACGCCAAAGTATCCCTCGGCACTTCGGTAGTGCAAGCGAAAACCGGTAATGACTTCGTCAAAAATCAGAAGCGCACCAACACGGTCACACTCCGCGCGAAGGCCCTGGAGGAATCCTTCCGTGGGAGCCACCAAGTTCATGTTGGCCGCCACCGGCTCCACCAACACGCACGCGATTGTTTCATCGAGGGTTGGCACGGTGTTGTACGGCGCCACAATCGTGTCACCCACTGCCCCACTCGTCACACCCGCAGAGCCAGGAAGGCCCAGCTGTGCGACGCCACTGCCGCCCGCGACGAGTAGTGCGTCGGAGTGGCCGTGGTAGCAGCCATCAAACTTCAGGACCTTGTCGCGACCCGTTGCTCCACGGGCCAAGCGGACGGCGCTCATCACCGCTTCGGTGCCCGACGAAACGAGGCGAACCTGCTCAAGTCCGGCCACACGTTCGGTCATGAGTTCGGCGAGTACTACTTCACCCGGGGTGGGTGCACCAAAGGTGGTTCCCTCGCCTACGGCGTCGCGAAGGACGGCCACGACCTCGGGGTGAGCGTGACCCACCAGGGATGCACCGTAGGACTGAACGAAGTCGAGGTACTTCGTACCTTCAACGTCTTCGACGTACGCACCCGAACCGCGCACCACCGTGTAGGGGGTGCCGCCAACGGAGCGAAAGGAGCGAACTGGTGAATCAACGCCACCAGGAATGACTTGTTGAGCGCGTTCAAACCACGCCTGATTACTACTGGTCAACGCGACAACTCCTCAGCAATTTCACGAGCAAAATACGTAAGCACAAACTCAGCGCCGGCTCGGCGAACGGCAGTGAGTTGCTCGAGAGCAACAGCAGTTCCATCAATCCAACCGTTAGCGCTTGCGGCCTTCACCATCGCGTACTCGCCACTCACGTGGTAGGCACACACGGGGACATCCAGTTCGCGACGGAGATCGCTCACCACGTCGAGGTAGGTCATTGCGGGCTTCACCATCACAATGTCGGCGCCTTGGGCGACGTCGGCCTTCGCTTCGCGCAGTGACTCGGCACGGTTGCGGTAGTCCTGCTGGTAGCCCTTGCGGTCACCGCCGTTAGCAATCTCCACACCAACAGCGTCACGGAACGGACCGTAGAGACCACTCGCGTACTTAGCGGCGTACGCCAGAATGATGGTTTCCTCGTAGGAGTCTTCGTCGAGCGCTTGGCGAATCGCGGCAACTTGGCCGTCCATCATGCCGCTCGGGGCGACGACGCTCGCGCCGGCTTCTGCCTGAGCGACCGCCACCCGACCGTAGAGTTCAAGCGTCTTGTCGTTATCGACGGTGCCGTTGGAACGCAGCACGCCACAGTGTCCGTGGCTCGTGTATTCGTCCAGACACAGGTCAGCCATCAGAACAATGTCGTCGCCGAACTCGTCACGAAGTGAGCGCAGTGCTACTTGGGCAATCCCCTGAGGGTCCCAGGCACCTGATCCGACGTCGTCCTTCTTTTCCGGAACACCGAAGAGGATGACGCTTTCGACGCCGGCCTTCGTCAGCGCACGGACTTCTTCGTGGAGTGATGCCAGCGTGTGCTGGTAGTGGCCCGGGAGAGAAAGGATGGGACGTGGCTCACTCAACCCTTCGGCAATGAAGAGAGGCGCAACGAGGTCAGTCGGCGCGAGCGTCGTTTCAGCTACCAGCCGACGAATGGCTGGTGTGCGACGAAGACGACGTGGACGTTCAGTAGGAAACACGACCCCAGCCTATTGCCCTTTACGCCAAGGCGTTTAGGGCACTAGGCGTCTAGGAGAGGCGCAGCACAACGTACTGGGACGCCCGGGACGTGGTTCCGATGCGACTCGAAGTACTCACGAAAATGCCACTTCCCTGAAGAAGTACCGATACGTACGTCGCGGCCGCCTTGGCTCGCGCGGCGGCCAAGTGAACGTTGAGCGTTGGCGAACCAATTGCGGAGGCTGAACCAAGAACCACAACTCTGGACATTCCAGCGCGCTTCACGAGTGCTGTCCAGGCGCGGAGTTGTGCCTCTTGTGCACTCGAAAGAGTGGCCACACCTAGTGCGAAGTGGAGTGTCACCGTAGGCACTGAGTGCGTCACCGATGCCCACTCAGCAGTGGCTGTTTCGTTCGTCGTTACCGTCACGGTTCCACCAGCGGCGTACAGCACTCCCCCGATGCTCCAGCCTCGGAAGACTTGACCCCGAGGTCCCGAAAGACCTGTGGACTGCGGAAGCACCGCCTGGCTCGTGGCAGTGACCGTCTGCGCCGCCGGAACGGATCCCGAACCGGCTCCTGCTGAGAACGTCAAGGTGGCGGTAGCAACTGGCGTCACCGGCGTCACCGCCGGAGCGCTCACCGTGAACGTCTCGCTCGCCGAAGCCGTACCCGAGTAGGGAGCGGTCATTGCGGTTGCCGTTGCAGTGACCGTGCACACGCCCGCACCAGTAAAGGTGACAACACCACTTGGTGCGACGCTGCACGATGCAGCACCGCTCGTCACGGCGTAGGTGAAGTGAGCTGAAACGTCGTTAGCCGTGGCTAGAACAGGCGACGTACCGCCGACAATTCCCGTTGCTGCGGTAGTGGTCACCGAAGCGGTAATCGGAAAGGTAAGAAGAGTCGACGACGAACTGGACGGCGTTGTGATGGTGAACACTTCACTCGTCGTAGCGGTTCCCGAGTAACTCGCACTGTTGGGCGTGGCGGTGACCGTTACAGTGCACGACCCGCTCACACTGAATGTCACCACACCAGTCTGACTGTTGAGAGCGCAGTTTGTCGCTCCCGCCGAGAATGAGAAGCTAAACGTTGCCGACGAATCGTTCGACGTTGGCGTGATGGTTTGCGACGTGCCAGTCGTTACCGATGCGCTGCTGTGAGGAATGGTTACCGTGACGGCTTGGGTCACGGTAAAGGTTTCAGTGCCTGACGCAGTGCCACTAAATCCAGCAGTACTTGCAGAAGCGTCGACCTCCACCGCGCATGTGCCGGCAGCAGAGAATGAAACGACGCCCGAGCTACTGACCACACACGAACCTTGCGTGACGGTGTAGGTGTACGTAGCCCCAGGGTCATTGGAGGTTCGGGTAAGGGACGGTGTGCTCGTGAGTAGTGCATTCGCCGTTGACTGGACTGTCACGGTGAGCGGTTCATGGGTGAAAACGGCCACAACCGTGGTCGCCGTGCCTCCCCAGTATCCCGAAGGACCTGGCGTGGCCGTCACCGTGATTGAGCACGTCCCGCCAGCCGTTGCAGAAACGGTCCCACTCGCGGAAACAGAGCAGAACGTCGAACCGCTCGAGACGGCGTACGAAATTGTTGCACCCGTGTCATTGGAGTAGGTAACCAGTGGGTACGTGTTGCCGACGGCCATGTACAGCGACGTGTTCGATACCGTCTCCGTAATTGGAATTGCCGTGAGCGAATAGAAGTACGCAATTCCACTCTGGGTCGCCGGAGGGGTGGCCGCCCCATACGTAAAGTACGGTGCGCCAACAAGCGCATTAGTGCCGTCGAGCGCTAAGCCAATACCAAACAGTCCTCCGTCGGCGAGGTCTAGTGGAAAGGTTGCGCTGTTGTTGTACGTCCAGCCATTGGCACCATAGGTGTAGGCGTACACCACGCCTGCGGCTTGACCGGCATCAGGGGCCGAAACAAGTGCCGTCGTGCCGTCAATCGCCACTGAGAGGCCGAACCAGTCTCCCGCTGACGGGGTGACAAAGGGTGACGTGAGTGCTGGTTCGCTAATTGGACCGGATGGATCGAGTGTCCACGCACCATTAGTGAGACTCGCGAAATAAACGGCGCCAAGCCCTGAGCCATTGACCATGGGAGAGCCCACGAGAGCCCTTGTTCCCGAAATGCCAAGCGATTCACCAAAATTGTCACCACTCACTTGTGACGGGTCGGCAATCACTGTGTTGTGGGTCCACGTGCCCGAGTCGTCGCTATAGAAAATGACTTGCCCGCACTCCACGCCGCCGGTGCAACCAGACCAGTAGGGCGCGCCCACCGCGGCGCTGGTGCCCGAAATCGCTACCGCCGAACCAAACGCGTCGGCGCCCGTTTCATTGAATTCCGACGCCACTCCGCTTTGTGCCCAGAATCCACTATCCAACGAGTAGAAGTACGCAGCACCCGATGGGTACGACGCTCCGAGAAGCTGAGTACCAGGAGCACCGACGACTGCGTTAGTGCCCGAAATACTGACCTCGTAGCCAAATTCATCGTTACCGGCTGCTGCAGGATCGGAAAAGAAGGCTGTCTCGACCCACCCACCTAAAACATCAGAGAAAAAGTACACCTCGCCGGATGACAGTGCTGACTGACTGATAGGCACGCCCATCGAGCCAATGACCGCATTATCGCCGGAGATTGCAACCGAAGAACCAAATTGGTCAAAGGCAGCGTTGTTGGGGTCATACACAGGCTGCCCATTGAGCACCCAGTTTCCACCACTCAATGTGAAGAACAACACAGTGCCCGAATCGGTGAGCCCATTGACCGTCGCACCGTACTCGCCGACCACTGCATTATTTCCAGAGATTGACACCGTTATACCCAGGTATTCGTTGCCAAGCCACGACTGGTTCTGTGAGTACGTGGGGTCACTTACTCCTGGACCCATCGGAATGAGTTGCCCGGTGGAGAGTGTGTAGGCGAGAGCAGCACCTGCACCTGAGACCTGGTTCGGACTGTCGGTCGGTGCTCCGACGAGGAGTGTTGTTCCCGACATCGCCATCGAAGCACCAAACGAGATGCTCGTGCTAAATGATTGCTGGTTGCTCAGATTCCACGTGCCATCGAGCGCGTTGTACAAGTCAAGTTCTGGTGGCGACACATTATTTGTCGTCACGGCGAGTGTTGTTCCGCTCATCGCGATTTAGGTTCCGAATCCGTTAAACGAAGAAGGTGTCGACTGCGTCAGCGTTTGCTCGGGGTACCAACCAGCTCCGGTGGCGTCGTAGACCGTCACTTCACCCGCGAAGAAGTTTCCGCCAACTGTTCCACCTGGTTCGCCAACGGCCGCTTGTGTTCCCGAGAGCGCAACCGACGTTCCGAAGTAGTCATTTAGTGAGGGATCCGCCGGAAGTAGTACGGAGCCAAGGTTCCAGCCACCTGTGTTTTCGTACGTAAAGACGGCTCCGACTGTCTGCGTTCCGCTGTATTCAGCATTGGGGTCACCCACCAACGCGGAAGTACCTGAGAGGGCAACGGAGTAACCAAAGTCATCACCGACGCCACTGGCTGTCCCTTGCACCACAGAAACCTGGTTCCAGGTGGTACCTGACGTGAGGTTGTAGAAGTAAGCAACGCCTGCTGTCTGTCCACCAGTCTGCGGAGTCCCCGGTGCACCAACCAGCGCGTTACTCCCAGAAATCGCTACCGAGCATCCAAACCGGTCGCCTGACATTCCACCGGGGTCTGCGACACCGGTAGTGGCGTTCCTCGTACCACCGGATAGTTGGTAGAACTGGACGAATCCATAATTCGGGTCGTACTGCTGTGTGTTGGGGTCGTAGATGGAGCCCACCACTCCTGGTGCTCCAACAATTGCGGCCGTTCCCGATATCGCTACTGCTGCACCGAAGAGGTCACCTGACATCGCGTTGGGAGCGGAGTCGTCAACCACGTTGACCAGGTTCCAACTGCCATTAACAAGCGTGAAGAAGAAGGCTTCACCACACTGACTGCACGAGCCAGCATTGGCGCCGGGCGCACCGACGACCGCGTTGGTCCCAGAAATCGCCACTGACTCTCCGAATCCGTCTCCCGAGACCGGACTCGCTTCGGCCAACACACCATTACTTACGGGCTGTCCCGCAAAGTGTGGCGTGAGGTGAATGTGGTGCGTGGCGTTGACGTTACGAATGGCGGACTGCAGGGCCTGAGGCGCCTGAGCGAACGACAGCTTCGATGACGAAGTGGACGTTACCGCGGCGTGTGTAGTGCCACGAACCGCTGGCGTGGTGGTCGGTTGGGTTGGCTGAGTGGCAACTGGAGTACTTACTGCCTGACGAGGGGCCGCGGCACTGGCGACATGAACTGGAATGATCATGAGGCTCGATGCGGCCAGCACTGCCCCGGAGAACAGTGTTAAGCCCTTCTTCACATACGAACTCACTACCGAAGCGCTGTTCGTTCGGCTGCTCTCCAAAGAAGTTAAGTACTTCATGCGTTTCCCATCAGTTGTAGTCCACTCAGCGCGAGAGAAACCTTGACAAATAGTAGTGAAGCCCCTTCAGGGCTGCATTTTGGACGCAATCTCCATAATTTGCTTACTTTAAAAGTTCAGCCAGTCGTGGGCCCCAGCCCTCAACGACAGTGTGGTGCTCTTGCTTAACTACGGCTGCGGTGCTCGCCCCCGGCACGATGACCAGCGTGGTTGGCGTAATGAATGGACGCGCTTTCCGCCATGCTGAGGGCGCCCCAATAATCACGACGTCGGCGTCGCGAAGTTCATTTTCGTCGTCCTCACTGAGATCAACCCCACGAGTTTCGTAGCAACTGACGTGGACCACATCGAGGCCACGTCGCCGTAGTGCAGTCGGTAGTTCTTCACGCATGGCCACAGCTCCCAACATCAAGACAGGCCCAGCGTCAATCTGCCTATCGAGGTCGAGCGCCGAGCCGAGCGACTGCGCTCGCACCGTGAGACCACTTGCTTCGAGAGCGCGCGTCGTGGAGGAGCCCACGCTAAAGACGCCGACGTTCGACGCAAGAAATGGCTGTGCGATTGGTAGGTAGTTCTTCGTGCGCTCACTCGTGACCACCAGGGAACCGAAGGGCGTCCGGCCACTCTCGGTAATACGCTGGCCGACCTCGTCGGGTGCATCGAAGTGCGTCTTCGTGAGTGGCACTTCAACGACGTCCGACCCGGGTGGCAGCCACGACTTCAATTGTTCGTTGGTGCCGCGCTCACGAGTCACGACAATCTTCATGCTCAACTACTCCAGCCACTCAGTGTGGCGCCACCTTGAACGTCGCGTAGTTCTCTCGCAACGTCGCGACCGACAGTGATCGGGTCTCGGCCAGTCAGTGATTCACGAACACTTCGCGATCCATCGGCCCCAATCATGAGCCCATGCAGCGTGACTTCGTCACCCTGAACCGTTGCGTAGGCACCGGCAGGAATTGAACACCCGGCCCCGAGTTCACGGAGGAAGGACCGCTCGGCCTCAAGTGTTCGGGCGGCCTGGGGATCAGAAAGAGCAGCGACCATGTCGATGGTTGCTATGTCGTCGACCCGAGTTTCAAGAGCGAGTGCCCCCTGACCCACTTGCGGCGTGAACCACGTTGGATCGAGTTCCTCGGCAATTACATGCTCTTCGCCGAGTCGCTCTAGGGCGGCCCTAGCGGCCACGATGGCGTCAACGCCACCAGTGCCTGGCGTTGAGAGGCGGGTGGCCATGTTGCCGCGTAGCTCCACAATGGTCAGGTCGGGACGGCGTTCGAGGAGAAGTGCCTTTCGACGGGGTGAACCAGTGGCCACGGTGGCACCCGGACCGAGTCCCGCGAGTGAGCGTCCGACGAGCACGTCGGTCACACTCTTACGCTGAGGGACTGAGGAAATCTGGAGGCCTAACGGTGACGTGGACGACAGATCCTTGGCACTGTGCACGGCAACGTCCGCTCGTCCGTCGAGCAGGGCGCGCTGAATCTCCACCGCAAAGACGCCTTGTCCGCCAAGGGTCTTCAGTGGAACGTCAGTGCGCTGATCACCCTTGGTTTCAATGAGAACTAGTTCAGCGTCATACCCAGCCGCGAGAAGTTGATCGCGAACAAAGTTCGCTTGTAACAGCGCGAGAGGTGACCGTCTGGTCGCGAGGCGAAGCACACTCATAGGTCAAAAAGGTTGCGCGTGGCCTCGCTCAGGCGGATTCCACGGTCAGTGCCGGCGGCATCCTTGAGCGCCATTGTAGGCTTGTGGGCAATCTTGGCAACAGCGGCGCGAACAATCGAAGCAACCTTGTCACGCTGTTCCTCAGTGAGGTCCGAGAGGTCACTTTCACGACGCTGCAGTTCGCCGTCAATGATCGCGTCAAAGCGAGCACGCAGTTCACTAACGATGGCAGCAGCTCCACGCGAACGACTGTCGCTGATGAACTTGTCCACATCGCTCAGAACGAGTGCCTCGGCGGCTGCGAGTGCTTCACGACGTCCGTCAAGCGCTCGGTCAACTCGTTCTCGAAGGTCGGCGATACCAATTCGCACGTGAGTCGTGTTGTCGCTCCGTGACAGGGCAATCGCGCGTGGCATGCCTAGATCAATGGCGAGCAGTGGTCCAGAGTGAGCCTCGAGCATGTCGGGGGTGATAAGAGGCTGTGAGGTCTCGACCGCTGCAAAGACGACGCGGCTCGAACGCAACAACGTGGCGAGGTCATCAAGGGAAGCAGCGCTGAGGCGCGCGTCACCAATCTCGTCACAGAGCTGTTGCGCCTTAGCGAGGGTCCGATTAGCCACGACCACTGAACCGCAGAGGCCGCCGTCGAGAAGACTCTTCGTGATGCCGCTGGCGAGTTGGCCGGCCCCGAGTACGAGCACGGCCGCGTCTTTCAGTTCTTCACTCAAGTGGTCAGAGGCCAGCGCGACCGACGCCTGGGCGAAACTCGTTGTCCCTCGAGCAATGCTGGTCTCACTTCGTACGTGACGACCCGTGGCGATGGCACGCTGAAATAGTTCGGTAAGTTCCGGTCCCGCGGTGTTCTCTTCCGTGGCCACGTCGAGCGCCCGTCGCAGTTGACCAAGAATTTCAAATTCACCAGGCACCACCGACTTCAGTCCTGACGCCACCGCGAAGAGGTGTTGGGGCACGGCCCGGTCGAAGTGAATCGTGAGGGCGTGGTCGAACTGCGACGGCGCCAGTCCCGTCATTTCACTGAGGGTGGTGGTGACGTCTTCCACCGCTCCGTGAAACAAGTCAATGACCGCCACAACTTCGGTGCGCAGACAGGTCGACACAAAGACCGCTTCGTGAATATTGCGGTGCGCAATCAGTGAGCGCAGTACTTTGCCCCACTGGTCTTCGGTAATAGTGGCGCGCTCGAGTAGGTCGAGAGAAGCGTGTTCGTGATCAATGCCAATAGAAATTAAGCCCACGATGCCTCCAGGTACTTCTTCATGCTAGGAGCCTCGAACAACAGATGGTGGCGAGATCCCCAAGGAGTGCAGAAGGCCGCCAGCGAGGGGGCCAGTGCCATTGGTGAGGTGGTACATCAGGATTTGGAGCTCAATGGAAAAGTCCACGTAGTGCACGGCGGTTCCCAAGGGGACTGTGATGACTTGCGGGGCGAAGTTCAAAATACCGTGAATGTCGCTCGCTACGAGCTTGTCGGCGACCTCTTGGGCGTGTGCCGGTGGCACGCAGACCACACCCACCGTCGCGGGGGCGAGGGGTCCGCTAAAGGGCTGCACGATGTGACCAGCAATCTCGGTGCCAATGATCGAGGGGTCGTTGTCGTACAGTCCGGCCAACTGGGCACCGCGAATAAGAAAGTTCTGTGAGTTCACGAGCGCGCGTCCCAGGTTGCCCATACCAATCACCACAACGTCGTAGCGATTGTCGTGGCCGAGTGCTTCAGCGATGCGCTCATTAAGAATCTGGACGTCGTAGCCGGCGCCCCGAGTGCCAATCGAACCAAGCCCGGCGAGGTCACGTCGAACAGTCGTTGGGGTCACACCCGCGAGTTCACCAATTTGCTGCGAGTCAATCCGGGTAAGGCCGTTGTTCAAGAAGCCTTCGGCGATGCGCTGGTAGACCGGCAGACGTCCGATGGTGGGCTCGGAAAGTTTGCGTGGACGAAGGCGCGGCGTCGAAACCATTAGCGACCTAACTGCCGGCTTCGCTCAGCAGCTCCGGCGACAGCTTCGAGGAAGGCTGCTCGGACTGCCCGACCTTCGAGCATGCGAAGTCCCGCTGCCGTCGTGCCACCAGGTGACGTGACCTGTGCGCGAAGTTCTTCGGGGCTCTCCCCCGTTTCGCGCAAGAGCGCAGCCGATCCTTCAAAAGTGCCGAGGACAAGTTCACGGGCAACGTCACGCGAGAGTCCTTGGTGGACACCGGCTTCAATCATTGCTTCGACCACGAGGAAGAAGTACGCCGGACCTGATCCGGAGAGCCCGGTAACGGCGTCGATGTTCTTCTCGGTCACGCGAACAACAGTGCCCACTGAACCAAGAATTGACTGAGCCCAGTCGAGGTCATCCTTCGTAACGTTCGAACCGCCGGCAATGGCGCTGACGCCCTTACCCACGAGCACTGGTGTGTTGGGCATGCTGCGAATAATGGCCGCGGGGTGTGGGAAGACGGCTTCGAGGCGGGCGGTGGAGAGACCGGCAACAACGGAGAGCAGACGAGTCACGCCACACACTGCGGCGGTGCGAGCAGCCACTTCGGCGTAGTCGGGCTTAACGCACAACACTGCGCCCGTCGTTGGGCTCACGTGTTCAAGCTCGAGTGAGGCGAGGACGCTCACCCCTGCGAGGCGTGCACTGAGCGCTTCACGCTGCTCAGCAACTGGCTCAATGATGAGGAGTTCGAAAGGCTGGCACCAGCCCGCCTTCAAGAGACCTTCGGCCAGGGCCGAGCCCATTCGACCGCCACCAATCAGAACAAGTTGAAAAGCCATGACGTAACGCTACAGGCTCAGGAACGCGAACCTTTCCGGCGCCGGTAAAGGCTCTGGTAGCCAAGGGACATGGCGTTGACAAAAAGTTCGTCTACGTACGTGAGAACTGCCCCAAGAAGTTCGTCTACACGGTCGGCAGTGATCTCAGCGGCCGGGAGTTGCGTCACCAAATACACACCCTGTTCAGGACCAAGAGCCAGATGCACCTCGCGAAGCTCGGCGTTTTTCTTCAGCAAGAAGGCGT
>Ga0164297_10002044_pt1 | contig 20392 bp, 24 predicted proteins | sample GEODES058metaG_FD_113539 | JGI IMG/M metagenome (GOLD analysis project Ga0164297, IMG submission 113539) | Dystrophic lake water microbial communities from Trout Bog Lake, Wisconsin, USA - GEODES058 metaG | ecosystem: Environmental > Aquatic > Freshwater > Lake | place: USA: Trout Bog Lake... | reverse complement strand
CTCTACCCGAAGAGTTTCGTCCATGGGTCAAAGTCTGTAAAAACTACGTTACCAGCGCTCCTGCCATCAGTGCTCCCATGCCTCCGAAAGACATGGTTTTTCCTACCGGCGGTTCCTTTTATCCACCCGGTCGTTATGCTGCTGCGATCGACAAAGAATCCTCTCTCCGCACACTCGATCAGCCTCTGGATACATGGTGTACCAACTCACAATACATTCCGAAGCAAACCAGTAATATGTATGTAAGCGGAAGCACCTTACCGGATCGCAAAGCCATGTCCAACGCCTTTGTCTCTGAACTCGCCATGCCCAAAGCTCTTCTTCGAAATGATGAATACACATGTCGTACTGCCAATGATACTGCGTATTTTCAGCGCAGTGGACGCCTATTTAACAATCCAACCAAACAAGATCGTTATGGAGCCCAAAAGTATTATGCCTTACCCGAGGGTCTTTCTCAAGGCCAACCTATGCCACATGGCGATGTTCCATCCGTTCCTCCGACCGTTCAAGCTGTCAAAGCTAAAGGTCCCTTCACTCAACCTGGCGGTGCCCTACCTGAGAATCATCCCTTAGCACAAAAAGAAAAAGCCAAAAAAGAACAATACTTGCGCACCCTCACGAATCTACAAGATGATACTTCTGTTCTAGGTATTGCCACAAATGGCTCAGCTGCTCGCGTATGGTAGACGATACTTCATATTGTAGAATCAGCCCTGTAGCCACATTTAAAAATCCGATCGAATCCAGCGCTCGATCAAATGTCTCTTCATATACATATTGTTTCAAGAGAAGTCGAATTTTATCTTCCTGGCTCGGCACAAAACTCGGATCAAAAAATACATCATATGCGCATTTTTCTGTCAAAATATCAAATTGGATCGGTCGTATCCCTTCCACTTCGAATAAAAAGTGAAATGTTGGATTTTCTTGTGTAGCCATCCAGATTGGAAGGGCCTTAGACAATGCTACCGCAATGGTTTGTTGTTCCTCTTTCTGTAACAGTGGAACAATCGACACATATTGATACAATGGGATATTACGTCCTTCTAATACGGATGGCATCGCCGCCAAGCGCCACATGTCACCCATGATATCTTGGGTTTTCTTCGTTGGATCGATCATATTATGCCAGCTTGTCAGAACATCCGGCCTGAGTTCAGTCGGCACAGAGTTTCGTACTACACCAAACGAGAACTCATCTAAATCAAATCCCTTGTATCGTAGTGGCCGAAGTTGACCACGAATCTTTGCGAGAATGACTAGCGCATGACACATGTCTTGTGTCGCCCAGTTTAAGTGTGGTAACTTCGCATGGACATATTCTTCTAGTTGCGCATATTCTACCGCCGGCATTTGCTGTGTATGTTTCATGAATTTACGTACCAAATGCTCGAATTCCGCCTCATACTCTTCCCAGAACTGAATATCTTCACGATAAATTCGCAATGTCAGCAATCCTTCTTGAATCTCAGGTGTACAAAGTTCGTGAAGTTTATTTTGATACATCGCACATTCTCGTAACGTAACCAGTCGGAGCATTTCATACCATGTCTCACGTACATCATGTGTTTTTACCCATTCAGGTAACGAAAAAAACTGTCCAAACTGAAAAATCGACTCTGTAAATTGTCGATCGATTTGTGGTACATCTCCTCGATCACGTAACGTATTCCAATCTGCTCCATCCAGACCTCGTAACATATCTTCAATGCTCATTCGACCCTGTGTTCCCTCCACTGTGCTTAACTTGAACGACGCGACATTGTGATATCGCAAGAAAGGGCGCGGAATCTCACGCACAAACCGTGAAAGGGATCGTTCTTGCTTAGAATATGTTAAATACAGCGCTTTCTTTGCTCGTGTCACTCCTACATAAAAAAGTCGCCGTTCACAAATAATATCGTCATCCGATTTTCTCGCAGGAAACACATCATCGTGTAGATTCATAAAAAATACAATATCCCATTCCAGACCCTTACTTGCATGGATCGTAGCCAATGTGATCCGTTTCTTTGTTTTTGTCGACGAATCAGGGCTGTAACTTGTACATAATTTATAAGGCAGTCCTCGCAAATGTAATCGCTCTTCGATCCGAAATAGATCCGAATTATAACGCGACAAGACCGCGAAATTGAGATCAGGAAGTTGACGGATCATTTTTTCCAAGGAATTTACGATCCAATCCCACTCGTCGCTTGATCGAAAAAAATAATGAACCTCTGGTTTTCGTCCCCCTTTTGTATTTGCCATCATCTTTTCCTTAAAGGGAAGAGTCGGAATAAATCGCATCACCGAATTGGCGATTGTCACGATCGCTTCGCTGGATCGATAATTCCGACAAAGTTGGTAATCATGAACGTCTTGGAGTTGTTCATGAAAATTCAGAATAAAATCAACCGAGGATCCGCGCCATGTATAAATATTTTGCGCATCATCTCCCACGATTGTCATGGTCGTATGCGGGTGATAACACCCTTTTAGAATGTCCCATTGTACTTCATTGATGTCTTGAAATTCATCCACAATGATCGTTCGAAACCGTTTGGACCAATTCTTTCCATGATCTGTCTGTAACCATTTCACAAGACGATACGGTAATTCATCAATAAACGGCTGATCGACCACACGATTGGGAGCTTGCTCACGAAGAATCTGGGCACTGAGTGCATGGAATGTTCCTGCGTAGAGATTCACCTGTCCCACCAATTGATGAACCCGATGGATCATTTCTTGGGCGGCGGATCGACTGAATGATACCAATAAGATTTTGCTCGGATCCCATCCATATTCCTCTATTAAATAAGCAATTCTCGCAGTGATTGTTGTTGTTTTCCCTGATCCGGCAGAAGCAAGAATACGCTGATTTTCAGAGGGCGGACTGGTAACGACTCGAAATTGTTCTTCATTGAGTTGAACGGTCCCTTTTGAGAACTCAAGTGTAGCCATTCGTTATTGGAATATGGAATGGATGGTTTAAGCGAAGCACGCGGATAAAACATACCTGTAACAAGACATTGGATTAATAGAATATGGAGACATTGTGTACTGCCATTCGTACCCATTTAACAAATGTACACGGACTATCCTCGTTGCGTCTTCAAAATCATCTCTACGGATGCTATATTTTACTAGAAGACATTGTCCAGAAAAATGTAATACTTGAGGGAACACTTGTAAAAGGAACACATCGTTCATTTGATCTGTCTACCCGTTTTGCGGAGATTGGTCTTCGCTACGGCTTTGCGATGGATACTCAACTATTGCTTGTTCCCTGTCCTGCTGACTACCAACAGGCATGGATTCATGCCTTTACCACAACATCTACATTAGAAGAGGTAGATCGTTTGGAAGAAAAAGTAAGTGAAATTATCGAGCAAGTTATTCCCGCAGAAGAAGGATTTTTTGCCAGCACGGCTGAAACCGGATCCCTTCCTCCACAGTGGGTGGATCATGCTCTCTCTCTGCTTCTTCCTAAAGAGGATACGGTTCAGGAATCCATTGTACCCGCTGTAGCGGTACCTTCCATTACTCCTAGTGTTGTACCTCCTAAGCCATTATCCATTGTATTGGAAAAACATAAAGACAATCCCAAACGTATGTTTGCCTCTACTCGTCGAAAGCGAATCGTTATGCCTCCGAAGAAGCTTCTCGCCACCACTCGTCGCAAGCCAAACGTGTAATAAACCCATTCTTTTGATACGGGGAAGAGAATAGGTACCAATGGAACTACTTTTGGTAATCGGTGTGATCTTCGTGATCCTCACCTTTTTTTATAAACAAGCCATATGCGAATTCCGCATTAATCAACTGGAATGGACACAAAAAGAAAATATAACGACCTTACTTCATGAAAAGGTTCCACTTGTTATACGAAAGCTTCCATCGGCTACTTTCTGGAATGCGGAAGATGTATTATCACGCGAATGCTATGCCAATATCCCCATTTTCCAGGAAATGAGCCTTGTAGACTGGATATCACAAGCCAATCATACCTCCATCTGCCCATGGAAATATCAACAGGCGGAAAAGATTGCCAGTGTGTCAGGAATGGCAGTTTGGGCCACCAAATGGTTGCATCCCGTTATTATTCCACGTTGGTTAAAAGGATGGTGGTATCCACGTTATCATTGTTGGGCCGGTCGTGTTGGCTTACGAAAAACGATTGCCACCTGGACCTATCTCTTTCCCGTTGATGGTGAAATTGTTGTCAGTATTATGACTGAAAATGTAGAAAATGCCTTACCTGCCGAATGGCTTGATAAATTTCCATCAGAATTTACGGCAAAAGATACACCTTTTTTGTCTGATTTAAAATACATGGACATCATCTTGCGACCTGGAAATGGTTTATTCATGCCGGCTCATTGGTTTGTATCATGGAAAAGTAATAATGATGATAAACTTCCCATGGTCGGTACCATTTCCTATCATTCGCCCATCAGTTTACTCGCATTTCATGCATCGCCGTTTACCTAAACCCTTATGACATAAATAGAGTATGAGTGATACAAACAGTACATCGGATCAGAGTGAACCAGAAGAGATCGATGAGTTTGATGATGTCATTGAACAACTCCACACTCTTGAGAAATCCTATCATGAATCGATTACCAGATTAAAATGGATCCAAGATCATATGGTTTCCACGGTTTTGATCGACGGGATGGATCTAGATACCATCTTGGATGAACTCCATGCGGAATCATTACAAGAGATCGAACAAACCGGTCAATCCTCATTTGGATCCAAACTTATAAAAAAATTGAATCAGAACAATGTATCTTCATAACGCAAACAATGACGTGGTATCTTCATTCCTCCAATTCTTGGGAAAAGGCGGTTCTTCCTTATCAATGTTTGCTCAACACTTACGTTTCCATGTATATCGATACCTTGGAGCCTGGCGAGCTTCCAAAAGACGGTTATGTTTCTGCGCCCACGTATGATGGTAAAATCATGATGGCACATATTACTCCACTCGATCACGGTATTTATCAAATGAAAGACATGATAGGAAATGTTATGGAATTTATGCTTGACCCTAGATTAACATAAAAATTGAACTATCTTTTTTAGTAAAGAAAGATACCTCAATATGGAACAATCTCCCTATCATACATTAAACGATGAACAGAAAACTGCGTTTGATTTCCTCTTAAAAGGTGATAACGTTGCTCTACTTGGACCTGCTGGTGTAGGAAAAAGCTATTTACTTTCCGTGATTGATAGTGATCTTCCAGGAATGATGCGCCGTTTGGAACTGGCGCGCGGTGTAGAAAACCCAAAACTACCTCGAATTCAAATGTGTGCGTTAACCGGTTGTGCGGCACTTCTTCTTGGCCATAAAGCAAAAACATTACATTCATGGGCGGGTATTGGACTTGGAAAGGGTACTGTCCAGGAACTTCATATGAAAATCCGTAAAAATCGTAAAGTACGACAAAATTGGCTTCTTACCGACTTGCTGATTATCGATGAAGTCTCTATGCTTACCGCAGAACTACTTGATAAACTCAATGAGCTCGGTAAGAAAATCCGTGTCTCTCGCGCTCCTTTTGGCGGAATGCAAGTCCTACTCGTGGGTGATTTCTTCCAATTACCACCTGTTAATCGTAGCGATGAACCCACCAAGTTTGCGTTTGAAAGTGAAGCATGGAAAGAGGGCATTCAAGCATGTATCGAACTTACCCAAATTCAACGACAAAAAGATGTGGGATTTCAACAAATCCTCAAAGAAGCTCGAATGGGTTCCCTTTCCAAAGAATCATGTGCCTTACTAAAAGAACGAGAAGGGCGCGACTGGCGTTCCAATAAAATCAAGCCTACTCTTCTCTTCCCGCGACGTGCAGAAGTCGATATGATTAATGAATCCAATTTACGGGCCCTAAAAGGAAAACGAGAAACCTTTAAGGCAAGTCTAGCATACGACGGAAAAATGCCAGTAGGATTCAAAGAAACCGATGAAGGGTTTCAACAGGCATTGAATCGGTTTGATACAGATGCGGCGTATGCGGTTCAGCTGGAATTGGTACAAGATTCACAAGTCATGCTGATTGCGAATGTTGATCCTAGTGCGGGTCTTGTCAATGGTTCTCGTGGTGTCATTGTTCGATTCTGTGAAGCGACTGGGTTACCCATTGTGGAGTTCTTAAATGGAGTTCGACGACCGATGGGAAGACATTCATGGCCCGTTGAAGATTATCCATTTGTATCACGTACACAGATTCCTCTACGACTGGCATGGGCCGTTACCACACATAAATGTGTATCAAGTGATACATTATTATCCATTCCAAATCGTGGACTTATTCCAATCCATGAACTAGAATTAAATGATCAACTCCAAGGTGAAGTATATTATCCAGATAATATAATTGTGACTGGAGTAAGCAACAATAAAACAATTATTGAAATATACAAAGGATTTATAGAAGATGGAATAAAATTAGAAACATCATTTGGATATGAAATAACAGGCAGTAATCGTCACCCATTATTAACTTATAACAAAGAGAGACATATATTTGAATGGAAAAAAATACCAGAAATTAATGTTAATGACTATATTGTCCTTAAAAAGGGTGCTAATGTAGAGGGTTCCTATTATCAAATCGATAATGTAATATTTACATTAAATAATTATAAAAAACAAATTATAATTCCTAGTGTTATCGATGAACGCTTTGGATACCTGATAGGTTTATTTCTTGGAGATGGATGTATCAATAAAAACACATATCGATTTGAAATAATGGGAATAGATCTTGATATTCTAACTAGGTGCCAAACAATATTGAAAGAAATATTCAATATTTGTACCGAATTACATGAATATAAAAATAAAAAAACTAAAACATGGCGTATCTTCTTTCATTCTAAACATCTTATTAAATTATTTGAACATATTGGATATAAGTTCGAAAAAGCTAATAAAAAAGAAATACCTTATACTATCTTGAAATCACCATTATCTGTTCAAAAAATGGTGATACAAGGTTTATACGATACAGATGGAGGTGTATCAAGAACTGTAATTAACTTTACAACTACATCGCATAATATGGGAAAACAACTACAAGAAATGATGTTAAATATGGGAATCTTATTATCAAAACATACACTTCATGAAGAAGATATTACTAAACATCATAGTAAAGCATATCGATTAAATATGTCAGGAAGTTCTGCTGTACAATTTAACAAATTAATTGGATTTGGTTGTGAACGGAAGAAATTACATTCTGAACGTTTATTTATTACTAAAAATACGATTAGAAAGAATAACAAATCACAAGCGTTTGAACTTCCAAATGGTAATCATTTAATTAAACAATTGCGTGATGAAATGTATAATGGATTAAAAAGATTAAATACTACAACTCAAATATCAGTAGATGGTCGTAAATTATTGGCTGCTCTTATTAATAAAACACAAAAACTTCGTTGTGAATCAATTGGTGTTATTATTGAATCAATAAATAATATTGATCAATATCCAACAGGAAAGTTCTTAAAATACATACATGATTCTGGTATTATTATTGATACGATTCGTACAAAAGAAAATGTTCAAAATATTCAAATGTATGATATTGGAGTAAGACCTTTAAATCCATCAGGATATTTACCAGATGGACATGACTTTATTGCAGCAGGATTTGTTAATCATAATTGTCAGGGATCTTCTCTTGACAATGCGCTTGTGGACATTGGCTCAGGTAATTTCGAATATGGTCAAGCCTATGTCGCATTATCACGTGCGCGCACACTAGAAGGGCTCTTTGTTCATGACTTTGATCCCACTGCGTTTCGAGCGCATCCAACAGTCAAGGCATTTTATAAAGGATTAACACTTACTCATATGAAAGACGAAGAAAGAGAAGAATTGCGGAGACTCTCTGCAAAAATACATGAAGATAACATAAAAGATATTCACGCTGAATTATCAAGACCGGTTGTCGCAGTGAATATTATCAAAGACGATTCAGAACCTGGAGCAGAATAAATCACTGCGTAATGAATCCTATCGCAACCGCAATTACACAACATCCTATTTTTTATCTATCTCTACATGGATCCTATCCACTTGGAGATTATAATAAACCAGGTGACATTCCTGATGATCAAAAACAACCACTTATCATTCAAGTTCCGAATGATATGTTAGTAATTGAAACAGGAGATATAGGATGGGCCTGTTATTTTACTAATTTTATTAAAGTCATGAAAGAACTATTACTGGATCGTACACGATTGTTACAATATATGGCAGGACATCCTCCCAAAACCGATACACTTGAACAACAATTCTTATTTTCAGGCGCACTGCGTTCCTGTCATATTTATCTACCTGGTAGCTCTATTGCGAATCGGTTTTTAGCTCAAGAAACCGGTCGAAGAGGTTCAGAAGGGGCCAGAACATCCGATTATGGAAGAGAAATGCGTTTCTTTCGATATGATGTAGGTCGTTCAGAACGCGTGGAAATATTTAAGAAACTGCGAACCAATTTGATTGAAGAAGCATATGGTCGATATGACGAATCTACCAGAAGAGAGCGTATGATTCAATCTACTGCGTTTACTACGTATGAAGTTATGTTTAGCTATCTACATGACCTGGAAATCGACGGATTAAAAGTAGTATTTTTCCCTGTATGTGGAGAAGTAGAATCACGTGTAGCGGGTCAACCGATTCGAAACGATAAAGATTTAATTGATTTAATTATTGATGTACAGCGTCAAGCGGATAATTCTTGGACCAACTTTATTGGTGGACGTTCGCTTAAGAGTGTATATGATGAAATCAATCATCAGTATCATGGTTCAAAAACGGTAATTGATGGTGCCCGATTTGTCGGCCGATCTCATTATTATAAAGGTCCTGGTGAGGTCATTCCTTCAGGAGAAGTATTTCCATCCTCAAATTGTATTACACGCTCTAAATCACGTATGATCCATCAAACAAATGAGCATAAACAAATTCATAACCAAATACTAATGATTATGAAATCTATGATAAATATCATTCGTGATTGTTTTTGTTGTAAAAAACTTAAATGAGAACCGGTGTCACGCCTGTGGTAAATGGAAATTTTCCTACCATCGGAATGCCTGAATAGATAAAGGTATTTCCATAAAATAAGGTCGGTTGGATATTGTTATGGTATTGATCGCCACCATTTGATTTAATTTGATGCTGATGGGTTGGATCGTTAATCGTGTGAGTATGTGTAGGATCGGAAATATTTGCGTGTGATATACCGGTTGTAGCACCTGTGCTATTTGCTGAATAATGTATCACACCTGAACCACTAATTGTTGCATCAGCTGGCGATGTATAACTATGAGTATGTCCAGAATCCGTAACACCGGTTGCACTATTATTAATCGTAATTCCTGTCGCATTTAATGATGTATTACCCTGTGTGGTATTGGTAGGCGCATTCACCTGTGCTCCAGCAATGTCATGATTATGACTTGGCATTTCAGATTGAATCAACTTATGATCTAGTTCACCAACACTCTGTCCTGCTGTATACGTACGAGAACGCGAATCATCGTCTGTTACCGTTCCTACTGTTCCCATGACGCGTCCTGCCGGATTTGGCAAGTTAAAAGAATTGCCTGATCCGCCAAAGGTGTATCCTACCACTTGAAACAATAAATTATACGCAGTCGTATCAAGCGAACGTCCATCGCACATGAGCCATCCCAAATGATCTGCTGATACAAATGACATTTTGGTATCACCCGTCAGTGGTTTGGTGCGAGCCGTATTCGCTGCATTTACACGTAGTGTCGATGTCATATCTATTGTAACTTTTTATTAAAAACTTCTAGATAGCATGGATAGCTTTTATCAACTTACTTGTCCTCATTGTTATGGTACAATAATTGTATTACCCAATGAATTAAATTGTCGTATTTTTCGTCATGGTGTATTCTTATCAAACAATGAACCGATTCCACCCCATGCTTCCAAAGCAGAATGTGACCGGCTTGTCACAGAGAATTTAATTGCCGGATGTGGTAAGCCATTTCAGGTAGTTAGACAAGATGATGGATCCGAACTTGCTGTTATATGTGACTACATATGAGTTTGAATGATACGGATTTAAAATAGTATGTATGTAGCACGACTCATTCACGATGGGTTGTTTTGTATCCAAGATAGGAGACGATCCTGATTTTGATGATCCGATTGAAAATAATCAATCTCGTCCCCCGACTCCGCCTAGTATTCGTGTCTCTCCCAAACATAATGGCCCTGTGTCTTACATATTTAATGATATTGTTGATGAAAAACATATGAAATATATGAATGTATATGATAATATGTCTGAACCAACAATGTTCTGGGCACTGGGAATCGAAAATGAATCGTATGTTATGATGAAAAAACTTCAACCTGCTACGTCATTTGCGAAACTCAAACCAAAACGCGAACGATATAGTGTAGATTATTATAAAAATTTCAAACCAGAACAATTAGAAAATACATTACAAACACTTCGCACATCATCTCAACTTACTTATCCCATTTATATCAATTCTCATACTTTTCAAAAGACCGATAAGAATCTACAACATAAAACATTTTATGATGTAAAAAGTACACCGAATCCTGTTTTTACCGAATCCATTCATGATGTTTTGTTACGCGAATGTCCTTTTTATCAATCGGTCTATAATACATCAGTTGTATTCGATGGTGATTCAATAGAGTTTATTACACAGAAGTTTCAAAATACAACAGTATCCGATTGTATGAATGAGTTTACTGAATTGAAAAGGAAATTTCGAAAAGAAGTCTTTCCTTTCTTTGAAAAATGGAATATTGGAACAGTCATGTTTCCTGATCATAATTATGGTCTTGTTACCTTTCTAACAACCAATAAATCCAATCTTCTTGTATGTAATAATGGCACCATTCACATTAATCTCACTTTGCCAACTATGTTACAACATGGTGTGATTCTAGACAAGGATCGATTTGCGAAAGAACATTTGACATTGATTGACTACATTCAGGTAGTCGAGCCTCTTCTAGTAGCATGCTATGGAACACCCGATGTCTTTTCTATTGTGGATCCGGCGTACTCTATCGGCAGTCTACGTGTTTCAATGAGTCGTTATATTTCTCTTCAGACATTTAATACAGGTGTTCCTGTCAATGGGAAATTATTGGTAATGGATAAACCTACCGATCCCACATTCTGGTATAATCAACTTGAAACTCCTTATTTACCAATTGATCAAATTGGATATGATGTTAATTTTAATAAATTTAAAAATCATGGGGTTGAAATTCGTTTTTTTGAATGGTTTCCTGAAGAATATCTTGGAGATGTGATGAATTTTATTATATTATTGGCACAACATTCGTTAACACGTGGTTCCTTTTCTCTTGATAAATTAAAATACAATAACTTAATCAAGAATTGTGTACAGAAAGGATTTACCTATCTCATTTCGATCGAAGACTGTAATGTGATTTTGAACGATCTTGGATTACCATGTATTGATCGAGAATTGACTGCCCATGAATTATTGTCTTCTCTTTCCAATCAACTCTATGATCTATATCATGAATCCGAGGTGGTTCAAAAGATGTCACCATCCATGACTCGTCCAACTATCGTGAATTATAATCGTATCGCATTTGAATCGCTCTATCGTGATGTATATGGAAAACCTGAACTTGTGATTCGTTCTGAATTAAATCCATTCGAAGCTCGAACTCCAATTGTTCCAGATGATATTCCCTCTTTGTTAACCATGTATCATGTCAAAGTGGAATCATCCGATAATCGTTGTTATGCGGATCATTTATATCAATATCATGGAGCCACCATTGTTCCAAAAGGATATTGGAAAGATACGAAACATTCATACGTGATTGGATTAAAGGCAATTGATTCACCTGCTAAATCTACACAGACGCTTCTTCATTTTGCCCACTGTTTCAAAGGGCAAGAGGACGCGAAAGAAACACTTGATCTTCTTAAGGATTGTACTTTTATTGATTATGAATACATGGTAGATCATGATCAAAAACGTGTGATTTCCTTTTGTGCCCAATCAGGAAAAGTAGGGTGTTATTTAGCATTAATGGCGTATCATCTTCGACAGATCGGGTTAATTGATATGGGTGAACTTCCTGATTTTGAAGAAGAGCGATATCGATCGATCTTATCTACCATGGAGGTTCTTCCTCGTGTTCTATTGATCGGATATGGAACTGCTGGAAAACGCGCCAAAGAGATCTTGGATCAGTTTTCGATCTCCACTACGATCTGGACCAGCAAAACCGTTCCTGATCGATCGATCATTTTGGATCATGATATTTTGATCCATGCCATTCGTCTACCCGATGATCCATCGATTACCATTGAACCGTTTCTTACTCTTTCGGATTTAACTTCAGATCAAAAATTACAGATCGTATGTGATATTACATGTGACATGGGCAATCCTCGTAATACGTTGCCTCTCTATACGTCCTACACCACCAAAACAAATCCGATCCGACGGATCAAAAATTCCATCGATCTCATCGCTATCAATAATTTACCATCGTTGGAACCCAGTATTTCCTCTCAACAATTCTCTACCATTTTATCAAAATACTTACCTGAAGTACGATACATGAAATATACTCATGATATAAACCCCTATGCTGCGAGTTTATATCAGAGTGAACAATTTTTTCGTGGATTTATCCAAAAGAGTAAAGACAATTAATTAAATATTGAAGATATTCATCATCCAGTCCATTTGCAAATCCTCTCCCATCTGAACGACTATAAGTATAAATCTTCAAATATTTTATTCCATCTTCTTGATCAAATGTATATCGTGATTCCGTCTCATTGAATAACGAAATACATAAGATGAAAGAATTCCGAGTTTTTTCCCGTAATACGTCACGTAGTTGATGGATCTCATTGAGATCATATTCCATATCCTGTGCAGTAAGAATGAATAATTTAGGTTCAGGAGATGCTAGAAGCATCCGAAAACGTTCCACACACCGTTGATAATAAGCGAGATTTTCTGGGAGTGTGATATCTTTATGAGCATAGGTCAATCCACGATTCACAATCCCTTCAAAGTTTTTACCCCATACCATTGATCCATAAATGCGATGATTAGAGGAAATACCAGGTTCTACCACATGATGATATTGCGGATCAAGAAAAGTTTGAAAATCATCCCGTAAACAATCGATGATCATCTGAGGACTTGATAATGTCCAATCGAATGGATAAGAACAAGAACGAAGATTATATTTCTGTAAATGGGACGCAGTATGACAAAATGAACCGAGTGAACAAATATGCCGAATCATCTTATGATTGGTTGAGTGTAGATGATTTAAGCTAAGAACTCTATTACTTCTTATTATAAAATTGATGGTTTCTATTGTTCTATTGAAAGACAACCATGGATCCATCTTATTTCTCCGGTTGTAATATCGGAATGGACACTCCCGTGATTGCTTCTACAATTAAACCATTTTCTTCACCGTCTTTACAGATAAAACAGGTAATTCTTAATGCAGTGGATGAACTTGTATTGGATGATGGATTTGTGGAGCCGATATTACAGGAAAATCCGAACCGCTTTACCCTTTTCCCTATTATGAAACCAAAGCTTTTTCAGAAATATAAAAATCATGTATCTGTATTTTGGACAACGGAAGAGATAGATTTGGCCAAAGATTTAAAAGATTGGGTCAAATTAACACCGAATGAACAACACTTTATTAAAAATGTATTGGCATTCTTTGCGGGTTCGGATGGAATCATTCAAGAAAATCTGGCAAGTCGCTTTATGAGTGAAGTTCAACTTAGTGAAGCCCGTCAATTCTATTCCGTCCAGCTAATGATGGAGGCGATTCACAGTGAAACCTATTCACTACTCATCGACACCTATATTGAAGATAAATCAGAAAAAATGCACTTGTTTCAGGCCATTCAGACTATTCCTTGTGTGAAAAAGAAGGCAGAGTGGGCGCAGAAATGGATCTCTTCTACGGATGAAAACTTTGCGACTCGTCTTGTTGCGTTTGCAGTTGTAGAAGGCATCTTCTTTAGCGGCTCATTCTGTGCGATCTATTGGTTGAAAGAACGCGGTCTCATGCCTGGTCTAACTACTTCAAATGAATTCATTGCGCGTGATGAGGGTCTTCACACCGATTTTGCGTGCGGATTATATGAAGAGATTGAAAAAAAACTACCAAAAGCTAAAGTTCATAAAATCATTCGTGAAGCAGTTGATATTGAACGTCAATTTATCACAGAATCACTTCCGTGTAGCCTAATTGGAATGAATTCCGAATTGATGACGGATTACATTAAATTTGTAGCGGATCGTCTGAGTACACAACTGGGATATGGTAAAATTTATTCAGCTCATAATCCATTTGATTTCATGGAACGTATTTCATTAGAGGGAAAAGACAACTTCTTTGAAAAACGAGTGACATCGTATGCCAAAGCCGGTGTTGGCAAGACCGCTACCGAAATGAGTTTTGATTTAAACGCGGACTTCTAAGTAGATGATGATTCTCTACGGATTATTACTTGTTGTTTTATTATACGCAGGACTTCATTATTTTTATTCAGTGAAGTATCTTGGTACAACTACATTATACGGCTCATCCGTTACACAGACATTATTTCCTGGTGAAAAATCGATGATGCCTACATGGGGAACCAATTCCATTGGAATGATGAATCCTCATCCCACAAAGTATGGTATGAATTCTTTTTGGCCTGAACATATTCCGTATCAGCCAACCAAATCAGGTAGTGGAGGTCCTAGTCCATCTGGGGGAGAACGTGGATCAAATGGATATTATCCTGGTGTAGAATTGCGTGACGGATATGATCCAATTCCTACCATTCAGAATATCTATGATGAATCAGGTATTCCTGAGAAGAAAGTATGGGAAGTCGGCTGGTGGGGATATTAATAACTCTAAATAAAATCTATATAATAGTAATGGACGACTTATTATATAGATTTCTATACATTGTTACATTTATTTTACTTATTTATTTATTTTTAACTACACGAAAAAAGAGAGCCTTTCCTGTTTTATCAAATCATTCTGAATCATCCTGGTGGCCATGGAAGATTACTGTATATAATTGGTGGCCCGAATGGCTCGGATCCTCTCGCAAGCATGTTGTTATTCCTCCACCAGCTTCTTCTGTATCGCATGAGCGTCCATGGGGAGGAGCAAGCCGTCATGCGAATGTTAGTGCGCCACGTCCTTCTTCTTGAGCCAATGTGGTTCATGTCGGTCAGTGTACTTCAATAGCCCATTTTTAGCGGTACGGTAATAATGTCGGTACGATACGATGGGATTCTTTGAAATCTTGTATTCTGGCGCCATTGCCATGATAAATGGACGTCTTGGATGTCGTTGAATGGTTGGAGGCAAATTAGCATACAACCATTCAACATGAGCTTCGCATGAATGCGTCTTTTTGAATCGAAAACGAAACTCTCGGGCGAGTTCTCTACCCAGCGTTGCGAGCCATCGATAATTTCCATTACATGTTCTCGCCCATCGCGCACACGGATGAGAAATATGACAAGGACGATATGTGGGTTCATTGGTTGTTTCGCAGATGGGTGCGGTTCGCATGTATTCAGGGACAGGCAATTGCTTTTGGGCTTTGGACAGTGCCATCACGGATTTATGCTTTTTCAGTTCAGGATAATGAAGAATCCAATGTGCCGTGTATAACAGCTGGCACGTTTCCAATATCATCTTTACAACATGTTTATCAAGGTGCCAACGGGCAGCCTTGCGTGGATTCCAATGAAGAACGAAAATATTCATTTGAGAACTTGGCAGTCCCCATACCCTGACCGTTTGTTTCAATTTTTTATTTACGGGCATGTAAAGCATATATACATTAATTAGATCAGTCATGAATCCAATGAATTGCTTATGTTTTGGAGTGATTCTAAATTGGTTTAATCGCTTTGGAAATCGATTAACCGCTCTAGAACAAAAAGTAGATTATTTGGAAAAACATGTCATTATTGATATTCACATGTTGGAAAAAAATCAATGATTTAAACTATTACCAACATATATCCATAATGGACCAATCAACAATTATTGCGTATTCTGCCACCTCTATCTCCATTTTTGGTAGGTTTATTTTTATGTATTTACTCTATACACGAAAATCGACCAATTTATATTCACTTGTGTTTTCTCTAGTTAATGTGATTTCTTCCTCATTATGGATTACTTATGGATATCAAATTCATGATACCCCTTTACTTGTTCGAGGTTCATCAGATCTCCTTTTGTTTACGATATCGGCCGTCTATATTATACGTAATCGTGCTACAGGTGTGATTCATCCAGAAGTGTAATTTAATTAAAAATTGAACGATATGTGTATATGATAAAAGGCATCAATATGAATTATGAGCTCAAACACATTCGAGGCATCCCATACTACCTCCACGGAAACATCGTCAAAACCCTCGAACTCCAGGGTGGACTCCCCAGCGAGCACTGCGTTGACATCGGACGATACGATGCTGACAAGGACTGTATTGAGTATTATGCCAACTGGCGGGAGCTCGTCCAACCTCGTCTTGATGCCTTCCGAAACTCGCTCGTCTCCCACGCACGAGACGCCCTTAGGGACGCCGTCGTCAAGCCTCAAAAGCCACGCAAAGCCACAAGAAATCCAAGAAAGCCTTCCAGTCGAACCAAGAATATTGCGAGTGTCTAAAGAAGATATCGAAGCATTATGTCAAGTTGTCGCCGAATTCAAAGAACAATGCGCTTTTTAGGAAAAACACCCAACAAATCAATTACAAATAATATATACCTATTTTTTGTAATTGATAATGTATCTTTCTCCATTAATTATTGATAATCTGATAAATGGTACTCAACGGAACCGATGCCGGTCCCACTGGATTCATATTCGGAACCAGAATGGATCGCGCTGCTGTACTAGCCTTTCCTTGAATGTATTTCAATCGATCACCTTCCGATTTGAATTGAGGATACGTCAAATTATTGATTCCACCCTTCACTGAACTACGTGTAGCCAAGGTCTGTTGGTTAATCGCATTAAAATAGGCAACATTTGCCTGATTTTCATGAATCAGACGACTATTTGTCCCTGTCGGCAAAGGATAATTTGGAGAAATCTGAGCATACGATTGTAAAGTACTAAAGATCAATGGACTATTCGCATCAAAATTCAATGTATTATATGGAGGTAATGGGCAGTTTCCACGTGTTTCGGGTAAACCTTGTGCTGACATCTCTAATAGTATAAAGTAGATTTCATATTGGTACAGAAGATGCCACCCAAACTTCTTACTTTACGAAATCCTCTTCGTCGAGATCAGCGTACCCTTATTTGGCTTCAACATCAAGATCCTAACATTACCTGGTCTCGATGGGATGCGATCGTAACCAGTCTCGCCGATTACCATCGATGGTATGATGCCGAATCACGACTTGTCGGAGTGATTGTATTACAAGTGGAAGGTGAAATGGATACATTTCTAGAGGATCTCTATACCATTGCCAAAGATGTACCGATGGTTCTTGTATCACGCACGATTCTTTCCCTTAAATCAGAAGATTATTGGCTAGAAAATTTCGACAATCTGTTATGTGTTAATGATGTATTAGAACAATATCCATTTTTAATGACAAAATGGGATGGTTCTGCGGAAGATGCCATTGCGATTTTCTCCATTTTATGCCGATACAACCGTCTCGTTGATGTAACCGAATCACGTACTTCACTTTTTCGTGCTCATCTTCAATCGATTAAAAACGTAGTTCCCGCACGTTCCTGGCTCATCACCCAGTATTTTATTCATCCTGATTCAGGGCGTGCGAAAGAAATTCGTGAATGTTTAAAACGAAATTGTGCTTCATTATATATTGATACCATTGTATTATTAAATGAAACCGATTTATCACATAAATGGAAAAACATTCCTGGATCGCATAAAATCAAACAAATTGTTATCGGTAAACGTCTTACTTATTATGATGCGTTACACTATATTGCTAGTTCTGTTCCACCGTCTGTTTACGCCATTATTTCAAATGCCGATATTTATTTTAACTCAACCTTACTTGATTTATGGAAGATCAATCTAACAGATCGTATGCTTGCGCTCCTTCGATGGGAAGGCGAAGGTGAAATCTTTGGTCCACGCCCCGATTCACAAGATACCTGGATTCTACTGTCTGATTCAGTTCGTAGTCGTGATTGGGACCCAAATATTTTTGGATTTCCATTTGGACAAGCTGGATGTGATAACGCCTTTGCCGCCCATATGCTTCGCATGCGATTTCTTCTTTGTAATCCAGCACTTGATATTCAAACCTTTCATTATCATTCATCTAATATTCGCGATTATTCGATTAAGGACATCGTTCCATCCGATCTCTATGTTCATATTGAGCCTACGCATTTATTGGATACAAGTCAGGAACAGGTTCCAGCAGGATCTCCTTATGCGATTTGTAATGAATTTGTGCGTTTTGAAATACGAAGTTCTTCCTTATCAAATGAAGTTACCTACTGTACAATGTTAGGCAAACAAGGACGTTATCAGTGGGAACCATCTGAAGAAAATCGTTATTTTGAACTTGCGATTCCTGTATACGCATGGAAAAATGCATCCGTTACACCAAATGGACTTGTATATGATGCGTATACTGTTTACACAGGAAAGCATTCGAATGATCCACGATTTCAATATTGGAATCAAGCAAAAGTCGATATTTTTACACCTCTTCAACAACGTAAACGTATGATGGCACTTCCTTTTCCTGACCTATCTGTTTTTGAACATCCTGATACCTATATTCTTCAATATGTATCTCGTGCCACTCGTCTTCTCGAGATTTATCCTGATACATCGATTTGGCTCCCATCTGGATTTGAATCATATTTGAATAAACTAGATTTTACCTTTGAAGGTGTTCCTCTCCTTGAACAAACTGGATGCTGGGCAAATGAAGTCATTGGATTTGTACCTGGCCCATCATCATCTGAACTTGGACGTGAAGATGTCATGGCATTACGCACTCGTCTTCCATCATGGAAAAAAACACCTACTGGTCAAAAATGTGTCATTGTAACGGATTCTGTGATTACTCCTCGATTTGTTTATGAAACACTTACACCCTGGCTTAAAAATGCGGATCCAAGTTGGGACATTCAAATTATTTCCGATAAACATCATGCTAGTTATGATTCGATTATTGGTGCGACCCTGTGTATTCTGTTGGGAGGACCTTCTACACAAACCAAATGGTCACGATTATGGGCACTTCCTCCTGATTGCTGTGTGGTAGAATTACAACAAGAACTTGCGATTGATGGTGAGTTTCAACACTTATGTCATGTTGCGGATTGGAAATCATGGGTTCTATTACTCGCAAAGGGTTCCACTACCGATGTTCAGGAACAAATCATGGAACAGCTTCAGACATGGTACAACAAAAATGAATGTGAATTATTTATGGTCATATAAAGCTATGTTATGAACCATGTGTATTATGGTACGACTTGGCTCATTTTTATTAGGAGTTGTGATGGGAACCTACCTGGATCAAACCCATAAAATGCCCAATGTAGAAAAATGGGTAAAGATCGCCGTTCGAAAAATCCAAGACTGGGAAGAACATTCCCGTAAAAATCAATAATGAAATGTATCAATAAACAATCGTACAAGTTCCAATACGCTTGGATTGTTTTTACAATCCATCATAATTTGTTGAATGGTAGAAGGAAAATAGATCGCACAATTATGTGGACTTGCCAAATAGCTGTACAATTGTTCTACGTTTTTATTATTGACATGCGGTAAATGATGTTTGATAAACATCGCCAAATAATACTTTTCTGGGGCGTGTTGAATAACTGTCATCATTTGTTTCTCCATATTTTCATAATTTGGTCGATTCGTAATACGTTCTATCCATTTATTTAATTTCGTCATATATGATAGAATATGACGAAAGTCTTTAATACCACTGGAATGTTACTTTGTTAAATAATTCTTATATACTTTCATTGCGTTTCTCATACCGGGTGTTTGATACTTATGATACTTGGCTCGGTAATACATCGTCTGTGCGACTTGACGGGCTTTTGCGCGACTTACCGAACGAAGACGACGAAGTGTATTTTTTGCTTTTTTACGTGTTCCATAGCCCGCTCGAACGACAGGCGTTTTGACCGCATTATTGAATACACCCATCACTCTACTTGAAATAAAGAAGATAGAATAACTTAGGAGTCAGTGTTTAACAGTGCCTTACCCCACGCAATGGTATCATCAATCTTCTTTTTATTCATTG
>Ga0164297_10002042_pt1 | contig 20407 bp, 19 predicted proteins | sample GEODES058metaG_FD_113539 | JGI IMG/M metagenome (GOLD analysis project Ga0164297, IMG submission 113539) | Dystrophic lake water microbial communities from Trout Bog Lake, Wisconsin, USA - GEODES058 metaG | ecosystem: Environmental > Aquatic > Freshwater > Lake | place: USA: Trout Bog Lake... | reverse complement strand
CGAGATTGTGAGCGGAACGGCACTCGACTTCGTGGCCGCGAAATTATCGGAGCGCGAAACACGCGTCACCAAAGCAGGGTCATCCCGCTATCTCGTCGAACCCAATGTGAAAGACGGCAAAGGTGGCTTGCGTGATCTCAACACGCTCTTTTGGATCGCGAAATATGTCTATCGCGTGAGCGACGTTGCCGATCTCGTCGAGGTTGGTCTGTTCAACAAAGACGAACGTCAGATGTTTTTGCGCTGTGAAGAATTTTTATGGCGCGTGCGGTGCGAACTGCATTTCCTCACAGGTCGCGCGGAAGAGCGCCTCTCCTTTGATGTTCAAAGGGCGATTGCCGAGCGGCTCGGCTATGTCTCGCATGGCGGACTATCTGCCGCCGAGCGTTTAATGAAGCGCTATTTTCTTGTTGCAAAAACAGTCGGCGATTTGACGGCGATTGTCTGTGCGGCGCTTGAAGCCCGTCATACAAAACCGATTTCAGGCTTTAATCGGTTTGTGAAATTGTTGAAGGTGAAAAACAAGGCCGTATCCGGCCTTCAGGATTTCACCATCGAGAATGAACGGCTGACGGCCTCCAATGACGATATTTTCGTCAAAGATCCCGTAAATCTCATCCGCATTTTTCATGTCGCCGATCAGCTCAATCGCGCCATTCATCCCTATGCGACACGGTTGGTGACGCAATCTCTCAATCTGATCGATTCCGATTTGCGTCGAAATCCCGAGGCCAATCGGCTCCTTCTCGACATTTTGATGTCAACAAATTCCCCTGAAATCACCTTGCGGCGGATGAACGAAGCCGGAGTGCTCGGCAAATTTATTCCGGAATTCGGACGTATCGTCGCGATGATGCAATTCAATATGTATCATCACTATACGGTTGATGAGCATTTGCTGCGCTCGCTCGGAGTCCTGGCTGAAATTGGCCGTGGAAGTCACGCGAAGGATCTTCCCGTCGCGCATGAAATTTTCCCGCTTATCCGCAACAAGCGCATTCTCTATGTTGCTTTGTTCTTGCATGACATCGCCAAAGGCCGCCCGGAAGATCACTCCATTGCAGGCGCCAAAGTTGCCAAAAAACTCTGTCCGCGATTGGGGCTCAATGAGATCGAGACTGACACGGTCGCATGGTTGATCGAACATCATCTCGATATGTCCACAATCGCACAAAGCCGCGACCTGTCTGATTCTCAAACAATCGAATCCTTCGCGAGCGTCGTGCAGACTCTCGAGCGCTTGCGGATGCTTTTGGTGCTCACCGTGTGCGATATTCAAGCCGTTGGCCCCGGTGTGTGGAATGGCTGGAAAGGGCAATTGCTCAGAACTCTGTTCTGGGAAACAGAAATTGTTCTGGCGGGCGGCCATTCTTTGATCAATCGCACCCAACGTGTGCTGGCCGCGCAAGATGAGCTTCGTCGCGCGCTCCCCAATTGGTCGGACAATGAATTGGATCTTTATGTCGCGCGCCACAACGCGGCCTATTGGCTGAAAGTGGATTTGCCGCGCCGGGTCAAACACGCGCAATTTTTATTAGCCGCTGAACGGGATCTCAAATCCTTGGCGACAGAAGTGGCCACCGATCGGTTTCGCGGTGTCACGGAGCTCACGATTTCTTCACCCGATCATCCACGGCTGTTGGCGATTATCACGGGGGCCTGCGCGGCGGCGGGCGCGAATATTGTCGATGCGCAGATTTTCACCACCACGGACGGCTATGCGCTTGATACAATCTTTATCTCACGCGCCTTTGATGAAGATGAGGACGAGTTGCGTCGCGCGGCCCGCGTCGCCCAAGGCATCGAGCGTGCGCTCAAAGGCGAAATCAAGATTGCCGAGGCCGTTGCGGCGCATCGCTCTAAAAACAGCGCAAAATCGAAAGTCTTCTCGGTCATTTCAGACGTCAATGTCGATAACGCGCTCTCTAATCGCTATACGGTCATTGAAGTCACAGGGCTTGATCGGCCGGGCCTGCTCTATGAGCTGACAACGGCTTTGGGTCGGCTTAACCTCAATATCGGATCGGCCCATATCGCGACGTTCGGCGAGAAGGCGATTGACGTGTTTTATGTCACGGATCTGACGGGCGGAAAAATCAGCCATACAGGGCGGCTTGGCACGATCAAGCGCACCTTGCTTGATCTGTTTGAGCCGCATTCGGCCTCTTAATTTCAGTTCAACCTCTTGATTTTCTTTGGTCTTGGCCCGATATCGACGCATGGTTGGCAGTGCCTGACGTTTTGCAGTGAAGAAGTGTGGTATGACCGATAAAGAAATCCAATCCCCCGATGCGTCAGATCTTGGCAATGACGCAGCGCCTCCTTCGGAAGAAAAGACCCAAGCCGAAATCTTGGCCGTCATCGAAGCGCTCAACACCGAGAATGCCTCTCTGAAAGAGAAGCTCTTGCGCGCCATGGCCGATATGGAAAATCTGCGGCGCCGGACCGAGAAGGAATTGGCGGATACCCGCATCTATTCCGTCACAGCCTTCGCGCGCGATATGCTCACAGTGGCGGATAACACCCGTCGCGGGCTTGAAAGCGTGCCCAGCGATGAACGGGCAAATGCGCAAGGCGCGTTCAAAGCCTTGATTGAGGGCGTCGAGCTGACTGAGCGCGATTTGCTCAATACGCTTGAGCGTCACGGCATCAAAAAACTTGAGCCATCAGGCGAGCGCTTTGATCCCAATCGTCATCAAGCCATGTTCGAAGTTGAAGACGCTTCTGTGCCCTCAGGCACGGTGGTGCAGCTCGTGCAAAGCGGCTTTGTGATCGGGGATCGCGTGCTGCGTCCCGCCCTTGTCGGCGTGTCGAAGGGCGGGCCGAAATCCTAAGCTCTGCCGAATGAGGATATCTCGTCGGCTGTCGGCTTTGTCACGCGTCTCAGTGTCAAATTAAAACGTCCACCCTCTGTAAGCAGGGTGGAGGTTTGCGGATAGACGCGGTCAATGCCGTGAAAATCAAGCCGCGCCGGTCCACCAAACACAAGCCCGTCGCCTGAGTGCAGTTTGAACGATTGGCTCGGCCCGCCGCGCTCCTCGGTGCCGATGCGGAACAAGGCGCTATCACCCAAAGACAACGACACAACAGGCGCATCAAAATCTTCTTCATCGCGATCTTGGTGCATCCCCATTTTTGCGGTTGATGCGTAATAATTGATCAAGCAAGCCTCTGGCTTCGGATAAGAGTTGGTCAAGTGATCCCAAATCGACAGCAGCATTGGAAAAATCGGCGGCCAGTCTTTCCCGGTGACGGGATGCGTTTTTTGATAGCGATAGCCTGATTTGTCCGACACCCAGCCAAACGGGCCAAGATTGAGAATTTTCACCGACATCGGATTGCCCCAGCGCGGCATCGTCGGTTGAAAAAGTTCGGCCGCGCTGATTGCAGCGTAAATATCATCGCGCAGCGATTCTTGCGCGTGTCGATCCAGCAGTCCGGGGAAATGAACCACGCCCGGCTTGATCTCAACGCGCAGGGTCGTCGCAAGATCACGCATAGGATTTATAAAAGAGCACCGTGTCGCAATAGCCGCCATCAGGCCAAAGCGCGAAATTCGGAATAATCCCCGCCTGGCGATAACCGGCCCGCTCATAGAGCCGCTCAGCGGTGCCGAGTGCCGTGTCGAGGGTTACGAGTTTGAACCCGCGATTGATGACTTCACGATCAGCGGCTTGAAGAAGAGCATATCCAAGACCGTAATTGCGATAGCGCGAATCGACCAACAATTTTGCGAGATCAACACGATGCGGCTGATTGGGCTTTTTCGCGGGCCATAATTGGCAGGTGCCAATCGCGACATCATTCTGGATCGCAGCGAACAGGATCACCTCGTTGCGCACCACACTCTCAACCACATCGGCAAAATAGCGCGTCGCCTCTTCGATGCTGAAGGGGGTCATAAAACCCACCGATGCGCCCGAGTTTACGCAGTCGTGAAGAATATGCGCCAATTCGGGAATGCGTCGCCGCGCCTCATCCGCATCCAGAATGCGAATATCGCTCATGGGGTCAAAACGCGCTTGGTTTCAACGGTTGAGTCCGCTTTGAGCTGATAGACCAGCGGAACACCCGTATCGAGCTCCATGGTCGGAATCGTCGCAGGCGTTAAACGATCAAGCACCATCACAAGCGCGCGCAAGGAATTGCCATGTGCCGCAACAATCACACGCTCTCCATTCAGCACGCGCGGCAAAATCTCTTGGCAATAATAGGGAAGCACGCGCGCAACAGTGTCTTTCAGGCTTTCGCCGCCCGGAGGAGGCACATCATAAGATCGCCGCCAGAGATGCACCTGATCTTCGCCCCATTTGGCGCGCGCATCATCTTTGTTCAGCCCCGAGAGATCACCATAATCGCGCTCATTCAGCGCCTGATCGCGGATTGTGTGAAGCGAGCTTTGGCCAAGCTCACCGAGGATCAAAGCGCATGTATGTTGCGCGCGCGTTAGCGCCGATGTGAAAGCCACGTCGAACTGAAGCCCGAGTGATTTGAGGCGTTGCCCGGCAGCCTTGGCTTCCGCAACACCTTTTTCCGTGAGGTCTGGATCTTTCCAACCAGTGAAAAGATTTTTGAGGTTCCAATCACTCTGACCATGGCGAACGAGAACAAGAGTGCGATCCATGAGAATAAGCTCCAAAACAGAATAGAGAATTACATATCATTGAGGCCGAGGACGTCCATCATCGAATAAAGACCCGGCTTTTTACCATGTCCCCATAGCATCGCTCGGACCGCGCCGCGCGCGAAAATGTCCCGCGATTCAGCCATATGGCTCAGCGTGATCCGCTCAGAAGGACCGGCGAACACAACACTATGGTCGCCAACAACAGAGCCGCCCCGTAAAGTGGCAAAGCCAATCGTTCCTTCTTTGCGCGCGCCGGTATGTCCTTGGCGGCTCATCACACTGTGGCTCTCATCAAGCGGAATGCCGCGTCCTGATGCAGCCGCTTCACCAAGCAACAAAGCGGTTCCCGATGGCGCATCGACTTTCATGCGATGATGCATTTCCAGGATCTCAATATCAAAATCTTCGCCGAGCGACTGCGCCACGCGTTTGACAAGCGCGGAGAGCAAATTGACCCCGAGGCTCATATTGCCTGAACGGATCACAACGGCGTGACGTGCTGCCGCTTCTAAGGCTTGAAGATCGCTTGCGCTCATTCCTGTTGTGCCGACAACATGAACAATCCGCGCTTGCGCCGCGAGCTCTGCGAAGGCAAGCGTCGACTCGGGCGTTGTAAAATCGATCACGGCATCGGCTTTGGCAAAAACGGACAAAGCATCATCGGTCACGCGGATATCATTGGTGCCGATGCCTGCGAGGACGCCTGAATCTTGGCCGAGCGCGGATGAGCCGGGCCGCTCAATCGCTCCCACCAGTTCGGCCGTGTCCGTTGCTGCAAGCGTTTGGATCAACGTGCGCCCCATGCGGCCAGCAGCACCCACGATCACGGTCCGAATCTTCGCCATAAATCCTCTTCCGGCCAAAAGGCCGATCACATCGCGATGGAAGATCGGAGAAAACGCGATTGGTGCGGGGCGGTCAACCCTTCGCGGCCGCAATTTCTGCGACGATGGCGTCCGCTGCTCGTTTGGGGTCCGATGCCTCGGTCACAGGCCGCCCCACGACGAGGTGATTGGCACCGGCGCGGATTGCATCACCAGGCGTCATAATGCGTTTTTGATCACCCATTGCAGCCCCGGACGGTCTGATCCCCGGCGTCACGAGAGCCATGTCGGGGCCGACCAATCTTCGCATTTCGACAACTTCTTCGGGCGATAAAATGAGGCCATCAATGCCGATGGCTTGCGCCTGAAGCGCGCGCCGAGACACGAGATCACGAACTCCCATCGCATAACCAGCTTCGGCGAGGTCGGCGTCATCATAAGAGGTCATCACGGTGACTGCGAGAATGCGCAAAGGACTGCCGCTTTTTCCAGCCACCGCCGCTTTCATGGTTTGCGAGAATCCATGCACGGTCAAAAATGTTGCGCCGAGATGGGCGACCCGCTCGGTGGCCTTTTGCACCGTGTTCGGAATGTCGTGAAGTTTCAGGTCAAGAAACACTTTCTTGCCGCGACCCGCGAGCGTGCTCACAAGACCAAGGCCACCCGCATAAACGAGTTCCATGCCGATTTTGTAAAAGCTCACACTGTCACCCAACAGATCAATCATGCGCTCGGCGTCTGTGACGGAAGGCAGATCAAGCGCAACGATCAGCTGATCGCGGGATGACATCTCACTCATAAAACGACCTTTCAAACTTCCGGATCAATTGTCACCGCCCGCAAAAAACTCCTTCATGCGGCCGAAAAAGCCACTGCTTTCCGGTTGTGTGTCTTTGGAGCTCTCGGCTTCAAATTCTTTGAGAAGCTCGCGTTGGCGCGCGGTGAGTTTTTGCGGAGTTTCAACCGCAATCTGGATGAACAAATCGCCTTTGTCACGAGACCGCAGCACCGGCATTCCCTTGCCGCGCAATTTGATCTGCTTGCCGGATTGAGTGCCTTCCGGAACCGCGACGGAGAGCATCTCGCCCCCAATCATCGGCACTTTCAATTCGCCGCCCAAGGCAGCCGTGACCATCGAGACGGGTACCCGGCAATACAGATCCGCGCCGTCGCGTTGGAAATAACGGTGCGATTTGACCGAGAGAAAAATATAAAGATCGCCTGCAGGCCCACCGCGAAGCCCGCCTTCTCCTTCACCCGCGAGACGAATTCTCGTGCCATCTTCGACACCGGGTGGAATGCTCACAGACAAAGTGCGGTCTTTGGTTGTGCGTCCAGCCCCGCGACAAGTGGGGCACGGATCGTCAATTACCTCGCCGCGACCTTGGCATTTCGGACATGTCCGCTCGATTGCAAAAAATCCTTGGCTCGCCCGCACTCGGCCCTGCCCGCCACAGGTCGGACAGGTTTTCGCCTTTGTGCCTGCTTTGGCGCCCGTCCCGCCGCACGGCTCGCATGCAATCGCGGTCGGAATTGTGAGGGATTCTGTTTTGCCAGCAAACGCATCTTCGAGCGAGATTTCGAGATTGTAGCGCAGATCGGATCCACGCTCGCGGCCATCACTGCGGCGCTGGGTTCTTCCGCCGAAGCCACCAAACAGATCTTCGAAAATATCGGCCATTGATGCGCCGAAATCCGAATTAAATCCGCCAAAACCACCGGGCCCGCCGCCGCCTTGCTCGAACGCGCCATGGCCGAACCGGTCATAGGCCGCGCGCTTCTGCCCGTCTGAGAGAATTTGATAGGCCTCGTTCAATTCTTTGAATTTTTGCTCAGCCGCCGCATCGCCGGGGTTACGATCAGGGTGGCATTGCATGGCGAGTTTTCGAAATGCACTTTTGAGCTCGCTCTCACTCGCCGTTCGTTCAACGCCAAGGATCTCGTAATAATCGCGCTTGCTCATGACCGAACCATCACTGCCCTGTTTGACCACAAAGGGTCGCGTTTTCCTCGAAATGAAACCCGACACAGGGATGTGCCGGGTTTCGCAACAGAGCTAACATCTCAAATGTTAGTGCTTTTTCTTGTCGTCATCGCCGACTTCGCGGAAATCGGCATCGATGACATCATCTTTCGCTTCATGGCCGGCATGGGCCTCATCGTGACCGCCCGCTGCCGCTTCCGACTGTTGGGCGGCATAGACAGCTTCACCCAATTTCATCGAGGCTTGCATCAGATCGGTTGTGCGCGCCTTGATCACTTCGGCGTCATCACCGGCCAGCGCGGACTTCAAGGATTCGATGGCGCTCTCAACAGCCGATTTGTCTGTTGCTGACACTTTGTCACCATGTTCGGAGAGCGACTTCTCCGTCGAATGCACAAGGCTTTCAGCCTGATTTTTGGCCTCCACAAGCTCGCGCCTCGTCTTGTCTTCTGCGGCATGGGCTTCGGCATCCTTGACCATTTTTTCGATCTCAGCGTCAGACAATCCGCCCGAGGCTTGGATACGAATTTGCTGTTCTTTGTTGGTTGCCTTGTCTTTCGCGGAGACATTGACAATGCCGTTGGCGTCAATATCGAATGTCACTTCGACCTGCGGCACGCCACGCGGTGATGGCGGCAGACCGACGAGATCAAATTGACCGAGCAATTTGTTATCAGCTGCCATTTCGCGTTCGCCCTGGAACACGCGGATGGTCACAGCCGTCTGATTGTCTTCAGCGGTTGAGAACACTTGGCTCTTTTTGGTTGGAATGGTCGTGTTGCGATCAATCAATCGCGTGAACACGCCGCCCAGCGTTTCGATACCGAGGGACAAAGGTGTCACGTCGAGAAGCAGAACGTCTTTCACATCGCCTTGAAGCACGCCCGCTTGCACAGCAGCGCCGATGGCGACCACTTCGTCGGGGTTCACGCCCTTGTGTGGCTCTTTCCCGAAGAAGCTTTTAACGACCTCTTGCACCTTCGGCATGCGCGTCATGCCGCCAACGAGAATGACTTCGTCAATGTCATTGGCTTTAAGGCCGGCATCTTTGAGCGCCTTGCGGCATGGCTCAATCGTGCGCTCGACGAGATCGTCAACGAGGCTTTCGAATTTCGAGCGTGTTAGCTTCAGCGTCAAATGCTTCGGGCCCGATGCGTCGGCTGTGATATAGGGGAGGTTGATTTCCGTTTGCGACGCGGATGACAATTCGATCTTCGCTTTTTCTGCCGCTTCCTTCAGGCGCTGCAAAGCGAGCTTGTCTTTTTTGAGATCAATGCCCTGTTCTTTTTTGAACTCGTCGGCCAAGAACTCAACAAGGCGCATGTCGAAATCTTCACCACCAAGGAATGTATCGCCATTGGTCGATTTCACTTCGAAAACGCCGTCGCCAATTTCCAAGATCGACACGTCGAATGTGCCGCCGCCGAGATCGTAAACCGCAATTGTGCCATTCTTACGTTTGTCGAGACCATAGGCGAGCGCGGCTGCGGTCGGTTCGTTGATAATGCGGAGCACTTCGAGGCCCGCAATCTTACCGGCATCTTTGGTGGCCTGACGCTGCGCGTCATTGAAATAGGCCGGCACGGTGATGACGGCTTGCGTCACTTGCTGGCCCAAATAGGCCTCTGCCGTTTCTTTCATCTTCTGCAAAATGAAAGCGGAAATCTGCGAAGGCGAATAAGTGGTGCCGTGGGATTTCACCCAAGCATCGCCATTGCCCGCTTTGACGATTTCGTAGGGAACAAGGCCCTTGTCCTTCTGCGTCATCGGATCGGCGAAAGTGCGGCCGATCAAACGCTTGATCGCAAAAAAGGTGGCTTCCGGATTGGTGACGGCCTGACGCTTGGCGGGTTGGCCAACCAGTCGCTCGTCGGAATCTGTGAACGCGACCACCGATGGGGTGGTGCGGGCGCCTTCGGCGTTTTCAATGACTTTGGGAGTGGAGCCGTCCATGACGGCGATGCAGGAATTGGTCGTGCCGATGTCGATACCGATAACTTTAGCCATATGTGTTCCCCTGTCTTAGCGAGATCATCGGGCCCCGAAGCGACCCCGACGCCAGTATCTCCGCGAACCCTTGAAGGTCTGAAACGGAGATACCGATCTCCATAGAGTTCGAGCCGATTGGCCCGTGTTCGAGGGCTATATAGGGGGGTGCTCCAACGGCTTCAAGAACTTGGCCGCTCTTGATTGTGACGAAATCACGATATTGGTCTGTGATTTTTGAAATAACCGATCTAGTCGGCGATCTGGCAGGCTTCCCAGCCCAAAATCGCCTGTTTCCGGTTCAGGCCCCAATGATAGCCCGTGAGCTTGCCGGACTTGCCGATGACACGATGGCACGGCACCACAAAGGAGATCGGGTTGCGACCGACGGCAGCGCCGACCGCTCTTGCTGCTTTGGGCTGTCCCAGACGGGCGGCGAGGTCGCCATAGGTCGTCAAACGCCCGAACGGGATTGTGAGCAGCGTCTCCCAGACCCGAATTTCAAAATCGGTTCCGATCAAGACAACGCGCAAAGGCGTCTCACCCGACCATAAGCCCGGATCAAAAGCGCGTCCCACAAAGGCGGCCGTCGTCGCTTGGTCGGGCCGCAAATTGGCATTCGGCCAACGCTGTTGCATGTCGGCAAGCGCTGACGCCCTGTCGCCGTCATCAACAAAGCCAAGCCCCGCGAGGCCCCGATCGGTCACCACAACAATCGCCTCGCCAAAGGGAGACGGATGAAACCCGTAATCGAGGGTTAAGCCCGCGCCACCTGTCTTCCAATCGCCCGGCGACATGGCCTCATGGGCCACAAACAAATCATGCAACCGCCCCGGGCCAGACAGACCCAGTTCAAAAGAAGCATCGAGAAGCGGGGCATCGGCTTTGAGCAGACGCCGTGCATGGTCGAGTGTCACCGCTTGCAGGAACGCTTTGGGTGACAGGCCGGACCAGCGTCGGAAAATCGTATGAAGATGCGGCGTCGAAACGCCGATGTGATGGGCAATCGCATCAAGGCTCGGCTGCTGCCGCCATTTTTCGCTGATAAAGGCAATGGCTCGCCGCACTTTGTCATAATCGCCCACCAATTCAGGATCGACCGGAGGAGACTGTGGCAGGGTGTTTGTCGAAAACTGTGTCATGAAGGATCCGCGCCTTGTGTGATCTATGGGTCGAGACTAGTCGAGGCCTCAAGCGCGCGACACCCGTTTTCTATGCTCAATCGGCCGCGTGAAATACAGGTCCACTCTTGGCGCGTTTCAAAGCGGAGGACAAAGCAGAGAAGAGCCGCTCTTTATCGTTGGGCCCTAAAAATTGCCCGATCGAGACAGTTTCGCCACGTGACGCGAGTGTGATCCGGGCAATGCCAAATTCCTCATGGGTGTCGGCATCCAATCGCGTCCAGAGCGGGTTAAACCGCCATTCCCGCATCTGACCCGAGACGGCAAACCGCCGCACGGTGAGTTCAATCGGCGTCAACGCAAGCTCTTCGCTTTCCCCGCTGGCGCGCAGGCTCGCGCGAAAAGCTACAGCCAGCAATGCGACATCGAGGCCGTAAAATCCTGCGACCGGCCAATAGCCCAAAATCACAAAAGGAAGGCTTGCGACCATGCTCGCCGCCGCCACGCAGACCACAACCAGCCACAAGCCGCGGGGTGACAGCGACCGATGCGGGCGCAATGTCACCTGCAACATGATGTCATCAGCCGGATGGGACCGAGCGGAAGGAAGAGCCATGAAAGCTTTAGCCTGCTTGTCGCGCCGAAAGAGAGCAGAGTATAAACTGGCTTTCATGTCGAAGAAACCATCGAAAATGGCCGTTAAACCAAAAACCTCTGCGAAGCGAAAACCTCGCCAGCCGAAACCTTTGGGGGCGGCAGAGATTGCAGAAGTCTTTCGTCGTTTTCATGAGATCGAGCCGGAGCCGAAGGGCGAACTCGAACATGTCAACGCCTACACGCTTCTGGTCGCCGTTGTTCTGTCCGCGCAAGCGACCGATGCCGGGGTGAATAAGGCGACCCGCGCGCTGTTTAAGCTCGCCGATACGCCGAAAAAAATGGTGGCGCTCGGCGAAGATCGCGTTCGCGAATTGATCAAGACCATTGGTCTGTTCCGCACCAAAGCCAAAAATGTCATTGCGCTGTCGGAGACTCTGATTGCCCAGCATGGCGGCCAAGTGCCAGAGGACCGTGACGCGCTTCAAGCCCTGCCGGGCGTTGGCCGTAAGACAGCGAATGTCGTGCTCAACATGGCCTTTGGGTGGCCGACAATGGCTGTCGATACCCATGTCTTCCGGGTCTCGAACCGTATCCCGCTTGCGCTCGGAAAGACGCCCGAAGCGGTGGAAAAAGGTCTCGAAGCGATCATTCCGAAAGACTACGCGCTCCACGCGCATCATTGGCTGATCTTGCACGGACGCTATTTGTGCAAGGCGCGCCTGCCCGAATGTTGGCGGTGTCCTATTGCGGATCTTTGTCACTTTGAGCCCAAATCCAGCTCTCGCGCCGCATAAGCAACGGATGAGCGGTGACAAGCCCCAAAAGGCTTGGGTTGTTAAGGCACTCACCCAGTTCTATACGGGGTCGAAGCATCCGACGAGCGAATCACGGAGACGGTCGCTCTGTCTGATCTCAAGTGCGGCCTACTGGGCCGATGGGTCACGAGGATTATCCCTCACGGGTTCGGTTCATGACGATTGTGTATCATTCTGCGTTTTGTCCGCATTCACGGTTTTTGCGCCTCGTTTTGGGTGAGTTGGGCGTGTCGGCAACTCTGATCGAAGAGCGCGTCTATGTGCGGCGGCGCGAGTTTTTGGACATGAATCCGGCCGCAACAACGCCTGTTTTGCTCGACAGTGAAACCGGGCCGCTGGTGGGCGCGGGCGTGATTGCCGAATATCTTGATGAAACGCGCGGGCTTGCGCTCGGTGAACGTCGCCTCTTGCCAGATGCGCCGGTTGAGCGCGCCGAAGTGCGGCGTCTCCTCGATTGGTTTAATGGCAAAATGTTCTTTGAGGTGAGTGATTATTTGGTCACCGAGAAGATCAATAAGCGCTTCATGAGCCCAGAGCAGGGCGGTGGTTCACCGGACATGGCGGCGATCCGCGCCGCGCGCAACAATATCCGGTTTCATTTGGCTTATATCGGCTATCTGATGGCCGAGAGAAATTGGCTTGCGGGCAATCGCCTGACTTATGCGGATTTGGCCGCCGCTGCTCATATTTCGGTGGCTGATTATCTTGGCGATGTGCCTTGGTCAGCCTTTGAGGAGGCAAAAATCTGGTATCAGAGGATCAAATCCCGCCCGTCATTTCGGCCGCTTCTGGCCGACCGGATCCCCGGCATGGATCCGACGGCGCATTACGCGGATCTCGATTTCTGAGCCCCGAGGCCCTCAAAGCGGCCATTTGGGCCCGCGCTGAGGCTGAGGGCTTCGCCTGCCTTGGCGTGACAACGCCAGACGCTATTCCCGAGGCCGAGCCCAGACTCCGCGCTTGGCTTGATGAGGGTTTTCACGGCAGCATGGCGTGGATGGCGGATCGGGTGACGGAGCGGACTAACCCTGCGCTGTTATGGCCAGAGGTCAAATCAATCCTCCTCTTTGGAATGGCCTATACGCCGGATTTTGATCCGCTCGAGATCCTTCAAAAATCCGACTGTGGCGCCATTTCATCCTATGCGCGGTCCCGCGATTATCATGATGTGATCAAAGGCAAGCTCAAGAGCCTTGCCCGTTTCATGCTCGATTCCGTCACCAATCCTAACTCTGCAGCTCATGAGGGTGATGTCGCGCCACACGGCGTGAAAGTGTTCGTTGATACGGCACCTGTGATGGAAAAGTCACTTGCTGCCGCAGCAGGGCTTGGCTGGCAGGGCAAGCACACTGTGCTTGTCTCGCGCGCACATGGCAATTGGCTCTTTCTTGGTGCGATTTATACAACCCTTGCTTTGCCGAAAGATGCTCCAACATCTGATCACTGCGGCACATGTACGCGGTGTCTTTCGATCTGCCCGACAGACGCTTTTCCAAAGCCCTATCAGCTCGATGCGACACGTTGCATTGCCTATCTCACGATTGAACACAAAGGCCCGATTGATCGCGCGCTTCGGCCAAAAATCGGCAATCGAATTTTTGGCTGCGATGATTGTCTTGCCGTTTGCCCTTGGAATCGTTTCGCCAAGGCCACGCGAGAAATCAAATTGAAAGCCCGACCAGAATTTCTCGAACCCCTTCTTGCTGATCTCGTCCGAGTAGACGATACCGCTTTTCGCGCCCTCTTTGCTGGTACGCCGGTAAAGCGAACGGGGCGTGATCGCTTTGTTCGCAATGTGTTGATTGCGATTGGCAATTCCGGCGATGCGACGCTCGCTGAGGAAGCGCAAAATCTCTTGCAGGATCCATCACCACTGGTACGCGGGGCGGCCATTTGGGCTTTGTCACGCCTGCTCCCATTCGCGACATTTGCGGAGTTGCGTGCCTCATATCGCGCTTCCGAAAATGACAGTGATGTGCTTGAAGAATGGGATGCCCCACAGGAATGATGATCCGATGAAACTCGTGATTTTCGGACTGGGATTTACCGCGCAAGCCTTTGTGCGTTTCGCGCAGGACCAGTTCTCCGCCATCACTGCGACAGTCAGGACTAACGAGAAAGCGCGGCAATTGTCGCGTCCGGGCCTTGATGTGCGGGTGTTCAGTGACACGACCATTGACCCCGCAATCCATCCTGCTTTGCGCGAGGCTGACGCCGTTCTGATTTCGGCCGGTCCCGATGAGCAGGGCGATGCCGTGTTGCGCCATTTCTCCGATGAGATTACCTCCTCGCCCACCATTCATTGGATTGGCTATCTCTCAACCATTGGCGTCTATGGCGATACAGGCGGCGCATGGATTGATGAAAGCGAGCTACCCCGCCCAAGCCATGAGCGAACGCGTATCCGAGTCAGTGTCGAAAATGAATGGCTCACGCTAGGTCAAAACGCGCAGAAGCCCGTGCAGATTTTCCGGCTCGGCGGAATATACGGGCCCGGACGAAACCCTATTCGCAATCTCGATCAGCGCGCCCAACGCGTGATCAAGCCGGGTCAAGTCTTCAACCGCATTCATGTCGATGATATCGCGCAAACACTTCTTGCCTCAATGGCAAAGCCACGTGCCGGCGCGGTTTACAATGTGACTGATGACGAACCCGCACCGCCGCAAGACGTGCTGACCTTCGCCGCCGCATTGACGGCCCGCGAACCACCCCCCGAAGTGCCATTTGAAAAGGCCGTGATGAGCGAGATGGCGCGCAGTTTTTACGCCGACAACAAGCGCGTCTCAAACCGCCTCATCCGCGAGGAATTGGGCATCGACTTAAAATATCCCACTTATCGCGAAGGGTTGCGGGCTTTGGCTGCAACCGACATGTGAATGATCGCGCAAGTGTTCAATCAGAGCGTCGATGCCAACTGACGCGGCCCAAACGCATGCGGCAAGAGTTCAGCAATAGGATGCTGTTGCAGCGATCCATCATGCCCTTGCGTGATGACCACGGTGGTTGGGTTTGAAAATTCAGAAATGCGCTGACGGCACGCACCACAGGGCATGCAGGGATTGGCCCTGGCCCCATAGATCGCAATTCCTGCAATCTGTTGTTCGCCCTGCGCGACCATCGCCGCAATCGCGCCCGCTTCTGCACAGGTGCCAACGGGATAGGCTGCATTCTCAACATTGCACCCGCTATAAATCGTGCCAGACGATGTCAGGATGGCAGCACCCACCGGAAACGCAGAATAAGGCGCATAAGCCCTGTGCGACGCATCGCGCGCGGCATCGAAAAGGACTTCCATCTGCATGGCATCAAACATCGTGTCTCTTATCCTTTGAGCAGTCCGAGACGATCAAGCGCTTCGAGAAAGAGCACTTCGCCATGATTGACCTTGGCCTGCCAATCATCGGCCGCCCCTTCATTGGCATCATCGGAAATAAATTTATAAGCACTCCATGGCACTTGGCTGTGATGGGCTGCGGCTGCGATGGCGAAGAGCTCCATATCGACAATATCAACAGCGTTGTCATGCAACCACTCATCGCGTGACGTCACGAAACTGTCGCCAGTGCCACACGTCACACCATCATCGCCTGACAGAAAATGATGCGGACCCGCCATCAGCGGTGTGACACCGCGTGGGGCCAGCGGCTCCGCATTCATATCCCGTTGGATGACACGGGCCACGCGCACCAAGCCGTTGTGATGCGACGCGATCTTTCCGGCGGTGCCAAAATTGATGATCCGAGTCGGGCGGTGCTCCGCAATCGCGCGCTGCGCCGCCAAAGCAGCATTCACTTTGCCAACGCCGGTATAGATTACCGGCAAGAACGATGGCAAAGCGCTCGCCGTCAATTCGCTTTCGAGCGCAACAAGAATAAGAGTTGAGGCCATCACTTACACCCGGTTGCAAGGGATCGTGCCCTCGAGTCTGGCGTAAGCGAGAGAGACTGTCGAGCGCTAATCGTGATGCTCCCTCTTGGCCTCGGTCCCATCGCGCGGCATAGTGCCCGATAGAGTCGCCTCGTACATGATCGGCGTGGCTCTGTGTGGTTCAGTGTAGGGAAAAGTGGCAATGGCCCGATTCAAACTGGCGCTCATCGCGCATGATCAGATGAAAGACCGGATGGTTGAGTGGGCTGATCGTCATCGTGCCAATTTGGCGCTCTGCGAGATTGTCGCCACCGGTACAACCGGCACCCGCATTCTCGAGCGGTGCCCCGAACTCAGCATTGAGCGCATGAAAAGCGGCCCTTTGGGCGGAGACCAACAAATCGGCGCGCTGATCGCAGAAGGCAAAATTGATGGGCTGATCTTTTTCGTCGATCCGCTCTCGCCCCATCCGCATGATGTCGATGTGAAAGCGCTGACCCGGCTGGCCCTCGTCTATGACATCCCGATGGCATGCAACCCCGCAACCGCCGAATTGCTGGTGGCCGGCTATATGGCGACGCATTGAGGATGAGAGGTTTCCTGACTCACATCGTCGCCCCGATAATCCACGGCACAAACTCGGCGTCACCATAGCCGAGCTCTTCCGATTTTGAGCGCGTGCCGGAGGCAACTTCCAGCACTTTGGCGAAGATTTCCTTGCCTTTTTCCTCAATCGACACACCATCCAAAATATCACCGCAATTGATGTCCATGTCGTCGGTCATCTTGCGGTAGATTTCGGAATTGGTCGCGAGCTTGATCGACGGGGTCGGCTTGCAGCCATAGGCCGAGCCACGGCCTGTCGTAAAGCAGAGCACATTCGCGCCCCCTGCGACTTGGCCCGTGGCAGAGACGGGATCATAGCCGGGCGTGTCCATGAAGACGAAGCCTTTGGCGTCCACGGGCTCGGCATATTCATAAACACCGTTCAGCGTTGTGGTGCCGCCTTTGGCGGCAGCGCCGAGAGATTTTTCCAAAATGGTCGTCAACCCACCGAGCTTGTTGCCGGGTGATGGATTGTTGTTCATCTCCATTTTGTTGCGTGAAGTATAATCCTCCCACCATTTGATGCGCTCGACGAGTTTTTCGCCAATCGCTTTGTTTGCCGCGCGCCGTGTGAGGAGATGTTCGGCGCCATAAATTTCCGGTGTCTCGGAGAGGATCGCCGTGCCACCGTGATGCACAAGCGTATCAACGGCCGCACCAAGCGCGGGATTGGCGGTAATGCCTGAATAACCGTCCGACCCACCGCATTGCAAAGCCAGCATCAGTTCGGACGCCGGGATCGTCTCGCGTTTGACGTCATTGACGATGGGCAACATGGTTTTAATGGCATCGACACCAGCCGCGACCGTTTTTTTCGTCCCACCTGTTTCCTGAATCGTCATGGTGCGGAACGTGTCCGTCTCGACAATGTTGTAGGCTTCTTTCCAGCGCGCGATCTGGAAACCTTCACAGCCAAGCCCGACCATCAGCACACCCGCGACATTCGGATTGGTCGCATAGCCCCATTGCGTGCGCTTTAAGACTTCATAGCCTTCGCCCTTCACATCAATCGCGCAGCCGCCGCCTTGGACGAGGGGAATAATGCCGTCGATATGCGGGTAATCATTCAAAATGCCCGAGCGGTTCATCTCTTCTGCAATAAAGCGGGCGACCGAAGCCGAGCAATTCACCGAAGTCAGGATCGCGATATAATTGCGTGTGCCTGCCTTGCCATTGGCGCGGCGAAAGCCTTCAAAAGTGGCTTGGAGAGTGGTCGGGAGAATGTCTTCATTGCGCGCGTCTTCTGCGAAACGGTAGTCGCGGGCAAAATCATGCATTTCAACATTGTGCTCATGCACCCATTCGCCCGGCGTGATTGCGGTCTTGGCAAAGCCGATGATCTGGCCGAATTTTGTGACCGGCTGTCCCTCTGCCATGGCGGTGATCGCGAGCTTATGACCGCGCGGCACGCGGACTTTTGCGGTGGTGCCATAGACTTCCGCGCCCGGTTCAATCGGATCAACCGCAACAACAACAGTGTCGGTGGCGCTTAGGCGCACGGTGCGAGGCATATTGGCGGCAGGGGCGTTCATGAAGATCTCCAGTCAAAGCGCCGAATCTGGTAAAATTGTTTATTCCGGCGGCGCGCATCGTGGTGGAAGAGAGGCATGAGCGCAAGCCTCTCCTGTCATGTCGGGGGTGCGCTTGCGCCTTGCGGCGAAATTTCGCAAACCTCATCCCGCGATTCAAAATCATGATCATCAGAGGAAATCCCATGACGCCTGTTCCGTTATCGCTGTCATCAACTTTGCCGGAGGACAGGTTTTCAGGGGCTCTTGCCGGCCGGGTCTGGCGGCCTGATGTTGAAGGACCGTCGGTGGTCGCCATTCGTGAAGAGGGCGTCATTGATGTCTCGAAAACCTTCCCGACCATGCGCGACCTGTGTGAGGCGCCCAATCCGGCGGCGGCGTTGAAAGCAGCATCAGGTGACAATCTCGGCTCTTTTGCTTCGATTTTGGCCAATACCGTCCCCGATACACGCGACGCGTCCAAGCCTTGGCTTCTCGCGCCGAATGATTTGCAAGCCATCAAGGCTGCGGGCGTGACCTTCGCCGTCTCGATGCTCGAACGCGTCATCGAGGAGAAAGCGCGCGGCGATTATCAGGCGGCGGCAAAACTTCGCACCGAGATCACGGCGCTGATCGGCGATGATCTCTCGAAACTCCGCGCGGGATCGCCCGAAGCGATGCAGCTTAAAGACGTACTCGTCGCACAAGGAGCGTGGAGCCAATATCTCGAAGTCGGTATCGGGCCAGACGCGGAGATTTTCACCAAAGCGCCGCCCATGGCGGCTGTCGGCACAGGCGCCGATGCGGGGATCCACCCGATCTCGAATTGGTCCAATCCGGAGCCGGAAGTGGTGCTGGTTGTCGCCTCGAGCGGCAAAATTGTTGGCGGCATGCTCGGCAATGACGTCAATTTGCGCGATGTTGAAGGCCGCTCGGCGCTGCTTTTGGGCAAGGCGAAGGACAACAATGCATCGGCGGTAACAGGACCCTTCATCCGCTTTTTCGATCAGAGTTTCTCGCTCGATGATTTGCGGCAGGCAGTCGTTACCGTGCGGGTCGAGGGAACGGACGGCTTCTCGCTGGAAGGGTCGTCCTCGCTCACCAAAATCAGCCGCGACCTTGCCGATCTCGCGGGGCAGATGCTCAACAAGCATCATCAATACCCTGATGGAGCGGTGCTTTATACCGGCACGATGTATGCGCCGATTAAGGACCGCGACGCGCCGGGAAAGGGCTTTACCCACAAAGACGGTGATATCGTCAGCGTGTCTTCGCCGAGACTCGGCGCGATTGTGAACCGCATGCGCTCAACTGCCGATTGCCCGCCCTGGACCTTCGGCACCTCGCATCTCATGCGGAATTTGGCCAAGCGCGGGCTGATCTAGCTGTTCAGCGTGCCAGAATCTGCTATCGAACACCCATCTTTTTGTCGCGCGAATTGAAGGAACCTGCCGCATGACCGAACAGTTCAAAAATCTCATCGCCGGTGAATGGATCGAGGGCGCATCCCATGCCGCCAATATCAATCCTTCCGATACAAACGATGTCGTCGGTCATTATGCCCGCGCCTCGAAAGCGCAAGCCGAAGACGCAATTGCGGCGGCAAAGGCTGCGTTCCCCGCTTGGTCGCGCACCACGCCGCAAGAGCGCTACGAGATATTGAAAAAGGCCTCGGACGAGATTCTCGCCCGCAAAGACGAGCTCGGCCGCCTGCTCTCGCGCGAAGAAGGCAAGACGCTGCCCGAAGGCATCGGCGAGGCGACGCGTGCGGGACAGATTTTTGCGTTCTTTGCCGGTGAAGCGCTTCGCCTGCTTGGCGAAACGGTGCCAAGCGTTCGTCCGGGTGTCGGAGTCGAGATGACTCGTGAAGCCGTCGGCGTTGTTGGCATGATCACGCCGTGGAATTTCCCGATTGCGATTCCGGCGTGGAAAATTGCGCCCGCACTCGCTTACGGCAATACGATTGTGTTCAAGCCCGCCGATCTTGTGCCGGGTTCGGCTTGGGCGCTGGTTGATATTCTCCATCGCGCCGGATTGCCGAAAGGCGTGTTGAATTTGGTCATGGGGCGCGGCTCGGAAGTGGGTCAGACGATTCTTGATCATAAGGATGTGACGGCGATTACCTTCACGGGATCGGTGAATACGGGCCGCAAGGTTGCAGCCGCAGCCGTTGCATCAACACCGATGAAAAAGATCCAGCTTGAAATGGGCGGCAAGAATCCGCTCGTCGTGTTGAACGATGCTGATTTGAAGACGGCCGTCGAATGCGCGGTGAATGGCGCATTCTTCTCGACGGGCCAACGCTGCACGGCCTCTTCGCGTTTGATCGTCGAAGCGGGTATCCATGATGCGTTTGTCAAAGCACTTACCGAACGCATGCAGGGTCTCGTTGTCGATAATGCGTTGAAGGCGGGCACGCATATCGGTCCGGTGGTCGATCAGAGCCAGCTCGATCAGGATTTGAACTAT
>Ga0164297_10002041_pt1 | contig 20421 bp, 17 predicted proteins | sample GEODES058metaG_FD_113539 | JGI IMG/M metagenome (GOLD analysis project Ga0164297, IMG submission 113539) | Dystrophic lake water microbial communities from Trout Bog Lake, Wisconsin, USA - GEODES058 metaG | ecosystem: Environmental > Aquatic > Freshwater > Lake | place: USA: Trout Bog Lake... | reverse complement strand
TTTCTTTTTCGCTATCCGTGAAATGAAAAGTGGCCTGATCCTGTTTGCCGGTACGGTTAGTAATCCGGCACAATCTGGGCTGTAAAAAACTGCGCTAAACAACCTGTCATTTCGCCGAGCGGGAAAGGGTGTGCGGTCGGGGTGAGGAGAAAACTTTGACGCTTTGATGGGTGCGCGCGCCAGGCCTGTTCGTAACCCCATCCTCCTCCTTCCCCTGGTACCCAGAGGAAGGTATCGCACAGGGCCGTTTTGATTTCGGGTGACTTGTGCTTATGGCGAAAATCTGGTTCGAATTGATCTTTTCAATCCCTGAAATCTTGCAATCGTGTCTTAACCCCATCCTCCTCCTTCCCCTATTTCATAGGGAAAGGTATCGCACGGGGCCGTTTTGATTTCGGGTGACTTGTGCTTATGGCGAAAATCTGGTTCGCATTGATCCTGTCAAATCTCTCAAATCCTGCAATCGTGTCTTACCCCATCCTCCTCCTTCCCCTATTTCATAGGGAAAGGTATCGCACGGGGCCGTTTTGATTTCGGGTAAATTAAAAAAGAGATCTTGAAAATCCGGATTGATCCTGCAATCGTCTCTTGTCCTCCTCCTTCCCCTATTTCATAGGGAAAGGTATCGCACAGGGCCCGGTTTAAGGGCGTGTGTAGTAATGGCTTGCGGGCTGTGTACTCGTGTCTAACCAGAAGCCGTAGCACTTAAGCATGGGACCACGGCGCACCGGGGCTTTGCCCGACATACTTGCGCCAGATGGGACTTTATCATATATGCATCGCGGTTATCTGTCTACTGGCCACAAGCCGGGAGGCTTGCGGCAGCGAGGCCTGATCCGATTTTTGGTTGGGTTAATAATCCAGCAGAAATAGCGCTACAAGAAAGCCCCTCCGGAAATCCCGAAGAGGCGATGTTATTTAGGCAGAATATTTCAAAATTTGGATATGACCCCCAATCCGGTGCAGGCGTCCCAACCCGGGCCGGCAGTGTAGCCTTTATTATCTGCAGTAGTATCGTTATTACCTACTGTGATATCACGTGCCAGTGAAGGGTTTGCATAAATTACAGGATTGATAAATCCCGAAGGTTTGCCTTTTTGCTGGTTGAGTCTGGCGACCAGGCCGGCATACAAGGGCGCCACGGCGCTTGTGCCGCCAACTACCGAAGGCTGCCCATCCACCAATACCTTATAACCGGTAGCAGGATCGGCATTGGCGGCAACATCGGGCACTCCCCTGCCAACAAAACCAGTATTAACAGAAACGGGAACATTTGCATTGTTCTGATAGACTGGCTTCGCAAATATTTCACTTACACCGCCACCTGTTGCCGAGCTGTCTGAATCGTGCCAAACCACTTCTGACACAATAGCGTTTCCATTAACCTGTAAACTGGTGCCGCCGCAGGCCAGCACATAGGGGCTTGAAGCCGGAAAATTGACATGGGCTTTCCCATCATCAATACTATCGGCCGAGCCGGAGTCGCCCGAGGCTATGCAAACCGTTACACCCAGTAATGAAGCTGACTTAAACGCCTCGTTCATACTGGTCATCGCCTGGCTGGTCCAGTTAACTTCGGCAGAGCCCCAGCTGATGGACAATACGGATGGCTTATTTTGCTTATCGTGTACAGCTTTGGTTATAGCATCCAGGAAGCCCTGATCGCTATTGGGCGCAAAATAAACTACCAGGTTCGCCGCAGGTGCTACCGCACCAACAACCTCAATATCAAGCATTACTTCGGTATCTGCACTTTGAGGGGTAGTTGGAAGGTTTTGGCCATTATCAACCGAAACCGATTTAATTTGGGGAGGGTTAATGTTTAATCCTTTAAAATAATTAACCAGGTCGGCCGTCTGGTAACCGCCGCCAAACTCCAGGATCGCAATAGTCTGCCCTTTACCATCAAATCCTGTGGGGAAGTCGTAAATCTTTGCCAGCTGGTCGGCAGTAAAAGTAGTTGCTGCTGGTACTGCAGGCGTTGCGCTCCCGGCATTTGGCGAAACTTTGAACATCGGTCTGGCTATCGGACGGTTATCCAGGCCGAAAACGCCTTCAATAATATTTTTGAGATTAGCGGGTATAAATATCTCGCCTTCACGCACCCTGATCGGTTTCCCTTCAAAATCAGTAGATCCGCTAAGCTTCACACCAAAAGCCGATTCCATATTGCTGACAGAACCGCTTAAGGTCAAACTCCGCCTTGCAAGGTCAATATCTACTGTACTCAACTGGTATTGATGCGCAAACAATTCAACTTTTTCAACGTCGCGCTGAGCCGAACCGAATGCTTTTTCATAAGAGGCGTGCGTGATCAAGCCTCCCGTTTTAAGCTTTTCTTCAATAGATTTTTTCCTGCGAATACGCACGGTAACCTCGAAAATGGCATTGCGGTCGATAGCGGCTGTGCCAGCCAAAGCATGTGCAGCCTTATTACTGCCTGCTATAGCTACACGTTTCTGGATACTCATATTGCTTCGTTTGAATTTCGGAACAAAACAAATATACCTCAACCCGAATCAAAACGGATAAGTAAGGCTACGCAAAATCCAGCGTGTTTTTACGTTAGACTGAGCGGGTGTATAAACGAGTTCATCAAAAAATCCCGGATCCCGATTTTAATCTGGGCAAGGATATGTTTGGGAACATTACATCTGCTTGCTATACAATTGCAATGCTGATCATATTCCAATTCACCCAAAATATCACCCTGATCAACTACCCGGAATTGGCCTGACCTGTTGGGCAGTATAGCTATACTCCGCTCATCTTTTTGTTTAAAGTTGATCAGCAAATGAAACTGGTAGCGCGGATTGAAAACTGTCGTGCGTAACATAATGAATCCTTTCTTTATCAAAAATGAATGAATATTGCGGCAATGGCTTACTACAAATCTAACGATGGGTTATGCGGTAAATTGCTTAAAAAGATTACGCTTTTGTTAAAAATCAAATAAATCATAGCTTTAAGCTATTAACAACGATCAACGATTGATCTTTATGTATTGTATGTAAAAGCTACAATCAGGCGCTAACTTTGTTTGGTAATTTCGATAACAAAACAGCAATAAAACTGTTAGCAGAACTATACAACAAATAAACGATGGCGAATTTCCTGGAGATTATTAATGGCGAAAAACTGGTACTGGTCAACTTTTCAGCCGAATGGTGCGGGCCTTGTAAAATGATGCCGCCCATACTCAAAGAGTTGAAAGCCGCCCTGGGCGATAAGACAACTATCCTGAAGATCGATATCGACAAAAATTCGGCTGTGGCCAATAAATACCAGATCCAAAGTGTGCCCACCTTAATGCTTTTCAAAAAGGGACAATCGGTTTGGCGCCAAAGCGGAGTGATGCAGGCTTCTCAAATAAAAAGAGTGATCGAACAGTTTTTATAAGCAGGCAGAGCGGGGCGGAATCAATTCAGCTTACAAATAACTCAACCACCATTGGGTATGTGTTTTTTTATACTGACTGTACCAGCGGCAAGGGAAATAAAGCAAAATGATCATCAGTACCCATATCAGGTAAACGCCACCCAGGCTAAATCCAAATTCATCCGGCTGGAAGATTGGCGGCATATGGTGCGAGTTGTTAATGTCACTCACCTTAAAACCGGTTGCAAAGAAAGCAATTACGTTAATGATTTTTAACAGGAACCAGTGGCACAGGTAATAAAACAAGGGTACGTTACCATAAACAACCAAAACTGCCGATAGTTTACTGGTCGCTTTTTCGGTAGCCGAGAGGATCAATAGCGCCGCCCCAATGGTCATACACATATAAACGAGTGAGGGCGGATACTTACTGACATTAAAAAACGAAATGATTGTTAAAGCCGTGGTTTTTTGGGACGACCAGGGTGCAGGGTCGCCGTAGCCATTAAGGTATCGGAGTATAAAGAACAAGGCCAATGCACCGAGGCCTGCATAAAGCAAAAATTTACGACGTTTAACAGCATCATAACCCCTGACGTACAAAGTACCGAAGGCATAGCCAATAAACATTAAACCCGCCCAGGGTAATAAGGCATAAGCCGTTAGCATTCCCCTGTCCTGTGAAAAAGGAATAAAGCCGCCAAACCCCGCGCCGGAAAATAATAGTTTACCCGGTACAGTATCCTCGATAAAGTGAACTTTAACGATATCGAAAATATTATGCCCAAATACCAGGATAATACCGATAGCTGCAACAGCCGGTACAGGCAGCCAAACCAGTAAACCCAATAATATCATACTTCCGCCTATCGCCCAGATGACCTGCAAAATAAATACATGGTACAGCGGATCAAGTGTAATGGCCAGGGTGATCACCAAAAATTCAACTGCCAGCAGCCAAAGACCACGTTTGATCAAAAAAGTGCTAAACTGCTTTTTGCTGCGCCGTGTACCTGCCAGGTAAGCAGAAATGCCGCTCAGAAATACAAAGGTTGGTGCGCAAAAATGGGTGATCCAGCGGGTAAAAAATAATATGGGTGTAGTAATTGCCAGATCGGTTGGTTCGGGGTGATGGTAATTAAAGAAATCGCGCACATGGTCTATGGCCATGATCAACATGACAAGTCCCCGTAAAATATCAATAGATGCTATGCGTTGTTTTGAACCGCTTGGGTTGAGTGCGCCGTTAGCAGGAAATGAAGTGGCTATAGTCATGTCAAACGATACTATTTTTTCTTCCCCTAATATATTAAGTTGATCCTTTGTAAACAAGCCAGCAACAGCGAATCTTAGCGAGGTAATAGCAACCAGCAATGCTATTTAACAAATTGGTTTAAACCATAGTATTTCGATTATTTTGAGGGATGTATTTCTCCCCATCAAGCATCACAAAGTTCGGCTTAAAAAATATTTTGGTTCTTTTATTAATAAACTTATTGTGTTACTTTTACACAATAGCACCAATTAACCAAACCAATTATGACATCGAGACGTGAATTCTTAAAGACTTCTGCGCTGGTTTCTGCCGGCCTGTTAGCCGCGCCCAGTTTATTTGCTTATGACAAAAAATATATCGGACTTCAATTGTATACCGTTCGTGACGCGATGGGCAAAGACACGGCCGGTACACTGGCAAGGGTTGCTCAAATAGGCTATAACTCTGTTGAGGCTACCTATAGTGATGGCAAGTATTATGGCAAAGAGCCAAAAGCATTTGCCCAACTACTTAAGCAAAACAACCTGATCATGCCGAGTACACACTACCTATTGGGTGAAGAAGCGAAAAGTCAGGGTACAATATTAAATGGATGGGACAAAGCTGCTGAGGATGCGGCGTCGGTTGGTCAGAAATTTATGATCTGTGCCTGGCTTTCACCTAATGAGCGCGGCAAACTGGATCATTATAAAAAACTGGCAGATGATTTTAACCGTGCCGGCGAGATCAGTAAAAAAGCTGGTTTGCAATTCTGCTATCATAACCACGATTTTGAATTTATAGCAGAAAACGGGAAATATCCTTATGATATTTTATTGGAAAATACCGACAAGAACCTGGTAAAATTCGAGATCGACCTGTATTGGTTAACCAGGGCTGGTCAGGATCCGGTTGCGCTGATAGAAAAACATCCGGGCCGTTTCCCGCTTTGGCATATCAAAGATATGGACAAAACCGAAAAGAAAATGTTTACAGAAGTAGGCAATGGCGTGGTTAACTTCAAAAGGATATTTGAACACAGTAAAAAGGCAGGTCTGAAATATTTCTTTGTTGAAGAGGATATCTGCCCAGGCGATCCTTTTGATAGTATTACCCAGAGCATAACTTATATCAAAAAGAACCTCGTATAATCTAAATAATGAATGACTGACTAAAGCCGGGCACGAGGCCCGGCTTTTTTGTTTTGTTTGGTTTCTGAATAAAATAAGGGTTTTGCTGCTGGTTACGCAGGCAAATTACTTAGTGAATAGTCAATGTACGTTCGATCTGCTCGAGCGATTTGCCTTTGGTTTCAGGCATCATCTTCCACACAAATATCAATTGGAGCACCATCATTACGGTGAAAAATAAAAACGTATTTCCACCGCCTATCTTACCGGTGATATAGGGAAATGAAAAAGCGATGGCCGTAGCCATTACCCAATGCGTAAAACTCCCTAAAGTTTGCCCTTTAGCTCTCACCTGATTAGGGAATATCTCTGAAATAAACACCCAGATCACAGCACCCTGTGAAAATGCAAAAAATGCAATATAGGCCATCAGGTAGATGGTAACCATATTACCATTGATATGCCCACCATAAAAAGCCATTGCTACCAGTCCGAGGGTTACGATCAAGCCGAAAGAGCCGATGAACATCAGTTTTTTACGGCCGATCTTATCGATAAAGAAAATAGCGATCATGGTAAATAGCAGGTTTACGCCACCAATACCGGTAGTGGATAATAGCGCCGCACTTTTTGCTAAACCGGCCATACCGAAGATGCGGGGTGCGTAATAGATAATGGCATTTATACCCGATACCTGGTTAAAGAAAGCAAATAATATGGCAAGCGTAACCGGGAAACGGTACCTTTTGGTAAACAAGCTTTCTGCAGCAGCATCGTTTTGCTCTTCATTTTTTGCCTCAATGATACTTTGTATTTCCTGCTCAAATCCTGCAGGATTAACGATCCGGAGGGTTTGACGGGCTTCCTCAATTTTCGACTTTTTAAGAATAAGCCAGCGTGGACTTTCAGGAACAAAGCGCAATAAGATCAGGAATATTAAGGACGGTATTGCCATGATACCCAGCATCAATCGCCATGAATCGTGATATAACATCCCGATGAGATAATTAGAGCCGTACGATACCAATATCCCGAGAACGATATTGAATTGAAAAAGGATAACCAACCGTCCGCGGGTAGCAGCCGGTGCTATCTCTGAAATATAAATTGGCGCGATGACCGAAGAAGCGCCAACACCAAGACCTCCTATAAATCTCAACAAAACAAATAAATACCAGTTGGTTGCTACAGCCGTTCCCAATGAAGCGAATAAAAATATACAGGCGATGATCACCAATGATATTTTCCTCCCCAACTTATCCGCGGGCAACCTGCCGAGGAATGCGCCGGTAACTGTACCGATGAGGGCTATCGAAATGGTGAAGCCATGCTGCAGGTCGCTGAGATTCCAATACTGCTGGATGGCTTGTTCGGCACCCGAAATAACGGCAGTATCGAAACCAAATAAAAATCCGCCGAGGGCCATAACGACCGCCCAAAAAATAACTTTAGCATTCATAACAATAGGGTCTATAATTGAGGTTGAGCTTCAAATATAACCTATTTGGCGAAATTTGGAATTGATTGTTCGGTTTTATTGGCAACCAATTATATAAAAATACTACAGCTCATGTTTTTTCCGATAGGCCATGATCAGCAATACCATGCGGTTATAGGTCTTCAAGCCCTGTGGTTGGTTATTGGCTTTGAGAAATTGATCATAAAACACCCCGCTGATCCGCTCTATTTGCCCATGGTATTTAAGCCAGTATTTACGTTCAGCTTTAAAATCACTGATCACCTGGGGTGATATCCGTTTTCTTAATTCCTTTCGCGAAAGGCTGTCCTGGAGGTTCAGGGCAAACATAAATTCCTCCACCCCCTCATAATAAGCTGAATAACGAAAAAATTTATCCTTTGATCTCGAGGCGGTAAGGAAGCCGGCAAAATTAGCTTCATCTTCCGGTGCAAAACCAGCCTGGTGCGATAATTCGTGGCAGGCGACAAAGGGTTTAAGAAAAACCGGCATCTGGTAATTGACCTGAGACTCGGATGTAAAGGGATTGTAATAGCCAGAGGTGCCAAGGTAATTGATAACCGGTGTCAAAAGAGATGACTTTGCTTTTGCACCATAATTATTATATGCCCGATCAGCTGTACTCAATTGAGCCTGGTCCTCAATAGCCTGCTGGTATATTTGATCGTTTGTACGCTGCCAGTCACTTTGAGATAACCTGCTTCGGCAAACGTTGGCACTATCGATGAGGCGGGCCGTTACGGTTTTCAGGTCGGCAGCAGTATAGGCTGTATCCGGGAGGTGCAAACGCTCAATAGCTTCAGGTCGGTAATAGTTCAAGCCCCAAAAGAGGTAAAAAACAAGGTAGGCTATCAAAGTTCCATTGACAGTTCCCAGCGTAAGCGAAGCAGCTTTTTGCCATTGTTTGCGAATCAATGTCTGCACCAGCTTTACAAACAGGTAGATGAGGCCAATAATGACCAATACATACAAAATATCACCAATACTAAACGGGAAAAGGTTAAATACCGGGTGAAAGCAATGGCAGATGACCGGATAAAGTCCGGTTGAGTAATAACGTTCAACGGCGCCGGGATAGGACGAAAACCAAATCAACAGCAAAATCAAAACAATAAGCACTGCCAATGTTACCAGGCGCGATTTTAATTGAACCCATTTAAAACTGCTGATCATATTTTCAAGGCAAATATAACATTTGGTGAATTGCACATACCTTGCAGTTTCGGCAACAAAAAACCCCGGCGTTTTGCCGGGGGTTTTTTGATATCATCGGGCAATTATTTAACCTTTACAGGCACCTCAATATCACCCCAAAGCAATACAAAGCCAGGTTTGGCTACTTGTATCTTAAAGCGTTCGTTAAATTCAGCAGCTTTTTTAGGTTTAACCGTAACCACCAAAACGTCTTTAGCAGGATCGTCGGTTGTTGAACCATCGTGTTTAATTCCCCAGATCGGGCGGGTTCCGTCCATCAATTGCGAATTGAAAATAATTTTCCATTCTTTTTCATCTGGCTGGGTGTAAAGCGTATACTTTCCAGCCTTTAATACTTTCCCTTCAACTTTTATGTCCGTGCTGGTTGAAAAGGTAGTTGCCTCATTGGCACCGGTCCGCCAGATTTGTCCGTAAGGGGCAATTTCTTTACCAATTGTACGGCCTTTAACGCCTGGGCTATGGTAAAAAATAGCGATCGTAGCGCCGGATACTGTACCGCTGGTGCTGTCAGCGGGACTTGCCTGTGGCTTTTTTTGCGCACTTGCCACTCCTAAAAATAGAAAAACAATTGCCATTGTAGACAAAAGCTTCGGTTGTAACATCTTTCTCATGGTTTTATGTTAATTGATTTGATGATAAAGATAAATCGATTTTACCGTTTTCAGTCCTCTGAATGGTCAATATTTTATCATTATTTCGATATTTAAATGGCTCTGTTTCTGCCACTATAAACCAGCCACTTATCCTCGATATTTAAAGCAGTTTTTTACCAAAAACCAAACGACTGCTTTACTAAACCGCTGAAAAACAAGGCTTTCAAAGGGAATTTTTGAACCCAATAAAACCATAACAAGTTTGTTACAATTGCCTGTTACTGAGTTATGGCATGATGATTGGAATGTACCTTACGCAAGCTGGAAAGTAAAATGCCGCGAGGGCGATAAAAAGCGATTTGTATTGGGGCCAAAATTGATTCGAAGGCAACAGTTTAAGTCAACAAATACTTACTAATTTCGGCATTGTTTGTTTTTTTATTAACCATTTCAACCCATTACCATGTCAAAACTAATCATCATTGACGACGATCCGATCCACCATAAAATGGTGCAGTACATGCTTAATAAAAATGATCTTGCAAAGGAAACTACCTACACCTTTGATGGCAAGCTGGTTTTGGATTACCTGGAAGAAAACAAATCAAAGATTATGGCACTGCCAGATTATATTTTCCTCGATCTGTATATGCCTAACCATAGCGGCTGGGATTTCCTGAACAGGTATCAGGAGATCTACAAATCGTTAAAAAAAGACATCAAAATATATATTGTTTCTTCATCTATTTTTCAAATGGATATCAATCGTACCAAGTCGTACCCATTTGTAACGTCGTATATCACCAAGCCCCTGGTTAAAAGTATATTTGATAAAATTAAAGGGCGTTCGCTAAATATTACCGGAGCACAGCTAAACTAAACAACCAAATAGCAGTAAAGGGCTGCCCCGGGGAACGCACACTATTACCCGGGTGGCCCATTTACTTTAAAGGCATTCCTGCGCCGGCTTGCAATTACCGTTAATCTTGCTTTGATTTGGGTGATGAAAAACATTCGCCACCAGATTTACCTTTTTCTGCTGTTATTGGCGATTTTGGTCAATTTTTCGGGCTTCAGCCTTGATTTTTTCACCGATGATCCGGGGCTTTATGCTTCTATTTCAAAAAACCTGCTTTACCGCCATCAATTCTGGCAACTGTTCACCTATAACCGGGACTGGCTCGACAAACCACATTTCCCTTTCTGGGCAGTCGCTTTAAGTTTTCGTTTATTTGGAGTATCCGTTTGGGCCTATCGCCTTCCGGCGCTGCTGTTCTTTTTAATTGCTTTGCGGTATACCTACCTGTTCTCGAAAAAATATTATGGTACAGAAATAGCATGGCTGGCAACGCTCATCCTGGCGACGTCGCAGCACCTCCTCATGTCAAACACCGATGTGCGTGCGGAGCCCTACCTGATGGCGATGGTGATTGGCAGTATCTATCATATCAGTCAGCTGGAGAAACGATTTGCACTTTCCGATCTGTTACTGGCTGCGTTACTGACTGCGCTGGCCATGATGACCAAGGGGATTTTTGTAACCATTGCCATTTACGGTGCCCTGATCGGTCAATTGGTGCTTACAGGCAAATACCGCGAGATCTTCCGACCAAAATGGGCTTTACTTTTGTTGCTTACCGGCCTATTCGTACTACCCGAACTTTATGCCCTGTATGTACAGTTCGACCTGCATCCCGAGAAATTGGTATTTGGGCGACATCATGTATCAGGCATTAAATGGTTTTTCTGGGATAGCCAGTTTGGCCGCTTTGTAAACAGTGGTCCCATCACCCGGAAATCAGGGGATATATTCTTTTATCTGCACACTTTGCTTTGGGCATTTGCGCCCTGGTGTCTGGTGTTTTACTATGCTGTCTTTAAAAGTGTATCAAGTATAGTCAGGCGAAAACCTTTGACCGAGTACTTTGCCATCAGTGGAGGATTATTGCTATTGTGCTTGTTTTCATTGTCGGGTTTTCAGCTTCCATTTTATACCAATACCATTTTCCCTTTATTTACTATCATAACAGCACCTTACTGTTTTGAGCAGCTCAGTAAATTTGCTGCAATTTACCGGTCAATTGCGCTATGGTTATATATAGTTGCGCTGCCCGCCGTTATTTTAATTGTTCATTATTTCGCGGAACCGGGCAATAATTGGTACCTGGCAGCCGCGTTACTATTTTTTACTTGCGCCGGGGTATTTGTTTGGATGAACGCCGGAGAAAAAAGATTTGCTACTATCCTATTGGCCTGCATCGCTTCGCTTTTTGCCAGCTTTTATTTAAACACGGTGTTTTATAAACTAGTGATCAGTTATCGCGGGCAAATAAAAGCTGCCACCTTTGTCGATCAACCTGCTTTTGAGGCATATGGCCTGAATAATATTGGGACCGAAAATAACATTTTCCAGTTTTACGTTAATCGCCCCATTAAGTCGCTAACAGTTGAATGCTTTGACGCTGTCAAAACAGGCAGTAACCAGCTGTTTTTTGCCAATCAGAAAACAATAGATCTTCTTCGCGGCGAGCAAAAGGGATTTACCATCGTAAAATCGTTTCCAAACTATAAAAACGAAACCATTTTGCCGGCTTTTATCAAAAAAAGCACACGCGGAACAGTGATCGACAGTGTTTATCTGATACGCAAATAAGATCGACTGTTGAGCTACTTTTTAGTGCCCCCGTTGATCATATCAGATACTATGCCCGGTTTATTTTTCCGTTCAGCAAGGTAAACGCCTGCAATATGCAAAAACAGGAAGGCCAGTACCAGGTACAAACAAAATCCGTGGATCTCTCTGATAAAGTGCATTTTGTGCAATACAGGCACGTCGTCTTCAAATACCAGGCATAAGCCGGTAATTGCTAAAACGATCAATATCAAATAAAAGGTAGCGTATAAAGATTTTACAAAAAGTTCGCCGCGGGCTATCAATTTGCTCTGTCCGTCTTTATATTGACGGTAATAGGCCGCAATTTTCCGGCTAAGTTTCTGGTCCGTCAGGCCGGCGAATTCTGCTACCAAACGAAACACTAATAAAGCTATAAGGCCATAGCCAAAATAAGCATGGAAATCCCAAACGCGATCGCGTAGCGCATGTGAAACTGAGCGGGCCTGATCATCAGTGACCGTTACCCCTGACTTTTTCAATTCATCACGAATAAAAGACTGCAGGGTCCAACCCTTTAATAAAGTTGAATTGATCAATACCGTTAATAACGAACCGGTGATAACTATTGCGTTGGCCCAATGCCAGAAACGCAACGAAGATGAGTAAGTTCTGCTTTGCTCAGTGATTGAGGTTGGTTGTTCACTTTTGGTCATACTATTGTTGTTGTTATATTTTAACTCTGTCCCAGAAAAATTCCCAGTGCAAATACGATCCCCCCACCTACGATCACCTGCAGAATAGTTCTCCACAAAGGGCTTTTCATAAATCGGTACCTGATCAATGCGATGGCGAGCAATTCAAATATTACGACGGCATAAGCCAAATGCAGTGCCTGATGCATATCCGGGATCAGAAATGGAAGTGTATGCAGCATTCCGCCAAAAGCGGTTCCGAATGCTGTAATACCGCCGCGCATGATCGGGCTTCCGCGGCCGGTAACTTTGCCATCATCCGATAATGCCTCAGCAAGGCCCATGCTTACCCCTGCGCCCATCGAAGATGCCAGCCCAACATAAAATGCTTTCATCGGATTTCCGGTTAAACCCGCTGTGGCAAAAATAGGCGCCAGTGTTGATACCGAACCATCCATTAATCCTAATAGCGCTGGCTGCACCTTTTGAATTACAAAGCTTGGTTGTATTGTATGCTGGTTTGTGGAAAGGTGATTGGCCATATCATGCGATCATTCGCAAGTGAAAGTAAGTAGTAAATATTGGATTAAAACTGAATTTTTAGAAATATTTATCAAATTTCAACGACTTCAGGTTTCAAACAGAATTTCATCATAGTTTTATTACGAAAACTTTAAACCGATTCCCTTAGTTTTGGGAACTGTAAAATTCTATTTGATCTACCTATGCGTAAAGTTATATTACTCGGATGCTTCATATGCTTGTTTATTGGGAACCTTAAGGCCCAGGATAATTATGAAATACAAGTTTATGGCTCCGAAACTGTCGAACAAGGTCATACCATGTTTGAGTTGCATAGCAACTACACCGCAAACGGTAGCACCAGCATCATCGATGGGCAGCTGCCAACCAATCATATTTTCCATGAAACGCTTGAAATAACCCATGGCTGGACACCCTGGTTTGAGACTGGTTTTTATTTTTTTAATGCGCTTGGCGATGATGGCAGAACTTCCTATGTAGGATCGCATATCAGGCCACGGGTTGCAGCACCTGAAAGCTGGAAATGGCCCGTTGGTGTAAGTATATCCGTTGAATTTGGCTTTCAGAAAAAGGAATATTCTGCAAATACATCAACACTTGAGATCAGGCCGATAGTTGACAAGAAAATCAACAAATGGTATATAGCACTAAACCCTGCGCTTGATCAAAGTTTTGCCGGCCCTGACGAGCACCGTGGTATGATCTTTTCACCCAATATAAAAGGTAGCTATGACGTATCGAAAGTAGTTGCTTTGGGTATTGAATATTATGGCAGCACCGGGCCTTTTTTCCACTATGATCCAATTCAATTGCAACAGCACCAGCTATTCGCTGCAATTGACCTGACTACTGATCCTAAATGGGAATTCAACGGTGGAGTTGGTCTGGGTTTCACCAACAGTACCGACAAAGCTATCTTCAAGATCATTATAGGGCGACTGTTCTAATGGCTGTAAAACTTTACGCATAGCGTAAATGTCAACAAGTTTTATTCAACCTTGTAACGGTAAACCTGCCACCCAATATTCCCTTTACCGTCCATACCCTCCACAATTACGCGATAACTACCTTTGCCGTCAGCATTATAAAACTCAAATGATCCGTTGCCATTTGCATCGGTAGTTAGGTTTGGATTCCAATAAATTGTACTGCGTTGATCTAATGTACCGCCTTGTGCAGAAGTAAAATATTTGGGGGAATAAAACTCCCGTGCTTTATAAAACCCATGCCCCTTGAAACGTAAGTTACCCAATGATGTCTGCGGAATATCGTAAGCATCACCCTGTATCCTGGTAGTTATTACTAAAACTCCGGCACCAGCTTCAGACCCATAGATGCTGGCATTAGCTCCGCGCAATAACTCAACAGTTTCAACTGAGTGGGGATTGATGTTATCGATTGAGGTATGACCTAGAGGTGTACCGTCCAGGATCACATACATTGACGTGATGGCTGCCGCCCCGGATGAAAGCACACTACCCCCTCTGAGATAGGGTGTTCCATCAACAAAATCAACGCCATTTAATCTGCCGTTCAGCGCTGTAACCAAACTTGTTGCATAAGAAAATGCGTCACCGCGTATGACCTGATCAGCATGGCCAGGTCCGGAAATGTTTGACGAACGATAATGGGCGTCGTCAATTCGAGTTACTTTCGATGTGGCCTTATCATTCTGTGCATTTAAATTTGCCGACGATGATCCAAAACGGGTATTGATCACCAAAACACCCGAGTTACCATTTGCACCAAAAGATTCAGCATTTTTCCCTTTTAAAACCTTAATTGCTGAAATATTTGAAGGACTAAGGTTATCCAGATTTGCATAACTATTGCTGATCTTTCCGTCTACAACGATCAGCATCGGGTATTTAAATTCTTTCAAATAAGGCGCACCCGAAATAAAATTGATGTCTTTAATATGCGATTTCAAGGCGTCCGTTAACGTTGCAGATCCAGAAATATCAGCACCGCTCAGATCCTGATCAGCGTTTGCATAAGCCTGAACCATTGTTTGATCGCCTCCTGATCTTCTTTCAGCATAAGCTTTCAATTGTTCACTAATTGCCACAGGGGTAGTTTTAATAGCGACTGTAGGTTCGTTCTGTACGTTTAATGTAAGTGCGCTAGATTTCTTTTCCTTTGTTGAGCCTGTTGCCTGTAAGGTAAATAGCGTACCATCTTCAAAGTCGATATTGTCGAAACTGAATTTCCCTTGTTTGTCGGTCTTAGCACTTAATATCCCGCCGGTTTTTTCTGCCAATAAAATAACGTCGTGGTCAGGTATCGGCGCACCTGCAGAATTTTTTTGGTAACCCGATAAACTTAATGCTCTTTCCCCCGGAAACGTAAAATGCGAAGTATCTTCGCTTAATTGCTTCCAGGTGAATTTGCGGTAACCCTGGGTCAACATCAATACATCAAGGTCGCTTTTGGTATTGGCAGAAGATTGAGCAAAATAATAATTCGGCTTTTCAATAAAACCCTTCAATTCCGAACTCAATAAAAGATAGGATAGAATGGTGGTTTCATCATTATCACTAAAAGGAACCTTAGTTTCGTCCAATACAGCTGCCGAATATAAACCGGCAACCGGCACCCCATTACTTTTTGCATTCACATTGATACCAACAAGCTCCCTTGTCTTATAAGCGGGCTTACTGCTGTTGATAGAAATATTGAGGATATCAGCATTTTGAAGAAACACCAGCCTTTCACTTAATGGCTCACCTTCCTGAGAAAATAAGGTAACCCTCAACACACCTGATGGAAATTGCGATTCAGGTACGTCCAGACCCATCTCTTTACTATCCAGTTTGGTATTCACCTGCCTCAATGCCCCGCCTGAATAAATGATCAGGTTAACATCCTTGTTCATATTTTCCTGCAAATAGGCTTTATTACAAACGATATCGACCGATACCTTACCTAAGGTATCTTTAATGCGCAACAATATCCCTTTTGCCATTGCCTGTGGCAAAGGAATTAAAGCTTGTTTCCCGTTAGCATAGGTTACTTTAGCTTTATAGGTCCTTCCTTCTTCAGGCTGAATAAAAAACGAACCCATACCGAGGTCATTTGAAGTAAATTCAGCAACCGGGGCATTCGTATTATCGATAATTGTTCCCTTTGCTTTGATGCCCAAACCATTTACACCAATAGCTTTAAATGCCACCCTCGACATGACCGTATTAACCAATTCTCCACCTTCAGGAAAAAATTGAATATCCGGGTCGCTGCCCTGGTGCATATCGATATTTGAAAAATTAGTCCCGTTTCCTGAAATATAAACCGACCTATCAAAAAAGTATTCGGGAGCATTCTGCATGTATCGGGTAAAGGCCCTGATCCGGTAGATCCCGCTCTTTAGGGTGTCAGGTAAATTAAAGTCCCCATTGGCAGTTCCGTTGCTTATTTTTAAGATTCTGCTCCTGATAATATTGTTTGCAACACCGATCAGGTCGACCCTTAATACACCACTTGCCTGCGAAACCTCATGCTGCTCGCCAATCAACAGGTATGCCTTAAAATATAAGGTATCTCCGGCAGCATAATATGGACGATCGAAGCCAAGGTAGGCTTTTTCAATGATGTGATTATTCCCGAAATTTTTGAGTTTTGTTACGATATTTTGCAATACCGGACTTGTGCCCTGGGCAATTGCGCAGCTGCCGGCAAAAATCAACAGTGCGAGTAACAGGCCTGACTTTTTCATAGATCTTCAAATAATGGTCCAATTGCTCAATTCAAATAGGGACGAAAATGATCAATCCGCACCCAAAAGGAACATAAATATACCTGGAAATTGGTTGAAATAAATCTATAACTAAATTTTTAATTTTCAAAATTAAATTTTTAGTTATAGCTGTCTTTTACTATCCTTTAGCCTGTCTGTTTATAGGTTTATTTAAAATGATTGCGAACTTAGACAGTAGCCTTAAACCATTGTGCTGTTTTGCTTAACTCATCTTCAGAGATGAGTTCAGGTGATTCGAACTGGCGGATGATGAGCTGTGCAGGAAAGCGGATACCTCCTCCTGTTGTTTTAACCATCACTTCGTCATCATATACCGTATGGTCTTTATAAGCACCAATTGCTGAATCGTATTTTTCTAGTCGTATTAATAATTCTACTATTGCGTATGTTGGTAAATTATTTTTAGCCATAGCGTCAAAATTACATTAACTATCCAATAAGTTTAAATTAACTTTTCGTAAATAGGTAATGTTAACTTAACACTAAATTGACGAATCGGTTTTAATTGAGTTACTTTCCACCGCCACCGTCAGGGTTATCCGGCAGGTTATTATTGTCGTCTTTCTTTTCTTTCTTGAATTCAAGTTTACCAAATTTATAGGAAAGTGTTATACCAAATGACCGGAATGGAACTTCACGCAGATTGGTCTGGTAAAAATTAGGGCCCGAAGTAGTTGAAGTTTGGTTGATATATTTATTAAAAGGATCGGTGGCTGTTAAGCCAATACTAAACTTCTTTTTCATCAATTGCTTCCTCACCGCTACATTATAAAAAGCAAATATTGGTCTGGTACCTTGTATGGTTCGTTGTGAAGAATTGTAATTTCCAAATATTTCGGCTGTCAGGTCATTTCCAAACTCGTAAGTAGCGTTCAGGTTTATCCGGTAGATAAAACCGCTCACAGTCGGATTGCCCGGGTTAGTAGTGATCCTGTCTGAAAAATTCATATTACTTCTCAGATTGAACTGTTTGGTAACCGGTAATGAGGCAAATAAGCTAAGTCCGTCTGTTGTTTCGGTACCAATGTTTGCCCTTTGTGTCAGAGAAACGTTGGAATAGGTAGTGCCGTTAACCTTTAAACTATCATAAAATGTAGTATAGGATTGCAGGTCATTAGTATTATACCGGTAATACAAGCCAACATAAATATTGGCGCCGGAAGCAAAATTCTTGCTGTAACCAAATTCGTAATTGTGTCCTTCTTCCGGTTTTAGATTCGGATTTCCGGTGCTGATATTATGAGGATCACTCACGTTATAAAACGGATTTAAAGAGCCATAATCAGGTCTTTGGATCCGATAGGTATAGCTTATTTTAAGCGACTGCGTCTCATCTAATTTATGTGTAAGAACTGCCGATGGGGCAAGGACATTATAGCCCGGTATATTGGTGCCCGGAAAGTCGGCTGTCGTGCTTGTATACTCATCACGCAGCCCCGCTTTTCCATCAAAAAAATCATTGAACAAAGAAAAAGTTGCCGATAAATACGCAGCATATACCTTACGATCGTAATTGAACCCATAGGTTTGATTAGCGTTGGGAACGTACAAACCATTTTTCAGGGTATCCGTTACTACCGTATTATTGATATTCTCGAGCGTTGCTTTAGCTCCGGTTTCGATCGTAAATTGTTTGGTAAAGGGTTGGGTATAATCTATGGAAATATCTGTTTCATGATCCTTGCCGGGGTTGTTACCAATGGTACCGGAAGCGGGATAACCGCCAGTTAAATAAGTCTGTTGCTGAGAAAAATTCGACTGGTTATTACCATCACTGGCGTGTACTAAAACGTCCAGTTCCTGGTTTTCTTTTGCAAATGTCTTTTTGTACGCAGCACTGTAGTCAAAATATTTTCCAAGAAAGCGGCTATCGGAATTACGCAAGCTTTGCACGTCTGAAACTACAGCATTGTTAGAGAGATCGCTGATCGACTGGTCCTGGTTGGTTAAGCCGTAGTTGTGGTTCTCAAATTGGTCATAGCCGCCCGAAATTGTCAATTGGTCTTTTTTGGTAATATCCCAATTTAAACTTAAGCCCGATTGAAAGCCCCCCCTTCTAAAACTGCTACTGCCATTCTGCGCCTGGTTTGTTGAAGTATCACGGGCACCATTATAGGAAAGTACATTTGATTTATTGATGGTGGTGCTGTTGATTTGTTCTCCGCCATTAAAATAAGCATTTACAGCAAAATCCCCTTTGCGGATATTTAAATTTAGCGAGCCATTTTCGCGGCGCGTACCGGCCGATAAATTCACGCTTCCGTTTACACCTTCTATTTTGCTTTCCTTTAAAACAATATTGATAATACCGCCTGTGCCATTGGCATCATATTTTGCACCCGGACTTGTTATCACTTCAATACTTTTTATCTGACTGGCTGGTATTGACTGCAAGGCATCGGCCAAACTGGCACCGAAAATACTCGAAGGCTTCCCATTGATCAAAAACTGGATATTACTATTACCTTGCAAAGAAACATTACCATCGATATCAACGGTAACCTGCGGCACTTTAGGCAAAACATCAGCAGCTGAACCACCCTGTGAGGTGAGGTCGTTGGCTACGTTATACACCTGTTTATCGATCTTATTTTCGACGATCGGAGCCTTGCTTACGATCTCGACTGTTTTTAATTGGTTGGTAGAAGGAGCAAGTAATATTGATCCCAGCGAAACGTCGGCCGAGGCTTTGCTGATCGTAACGTTATTGATCGATTTTTTGTGATATCCTATAAAATCAACTACGATCCGATAAGTACCCTCTGCCACATTGGTTAAAACGAAAGCCCCGTTATCGTCAGACACTACGCCGTTGATCGGACTTGGGTTATTAATTTTAAAAATACTGATAGTAGCATAAGAAACAGGCAAACGGGTAACAGAATCGATAATTCTGCCAGTTACTTTACCTTTGATCTCATCAAAATCTATTCTCTTATTGGCGCTTGCATTAACGGTCAGGGCTATACATAATAAGCCAGTTAACACCCCCTCAACGAAATAATTTCTTCTCATAATCAGGGCGAAATTGCACAGAAAATCTGTACAAAATCTGTAACAGCTTTATTAGTCGTGTTATTGTTACACAGTGACAATTAGGTGACTAAATTTTAAAATAGTGGCTGGGCAATATGATCACCACTGTTCCGGCCAGTATCAGCAACGCTCCGATGGTTGTTTGCCAGGTGAGTGATTCCTTTAAAAAAATTGCCGAAAGCACGATCGCCAGCGCCACGCTTAATTTGTCAACCGGCGCCACTTGCGAGACTTCACCAACCTGCAGGGCTTTGAAATAAAAAATCCAGGATAAGCCCGTTGCGCAGCCCGACAAAACAAGAAATAGCCAGTTAAAGCGTGTAAGTCCGCCAATATTTGCAGTACTACCTCTGATAAATGCTACTCCCCAGGCAATTACAAGGATAATAGCTGTACGAATTGCGGTTGCAAGGTCGCTATCGACCCCTTTGATGCCGATCTTTGCAAAAATAGCCGTAAGGGCTGCAAAAAGTGCTGATAGTAATGCGTAGGTCCACCACATAGGTTTAACGATTAAAATATTGAATTGTATCAATATGTGAAATCACAATTACAATATTTGTACAAAATCTGTTTATATTTTTGTCAAAAGGTTTTTTCAATGAAGTTACTTATTGTAGAGGACGAAAAAGGATTACGGGAAAGTATTGAAGAATATTTTGCCGAGGCTGGCAATATTTGTGAAACAGCTTCTTCCTTTCCTGAGGCATTGGCCAAAGTTAGTCTGTACCGTT
>Ga0164297_10002040_pt1 | contig 20426 bp, 18 predicted proteins | sample GEODES058metaG_FD_113539 | JGI IMG/M metagenome (GOLD analysis project Ga0164297, IMG submission 113539) | Dystrophic lake water microbial communities from Trout Bog Lake, Wisconsin, USA - GEODES058 metaG | ecosystem: Environmental > Aquatic > Freshwater > Lake | place: USA: Trout Bog Lake... | reverse complement strand
CATATTCACGATGTGATGCTCGATGCGATGCGCCGTGAGACGGATCGCGGGCACATCGAGCGTCTGATCGACAGGATGCGCTCCGGGATACCCGGACTCACTATCAGGACCACGTTCATCGTCGGATTTCCCGGAGAGACCGAGGAGCATTTCTCGAGTCTTCTCGAGTTCATCAGGAATCGTCGTTTCGAGCGCCTTGGTGTCTTCAATTACTCAAAGGAGGAGGAGTCGAGGGCAGCCAAACTACCCGGTCAGATCCACGGGGGAACCAAGAAGCGGCGTCATCGCGAGGCAATGCTCGTCCAACAGGAGATCGCGGCCGAACTTGCCCTCCAGCAGGTTGGTAAAGAGATGATCGTCCTGGCCGATACGCCTCAATTCGGACGCACCGAAGGTGATGCACCCGATGTCGATTGCCGCGTTCACTTTACAAGTCCCGTCACGGCGGGGGAGTTTCATCGCGTCAGGATTTCAGGGACACGCGGCTATGACCTTGAGGCGGAGCCATTGGCGTAGCTCGAAGGGCGAACTTCCCGGCCATGAAATTTCCTTACTCGTTTCCGCTGACTAGGGCGTTCTGCCTCTATCTGGGACAGTTAGCGCTACTTCTCGGGGAAACCTTCACCTCAATCTTCGCCGGACGCATCCGCTGGAGGCTTGTCCTTCACCAGATCGTCGAGATTGGGTTCGGTTCGCAGGCCGTGGTCATCATCACCGGTATCTTCACCGGAGCGGTCTTCACGGCGCAGATTTTTTTCCAATTCAACGCGTTGAATATGAGCACGGCAGTCGGGCCGGTTGTCTCGATCGCCATGTTCCGGGAACTCGGCCCCGTCCTTACCGGACTGATGGTCGCCGGTCGGGTTGGAGCAGCCATGAGTGCCGAGATCGGGACGATGAAGGTGACCGAACAAATCGACGCCCTCCGCGCCCTGGCTGTCAATCCAGTCGATTACCTCGTTGTACCCAGGGCCGTAGCCATGATGATTTCAATGCCCCTTCTGGTCGGCGAGTGCATTTTCTTCTCACTAAGCGCCAGTTATTTCGTCGCCACGACGATTCTCAATGTCAACAGCGTCTTCTTCCTTCAACACATGTGGTCCTATACCCATAACAAGGACATGGTGATGGCGACGACCAAGGGATTTGTCTTCGCCCTGATTGTTGTCTTCGTCGGATGCCAGCAAGGCCTCACAACCAGCAACGGGGCCGTGGGTGTGGGTCGCTCCACGACGGAAGCGGTGGTGATCAGTTCCCTCAGTATCCTGATGGTTAATTTTTTCCTGACCATGGCGCTGAACATCATTTTTCCGGCGGGAGGGCATTATTGATGAGTGGATTGCAGGATAACCTCATCGAGGTACGCGATCTCCGGCAAAAGTTCGGACAGCAGGATATCCTGCGCGGAGTGAACCTTGATATCCCGAAGGGGGAAACTCTTGTCCTCTTGGGGCAGAGCGGGGGAGGCAAGAGCGTTTTCCTCAGGCACCTGATCGGCCTAATCAGGCCGTTATCTGGATCAATCAAGATAGAGGGGGAGGAAATAGCGCATTTATCCGAGCGCGAACTGGAGCCTGTGCGCCGCAAGATAGGGATGCTCTTCCAAGACGGTGCTCTTTTCGATTCATTGACCGTTTTTGACAATGTGGCATTTCCACTCCGTGAGCGTGGCGAAAGAAATGAAAAAGTCATCAGGGAAAAGGTCGCCAGAGCCCTGGAACTAGTCTCCCTTCAGGGGCAGGAAAACAAGATGCCGGTGAACCTGAGTGGCGGCATGCGCAAGCGCGCAGCACTGGCCCGAGCCATCATCACCGATCCTTCCTGTATTCTGTACGACGAACCGACGGCGGGACTCGATCCGATTGTTTCCGACACGATCAACAGGCTCATCCGACGACTCCAGTCCCAGTTGCAGGTCACCTCGATTGTTGTCACCCACGACATGATCAGCACGAACCATATCGCCGACCGGGTGGCCCTGCTCCGGGAGGGGCGTATTCATTTTAACGGTTCGCTGGAGAAGCTTCACTCCTCGACTGATCCCGTAATTCGGGATTTCATCGAAGGCCGTTCCCACGAAATCGATTAAGTCACACCCTACTCAACCACAGCCCATCATCATGGACACTACCAACACAGCCACCCAGATCAGAGCCGGATTCTTCGTGGGTCTCGGACTCCTCTGCATCGGTTCCCTGGTCATTTATTTCGGACGCTTCGGCGAAAGCGTGAAGAAGTATTACCCGATAAGCGTCGAGTACCGGAATGCAAGCGGCGTCATGAAGGGGGCCGATGTCATGCTGGCGGGGGCTAAGATCGGCGAGGTTTCCGCACCTCCCAGCGTGCTGCCGAACATGAAGGGGGTGCTTGTTCCCCTTCGGATTAATGACAAAGTTCAGATTCCCGAGGGGAGTGTTTTCTCCATCGGCAGTTCCGGATTGCTGGGAGACAGTTTTGTCACCATTACGATGAAGGAGGGAGAGGTCATGAATCCGAAACCGATCGCCCCCGGAACCGTGATTTCCAACGGCCTCAGCCAGTCGAGCCTTGCCGAACTGCAGCGCCAGGTTCATGACGAGATTCTTCCGAAGTTGAGCACCGCTTTGGAAAACATTGATGCAGTAAGTGAATCGCTCCGCAACAATGTCTTTAACAAGGAGGGAGTGGCGAACCTACAAACCACCTTGGGCAATCTCGCCGCCGCATCCACCGATTTCAAGACGGCCGCTGGGGAGGCGGGAACCTTCCTTAAGAAGGGAAATGCCGCGATGGATTCCCTTCAGGGGGCCACTGTTGATTTGAAGGCATTCATTATCAATCTCAAGCAGCATGGCATTATTTTCTATCGCGACACTGCCTCCCCTCAGTCCGTGGGTCCGCTCAAGAGATAACCTCAAGATCAAATCAAGTATCCGTCGGCTATGGATCTCACACTTGTGGTGCTCGCGGCTGGCATGGGAAGCCGCTACGGAGGATTGAAGCAACTCGACCCGGTAGGCCCTCATGGGGAGATCATCCTTGATTACTCCGTCCAGGATGCCCTGCTGGCCGGATTTTCCAAAGTGGTCTTTGTTATCAGGCGCGACATGCTGGATCTTTTTCATGAAACCGTCGGCTCGCGCTACGAGGGCAGGATGGTTGTCGAGTATGCCTTCCAGGAGATGGAGCCATTACCGGAAGGGCGTGTTTCTCCACCCGGACGTACAAAGCCTTGGGGAACCGGTCATGCCGTGCTAGCTGCCCGATCCGCCGTAAGGGGTTCCTTTGCCGTGATCAACGCGGATGATTATTATGGCCCCTCGGGTTTTCGAGAACTAGCAGCCTTTCTGGCATCCTCAGGAGCAGGCCATTACGCCATGGTGGGGTACCGGTTGGATCGGACGCTCTCGGATCACGGATCTGTTTCCCGAGGAATCTGCCGATCCGATGAAAAGGGATACCTGATCGACATCACGGAGCGGACTGCCATCTCACGATCTGGAGGAGGGATTGTTGCCGAGGGTAATCCTCCCGTGGCTTTGGAGGGTGCATCGCCCACTTCCATGAATTTCTGGGGATTCACGCCCGATCTCTTCGAACATCTTGAGCGTCTTTTTGAAGAGTTCCTTGAGGAAAGAGGAGGTGATCTAAAGGCCGAGTTTTACCTGCCCGCTGCCGTGAGTTCCTTGATCACCTCCGGGGAGGTTACCGTTAAGCTTCTTCATTCACGGGATCCATGGTTCGGCCTTACTTATCCCGAGGATCGCCCACTGGTTGTGGAGGCGCTTGGAAATCTCCAATTAAGCCCTTGAGATTCTCTGGGGGGTGGATACATCTTTTCGAGACAAGGGTTAGGATCAAGCGACTGATGCGGTAATTTTCTACAAAAAAGACTCGCGATCCGGTCGCGTCACGTTTGCAATCTTGATCATCATGTCATCTCTAGCCGAACTCTTTTCCAATAACCAAGCTTGGGCACAGGATCTCAGGGCGCGGGATCCACAGTTCTTTGAGGATCTTGCTGTCCAACAGCGACCCGAGTACCTCTGGATAGGCTGTGCCGACAGCAGGGTGCCGGCGGAGAAGCTTGTCGGATTGGCTCCAGGCCAAGTTTTTGTTCATCGCAACGTGGCCAATGTGGTCGTGCATACGGACTTCAACTCCCTTTCTGTGATGCAGTTTGCGGTCGATGTGCTCCAAGTGAAGCACATCATCGTATGCGGACACTACGACTGTGGCGGCGTCCATGCGACTCTACGAGGTGACCGCGTGGGCTTGACGGATAACTGGCTACGACACGTGGATGACGTTCTTCAAAAGCACTCCAAACTTCTCTCCCAGTGGCCTGATGAGGGAACAAGACTCAATCACCTCTGTGAATTGAATGTGATCGAACAGGTTACCAATGTTTGCAAGACAACGGTGGTGAGGGATGCCTGGGAGAGGGGGCAGGACCTTTCCGTGCATGGTTGGATTTATGGTATGCGCGACGGATTGCTTCGCGACCTCCACATGACCGCTAACTCCATTGAGAGTACCAAGTCCGCCTATGAGAAGGCGGTCTCCAATCTCCCAGAATAGAGATATCTTACTTGGCGGTGGGCTCCCCGGCAGCCTTCCATCCTGCAATGCCGGGCTTGAAGTGCTGGACATTGGTGTAGCCGAGTTTGGAGGCGGCCTCTGCGGCACGCGCGTAGGCTCCACAGTGCTCGTTACCGCAATATGCCACGATCAGGGAGCTTTTGTCAGCAGGGAGTACCTTGGCAAGATCGGCAGTGTGCGCGGTGTAATCGATGGCACCCGGAATATGGCCATTTGCATATGAGACGGGGCCATTGACATCGAGCAGAGTCACCTTCTTGGCCGCGATATCGGTCTTGAGGTCATTGAGGCTGATATCGGGGAAAGAACCGGCAAAAGCCTTGAGAGTGAAGAGCAGGGAAGCGGTAAGGAGGAGATACTTTTTCATTTTTCTAAACTTAGCATGAGAGAATGAATCCGCAAGAGGTGCTCCTCGGGCAGGAGGCATTTTAGGTGTATTGAAGATCCCCTTGGCTTTATCCCAACACTTGGTAAGATTTTCTAACTCGCTTGCTACGCCGGCGTGGCGGAATTGGCAGACGCGCCGGACTCAAAATCCGGTTCCCTTAAAGAGTGTCGGTTCGAACCCGACCGCCGGTAGCAGCTAGAGTGAACTAGCCAAGAACTTAGTCTTGATCAGATTCCGCCCTGCGTCGGACGGTCACAACCAGAATGAGGGCGGAGACTCCGAAGAGCACCCAAGTTTTAGGTTCAGGAATTGCCAGTTGGGATAACGTGTAGTTCTGCACTACCATCTGGTTGTCACCATAGTTCGGATCGTAGGTGACACCATTTGAGGTTGTTTGCGTGCCGTCTGCCAGGAACCAGGTGAAAGCTGCGGCGGTAACATCTTGGGAGACCTTAGAAAAGTCGCCGTTGATAGCTCCCGAGTAGAGGCTGATACCATTGATGGAGAGGGAGAGTGTCCAGGCGCTGGTGCCGATGCCCGTAAACTTCACATCGTAGTTGTTCAGTCCATTGTAACCAACTTTCAACGAAGTGAAGCTGTTGAGACCGTAATCTGATGACTGAGAGCCTGATCCAATGGTGTAAGAATTATTCCCCAAAGCTCCGTAGGTGCTGTAACCGAGTTCCAAAGCAGAAGCACTGTAGGGATTTAGGTCAAAGCTAACCAACTGCTGTCCGGAAGAGTTGAGCAGGGTAAATCCAAAAGAGTCTTGATTAGGATGATTACGGGTTGAAGCCGTAACTGAGAAAGTTGATTGAATATCAAGACCGGTGACTACTTGGCCTCCAGATGTATCCAAGGAAACTGGATGGTAAGCGTAATTAAACTGACTTTGTGGTAAGGTGGTCGGATCAGAGGAGACAACTCCATAACCATCATATCCACCATAGCTAAGCACATTGCTGGCAAAGCCAGGATATGCACTGACGTAGCCAGGACCAGGAGCCACTCCTGCTGTCGACACCCAACCATTATTCCCATTCAACACTCCGTCTTGATAGGTTCCAAAATCCGCGGAGTAGAGTGTGCTAGTAGTCGTTTGAGGGTCAGCCTTCAACGCGCTGATCATCAGGCCTGTGCACAAGATCAGACCTGCTGAAACTTTCATGAACGAGGTGGGGGAGTTCATTGATGGTTCTGGTTGAGGTGTTTAAAAATCAGAGGGTTGTGAAAACAGTCTGCGGCGTCGTGTTGATTGCCGGAGGAGGAACTGCCGTGGACGTTCTGCTACGAGAAGTGGGTGTTGCCGATGCAGCAGGAGTTGCCGATGGAACTGGAGTCGGAGTTGCAGAGCCTCTGTCTGGCGCAGGAGTTGCCGTTGGCACTGGAGTTGGGGTCGGTGTGGGAACCGGTGTCGGTGTTGCAGTGCTTCTGCCTGCGTAAGCAGGTACAAAACCCACTGCGACAACGAACAATGTCGTTGCGACAATGAGAGGTTTTTGGATTCGGGGGGTCCTCATGGGTAAAACTTTCATCCTCTAAAGCATTGTTGTCAAAAGTTTTTTTAAAAATTACGGGTTGTTTTTAAAGGCTGAAGAAACACAATCAAATTACTTTGTTCGGTAGGTTTGACAGCGTTATCGCTCAAAGTGTTCAAATAACACACAAAGATATATTCAACCCACTCTATATCATGAACTTAAATAAAGAAGAAGGTGGGCATAAGCCCTTTTGGCAAAGCTATTTTCTCTTTTATGTGGTTGGATTGGTGGGCTCCTTGCTCCTTGCCGGGGGGCCGCGCCAAGCGGCAAGCGGGGTATTTCTGGTTTTTTCGGGATTGGGAATGCTGTTTTGTCCCCCGAAAACCTCGGTTTCTTGGAAATTTTGGCTTCTTGGAGCTATTCTTATCATGGCGTTCTGTCTCCCTTTGCTTCCCGAGGGAATGCTTTCGTTACCGAATTGGAGAATCTTTTTGGCCGGAATGCCCGGTTTTCATGGTTCCCCCTTGGTTACAGTTTCTCCTCGCGAAACAATCTACTGGATCGTGGTTGCCAGCTTGAGCGTCGTGATCGGTCTCTGTGCGTTATCTCATCCTCTCTCCAAAAAGGGCCTGGAGTTTTACGCACTGTTATCAGTCCTCGGCATCAGCGTTTATGCATTGATGGCGATGGCCGTCTGGATGAATGGGTGGCATTACAAATTTTTTGAACCGGATCCGCTTGCGCAACCCTGTTTCGGTTTTTTCCCAAGCCGAAACCAGACATCCAGCCTCCTTCTCTCCGCGACGATAGTCAGCGCGGCCCTGATCATGCAGTTTTTATCAACTGGGAAGCTTCTACGCGGTGCATGCGTGGGTTCCATTCTTGCGATTCTGGCATCGGGGGTTCTGTTTTTTTCAAAATCCCGAGGTGGCGTTGTATTCCTTTTTTTCGGATTGGTTCTATGGGTCGCCGGACTGGGTAGGAAAAGAGTTGGGTTCATGATCCCCGTTCTGGTGCCAGTAATTCTGGCGCTACTGATATTTTTTATTGCCTCACCTGGAGGGGCCCGGGACCGGCTTTTTGGCCTGGAGCAGAGGGATCACGAACATGCTGCCGGCGGGTTGCACAAGGGTGGTGAACTGGGGATGAGTTCCAGATTGAGGATATTCAATGATACGTTTCACATGATCGGAGCGTATCCCCTAACGGGTTCTGGTCTTGGTACCTATGCCTATGTTTATCCATTTTACAGTGACAAGAGTCTTTCCGAGGCAACTGCGCTGCACTCTGAGAGTGATTGGTTGACGCTGCTGGAGGAAGGTGGGCCTTTGGCGCTTGCCGCCGCCTGGGGACTCTTGATCTTGCTGTGTGTGCGGATAAAAAAACTTTGCGAATCTGATTCCTGGCCTCTTCGATGGGGCATCTTTTGCGCCTTTCTGGCCGAGGTTATTCATGGCTTCGTCGATGTACCTGCCCATCGTCCGGAGTTGGGGTGGTGGATGCTTCTCCTGGCGACACTTCCCGCTGCATCCATGGCTAGTAAATCCAGTTTTCTCGGTCTTCAGCGGTGCATCTACATGTTTGCCGGGATTGCTGCGCTTGTTCTCGGGATGGCTCTGATCGGCGCCCAATGGATGGGAGTGAAGCCTCTGCCTCCTTACTACGTGCGCGATGCGGTTGCTCGGATCATCTCCCAGTACAGCACCGGGAAATATGACAAGGCCTCCGATGTGGTGAACCGGGCGCGATCCGATTATCCGATGGGGTGGGAACTTTCCTACCTGCAGGGTGTTATTTCTCTCGCGCAAAGGGGGGATTCCGGGGATGCCGCCAGCTTCTTTGATATTGAAAGCGCCCTGCGCCCGGGGAATGAGGTTCCCTCTCAAAAAGCGGGCACGGCTCTTGCCGGTTATGATCCTGATCATGCGAGCCTTTATTGGAAGGAGGCCGTGCGTCGCCGCCTGAGGATGGATTCCTCGAGCAACTGTCCGATTGCCAGAAGCAATGAGCTTTTTAGATCGATGCTGGCGGATAAGACAATGCGTCCTGCATTTTTGAAACAAGCCGAGGAAATTGCCACATGGTCGCCGGGGCTGCGCATGATCTGGCTTGCTGATGATGGGTGCTCGCCCGTTGAGCTCTCGACTGCTCTCAAAGACACCACGTTTATGAATCAACTCTCGGTGAAACAGCAGGGTGAACTTCTTCAGTCCTGGTGGCAACGTGGCGACCCTAAAGAAGTATCTGAATTCCTGGACTTACATCCCGAATACACGGCCGCGAGTGTCAACACGAGAGCAGCCATGCTTTTGGCGGCGGGAGAACCGGAGCAGGCTTGCAGGCTTTTGATAAACACGTTTGGAATTCCGCAGGCGGTCAAGACATCGGTATCCACCTCCATTCAGGCTGCGGGTTCCGATGTCCCGGCGGAGCCTCTTCTCGCTGCCAGATACTACATGGAACATGGAAACAGCGTGGCTGCGCGCCACATCTTGGAAGAGGCCTCAAAAGATGCTAAATCAACGGCCGCTCAAGCCGAAATTCTGCTACTCAAGGCACAGCTTGAAATGACTGCGGGGAATTGGATGAATGCTTTCCCGTTTCTCACAAGCTATCTTCGGGCATCAGGACAGCTGTAAGAACTGGTTTCTGAAGATGTGCCCTTGGAAGTTTGGAAGTCGGTAAATGCAGGATTACTCTTTTCTCTTGTTCGGTTTGGCTTTTCCATTGAGTGATGCCTTTCTGCTACAAGAATTCCGCAGGGACGCGGGCGTTCTTTCGCATCCTGATGGGGATGGCGCTTTTGCTCACCCTCGAGCAATTGATGGCGCAGGGCGTCCCAACGGTTCAGCAGAGTGAGTTTCGTTCGCAATGGGTGGGCGAGCAGGTTGATCAGATTCCCCTTGGTGGAACAATTACTCCGCTGAACGGATTGGGAGCTGTTGTCGGAACGCTGCAAACACCCGATGAGGTGCAGCGCGAGGTGGATGCTTCCTTGGCTGGAGTCCAGGCGAAGTCTCCCATTGCTTTCAAGCCAACGCTCGGTGTGGGATGGCAGGTCTCTAATCAGGGTACACAGCAGACAAACTCCAGCGGCCAAACATCCTACGGTGTGGGTAACAGCGCCTTTGCCTCGCCGGCTTTTGCCTTCCTCTACGATCGGGACCATGGCCCGTGGACGATCTCGGCCGGATTGTCGGCTGGCTATCAGTATTTCGTTAACCCCAATTACACCGGTGCCGGTACAGGCTCCAGTCGTAATCCTCTTTCCTCCACGGCGCTCTTCACTGCTGCTCTGGAGATGAGCCGTTATATTATCAACGCCCTTTTCACGGCTTCCTCCGGTAACGGATTTGACATTACCTCCGGTTCTTACAACGTCCAGACCACCGTCGCGGCTAATATCGAGACGAAGTATCTTCTGTCGGATAATGCAGCTGTGGACACCAAAGCGGGATATAATTTCCAGAACTCTTCCGGCTCCTCGACTACCCCGAACAACAATACAATCTCTGACTACGCCAACCTTTCCACGGTGTATGACCTCTCCGATAAGACGCATTTAAGCTATATTGTGGGTGCTGGTCAGTCGGCTCAGTCCCTGCAGCAGGGAACTACTGCGGTTGGCAACACAGCCACGACAAACAACCAAACCGCTCGTCGTGATTACGTGGAGTCATTGGGTAAGGTGAAATACAACTTCACTGGCAAACTTACCGCCGATGTCGGTCTCGGTGCCAGGTATGTCGTTTCCAATATCACCAATGCTAAGGATATAGGCCTGAAGCCGGCCTGGGCTCTTGGCCTTGCCTACACTCCCACGGAAAAGACCTCGATCACTTTCAGTACCGGCGAACAGGGTTCTGATATCGTGCCAGAACTCAACTTTCTGGTGAATTGGATTCCCAGGCAAAAGACCAAGGTTTCACTTGGAGTGACACAGAGCGAGAGTTTTGCCAACTCCCTGAGTGCCCAGTATCTTGTTTCCCGGGGAATCGTCGGAACAGTTACCCAGAATCTTTTTTCCACGGTCACCGCCACGCTGAGCGGGGGGTACACCGCTCAAAATTATGTCAATTTGTCCTCTAATCAGACAAACGCGCAGAGTTCATCGCAACTTCCCCCCGACTATTACACCGCAACCTTATCCGTGAATTGGAAAATTCGTGACTGGGTGACCCTTATCAACACCGTAAATTGGAACTCGGGTCAGCAGGCGGTTCAGGGGGCCAACAACTCCACCAAATACACCCCGCAGGAGTATTACTCCATCAGTCTGAACTTCGCGCTGTAGTTTTGGTGTAAACAGGTTACCTTTCCGCGATGAAGCAGTTTTTTTATGGACTGGGCCGCTCCGCCCTTCTTGTGCTTTTAGTCGGGGACTTAATGACCGGACTTCATGCCCAGTCTGCCAGTACAATAACTACTGTGGGAACGGAGGCCGAACCTACCGCTCCGATCAATGTGCAACCAAAGTCGCCGGTTGTTACCGTTTCCAAACCGGCTGTCCAATCGGCTCAGGACTCGACAGCTCCCTCTTTGGAATCCACTCCTGTGGCTCCTGCTTCCACGGGACAAGTGCAGTCTGGAGCACAGGCCGCAGTGAATGGTGATTATGTTCTTAGGGCGGGGGATACCATTGAGATGATTGTCTACAGGGAGCAGGATCTCAGCATCAGGTCCAAGATTGGCAAGGACGGGATGGTGCAGATCCCACTTCTCGGCGAGGTTAAGATCGGAGGCCTGACCGTGCGTGCTGCCACGGCGCTGATCCGCACCAAATACAATGCCGATTATCTTGTCGAGCCACAGGTTTATGTGAATGTATCCGCCTATAAAACGACCAAGTTCACGATTATCGGTCAGGTCAATAAACCGGGCACTTACGAATATTCTGAAAGCGAGCCATTAGGACTCCTTGAAGCCATTGGCATGGCCGGTGGATTCACCCGCATTGCCGACCGCGGGCATGTCATTGTGAAGCGGAGGGAAGGTGACAAGGTGCGTACCACCAAGGTCAATGCGAAGAAGCTGACGGACTCTGGTGTCGACCAGTTTTTGATCCAATCCGGAGACGTTATCAATATCGGTGAGAGCTGGTACTGAGTACAAATGAATCACTCCATGCAACCTCCCCCCCCTCAACCAACCATCCATTCAGCGACCCAGTCGCGGCATGCCGCTCAGGTCAGTTTTGATTGGCGTGAATATTATCACGCCATCAAGTCCCACGCATGGATCATCATCATCAGCGTGATCATTGCCACGCTGTTCGGAGTGTTTTCCGCGGCAACTCAGCAGGGTCTCTTTGCTGCTCGATGCATCATGGTGATCGAGGCAGACAAGTCCAGGGTTCTGAGCAACAAAATCGAGGAGGTCAGCGATGTTCAGATCAAGAGTGCGGACATGGTCAACACTCTTCTGGAACTTCTCAAGAGCTATCCTTTCGCGTTGCGTGTGGTGAATCATCTGAAGCTGACTCAAGATCGTGAATTTCTCTCCGCCATAGGCATTCATTCAAGTGACACTTCGCCGGAAAAGGCAGCCGCTGCCCTTGTGAAAATGATCAATCCTAGCTTCAGGTTGAATACGCGTCTCATCGACATCGTGGTGACATCCCGTAATCCGGCAGTCTCTGTGAAACTGGCCAACGCTTACGCCGACGAATATCTGCGGTATGTTCGTGACCTTCAGGTGGATGCAGCACGTTCGGCGAGTACCTTTCTGATGGATGAATCTGCTAGGCTAAGGAAGAAGATGAGGGCATCGGAAGAGGGAATGCAGAGTTTTCGGGAGCGAGAGCGCGCCGCCTCGTTTGAATCCATGCTCCAGGCGTCGCAGACCCAGATCACGGATCTCAACAATCGGCAAAGTGCCATCCAGTCAAAACTGACCCAGATCGCCAGCGATCTCACCATCGCGAAGCAGAACCAAGGCAACAGGCTGGAACTCCTCCGTCTGCCAAGCGTTGCGGCCGAGCCAAAGGTTGCGGCTCTTGTGACACAGATCGATACCGCCAGGGGACAACTCGTGCTCGTTCAGCAGCGTTACAGGGCCAAGCATCCCTTGTACATGGGCACGGTTGCCCAGATCGATATTGCGAACAATGGATTGGATAAGGTGCTCGTGGAGATCGTCAGTCTTTTGGAATCAATGAAGTCAAGTCTGGAGGCTCAGGGAGCCGCAGTGAAACTCGAAAGGGAGGATGCAGAGAAACGCCTCCTTGAGGTCACCAGCAAATCGATCGAATATAATGACCTTAAGCGTGAATTGGAGACCGACTCAGCGCTCTATGGTGCCGTGCTCGGGCGTATCAAGGAAGTGGACATGACGAGGGAACTCTCCGACGCGCCGGTGCAGATTCAGGAGCTTGCGGTGGGTGCCGCTCCGGTGAGCAAGCCGCCATTGACCATCCTTTTTGCAGCAATGTTGAAGGGATTGGGGGTCGGTGTCGCGATTGTTCTCGGACTTCATAAGTTAGATACCAGTCTGAAGACGGTGGATCAACTCGAGCATCTCACCGGCGTGCCCGTTGCCGCTGCGGTTCCCCAAGTAGGGGGAGCCTCCACGTCGCGATTTGGTCTTTTCTCCAAAGAGCAGTTTCAGGAACTTCGTGCCTCTTGGGCAAATATCCTGGCTATCCTTCGTAATCCTTCTCGTCCCTTCCCTCTCCGGCTTTCCGAGGCTTGGACGAATTTCAGCCCTGTCCTTGCGATGATCGGCCACCCTCATCTTGCCACGGCTCTGCCGCAGGGTGGGGAACTGATCGTAAAGGAGGATCGAAGCGGGTTCATCGCCGAGGCATTTCGCTCCCTGCGTGCAACCGTTGCCACGAACGTACTGGTGGAGAAGCAGCGCTCTTTCCTCATTACAAGCGCGCTCCCCTCGGAGGGTAAATCCTTCTGCAGTTCGAATTTTGCCATCACCCTTTCTCAGCAGGGATTCAGAACCCTTTTGGTGGATGCCGATCTTCGCAAGCCTTCCATTTCCCGGATGTTTTTCGGCATGAATCGCAAGCCCGGTCTTTCGGAAGTCCTCATGGGGACGGTTGCGTTGGCTGATGCGGTCAACACTTCCGGTGTCGAGGGTCTTGTCGTTTTGACGGCAGGTGGACTCTCCTCCAGTCCCTCCGAACTGCTGGCAGGTCAGAAGTTCCGCGACTTCCTTGCCGACGCATTGAATCGCTACGACCGCGTGGTGATTGACTCGGCTCCCATTCTTGCCGTCAGTGACACCTTGCTGATCGCCCCTTACACTGATGTGCTCTGCATGGTTGTTCGATCCTTCATGACTCCCCGAAAGATGCTCACCCGATCACTCAAATCTCTGGAAGAGATCAGGGTCAAGCCCTCTGCAATGGTCTTTAACTGCATCCCGACTGGAACCGGGTCTTACTCCTACTACTATTCCGGTAAATATTATGGCTCCTATGGTGGTAAGGGGGTTTATGGAAGTTAAGATCTAAAAAGTCGGTGCCTCACCCGCGCATTGATCAATTGTTTGTTAGAGTTCCCTTGCTAGCCGAAATGCCTGCTTCCCAGATCACCTCTCCGCCTCTGCGGCGTTTCGACCAAGTTCGGCAGCGTACTTAATCTTTTTTACTTTAGCCTTTAACCTTTAACCTTTAACACTTTCACCCATGCGTATTCTGATTACCGGAGGAGCCGGCTTTCTCGGCTCCCATCTTTGCGACCGACTCATCGAACAAGGAAATGATATCATTTGTCTGGATAACTTTTTCACCGGTCGCAAGGCGAACATCCAACATCTCGTGGGAAATTCCCGATTCGAACTTGTCCGCCACGATGTGATCGATCCCTTTAAGTTTGAGGTTGATAGGATTTATAATCTGGCCTGCCCTGCGTCCCCGCCGCACTACCAGTACAACCCCATCAAGACGATGAAGACCTCCGTGCTCGGGGCCATCAATTGTCTGGGACTTGCAAAACGAGTGAAGGCACGTGTTTTCCAGGCATCGACTTCCGAGGTTTATGGTGATCCCAATGTTCATCCGCAACCCGAGGCTTACTGGGGACATGTAAATCCCATTGGTTTGCGCTCCTGCTACGATGAGGGAAAGCGCGCTGCCGAGACCCTTTTCTTCGATTATCACCGCGAAAATGGTGTCGATATCCGCGTTATCCGTATCTTTAACACCTATGGACCACGCATGCTTCCCGATGACGGTCGAGTTGTCTCAAATTTCATTGTTCAGGCACTGCAGGGAAAGGACCTGACGGTTTATGGAGAGGGCTCCCAGACGCGTTCTTTCTGCTATGTCGATGATCTTGTGGATGGTTTCATGCGCTTCATGGAGCAGGAGAAGATTGTCGGTCCGATGAATCTTGGTAACCCGGGTGAGTTCACCATGCTCCAGTTGGCCGAGTTAGTACTGAAGAAGGTTGGTGGTAAGTCAAAGATCACCCATTTACCACTCCCTTCGGACGATCCGAAACAGCGCCGTCCCGACATCACACTCGCCAAGGAAACGCTCGGTTGGGAACCCAAGGTTCCGCTCGAGCAGGGAATCGAAAAGACGATTGAGTATTTCAAGTCAGCCCTAGCCAAGTAATAACTTCTCTATTCCCTAAATTAAGGTTTTAGGACTCAAGTTTTCTTCTTCTTTTTTATGTCCACGCCATCCCTCTCCATCTGCTGTCTCGGTGCCGGTTATGTCGGCGGTCCCACCATGGCCATGATCGCCGCCAAGTGCCCCGATATTCGTGTCACCGTTTGCGACCCGAATGAGAAGCGTATTGGCGCCTGGAATAGTGATGCACTTCCCGTCTACGAGCCTGGCCTTCAGCAGGTGGTGGAGTCGGCCCGTGGTAGGAATCTCTTCTTCTCCACCGATGTCCGCAAGGCGATCCGCGAGGCCGACATCATCTTTGTCAGCGTTGGCACACCGACCAAGACCTACGGTGTCGGCGCCGGTCGTGCCGCCGATCTCAAGTATATCGAGTCGGCCGCCCGCATGATTGCCGAGGAGGCTTCGGGATCCAAGATCATCGTTGAGAAGAGCACCATCCCGGTGAAGACCGCCGAGGCAATGCTTACGATTCTTCGTTCCAATTCCAAGAATGGAACTTTTCAGGTTCTCTCCAACCCCGAGTTCTTAGCTGAGGGAACGGCTATCGAAGACCTGGAGAACCCCGATCGCGTCCTGATCGGCGGTGAGCAGACCCCCGAGGGGCTTGCAGCCATTGAGAAGGTCGCCTCCATTTATGCGCGCTGGATTCCGCGTGAGAAGATCCTGACTACAAACCTATGGTCCTCTGAGCTCTCCAAGCTTGTCGCTAATGCCTTCCTTGCCCAGCGCATCTCCTCGATAAACTCTATCTCTGCGCTTTGCGAGGCAACGGGGGCTGATGTGGACGAAGTCGCGCGTGCCATTGGCAAAGATTCACGCATTGGCCCTAAGTTTCTGAAGGCCTCTGTCGGCTACGGGGGTTCCTGCTTTCAGAAGGACATCCTCAACCTTACCTATCTCTGCCAGCACTTCGGCCTTCCCGAGGTCGCCGCATACTGGGAGAGTGTTGTTAAGATCAACGACTGGCAGAAAGCCCGCTTTAGTGGCCGTATTGTCAGGGATCTCTTCAATACAGTCAGCGGTAAACACATCGGCATCCTGGGATTTGCCTTCAAAAAAGACACCAATGACACCCGCGAGACCGCTGCCATTTCGGTTTGCCGGGATCTTCTTGCCGAAGGAGCAAAAGTCCACGTTTATGATCCCCAGGTTAGCGAGGAGCAGATTCGCGCTGATGTTCTTGGTTCGGGATCCAATCCCAACCTCATTGTCGTGAAGAATGCCCTCGAGGCCTGCGAGGGAGCTCATGCCGTTGCTGTGCTTACCGAGTGGGACGAGTTCAAGGATCTCGACTTCCAGAGGATCCATAACGGCATGCTCAAGCCCGCCTTCCTCTTTGACGGTCGCAATATCCTCCCTCATTCCAAGCTTAAGGAAATGGGTTTCTGCCTGTTTGCAATCGGAAAGCCTGCGTAGTTCGCTTCATCTTGGCCGGCTGATGATCGGTTAATACAGGTGTTATTAGAGTGAGGTGGCGTTTTTGAGTCATTGTTCATTTCTAGTTGAACAAAACCTTTGTTCGATTATTTTTGAACAAGTCGGCCGACTGCTCCTCTCAGCGTGAAGCCCCATCAACCAGATCCCCCGCTGGTAAAACCCTCCCAGATTGCCAAGGGCGGGAGCATTGACTCGTCGCCGGCCGAGCAAAGTCACAAGTTGACTCATCCTCCCCTCACCCCCTTTCAGAGGGAATCCATCGACCTCTTCGTTGGGGCCTTTGCCGTCCTCTCCCTGCCGCGCTCCCTGGGGGAAATCTACGGCCTCCTCTACAGCAGCGAGTAGCCCCTGGCCTTCGACGACCTCGTCACCCGCCTAGACCTGAGCAAAGGCTCCGTCAGCGAGGGACTCCGCGTGCTCCGCTCCCTCGGTGCCGTGAACCTCGTCCCCGTCGACGGCTCCCGCAAGGACCACTTCACCGCCGAGATCAGCCTCCGCCGACTCGCGGGCGGCTACCTCCGCGACCGCATCGAGCCCTACCTCAGGGGAGGGGAGACACGGATCGAATCCCTCCTGAGGGTTTGCGATTCGGATCCCGTGCAGAAAGACTTCCAGCAAAAGCGGATCAACCAACTTCTCTCCTGGCACCGCTTCTTCAGTAAAGTCCTCCCCGTCTTCAAGACACTCGCCGGGAAGTTTTAGAAGCCGGAGGCTCCTGTTGACACAAGAAGATAAGTAGCGATGATCAATGAATGACCCTGACAGTCAAAATTCGCCAGGAAGCTCTGAGCCTGAGAAAAATCCGCTTATCGCAGCGGCGCATTACCTCGGAGCAGGCACTGCAGCAATGTGCCAGAGTGGCGAGTCACGCAGGCACCTCTTCGAGGAGGAAAAGTCATTCCTCCGCGAATGGTGCGCTCGGAATGGCTGCGAGTTAGTAGCGGATGTGCTGTCGGGTTGTCGGCCGGTCTCATCCGGTGCCGAACATGATGTTTTCTTCAGCGATTCCGAAAATCGCGCGATCAAACTGACCCGATCCGGGGGATTCGGACATTCCTTGGTTCAGGAGGGCAAGAGCGCTCTGCCATCAGAGTATCTTCTAAGGCTCATTTATCAGAACGAACTCTTCGGAGACTTCATCGAGTTTCAGGGGATTATTTCCGGAGAGACAGGCGTGCAGATCTTAACCTCTCAGCCTTGGATCACCGCACACCCAGAAAACCCGACTCCATCTGACCTAGAAATGGATAACTATTTTGAGAACCTGGGATTCAAGCGCCGCGAAAGCCTTCCGGTAGCGGCCTACTACAATGTCGAGATGGATCTGGCGGTGCTCGATGCGCATGCACAAAATATCCTCAGGGATGAGAGAGGAGATCTTGTGCCTATTGATCTCGTGATAGGTCAACCAGGTGAATGGACGAGAAAATGGCTCGGACTTTAAGCTTCATTTTTCATTCATCCTTTTACATTTCCCCGCCTTCCCCATCTCTCATGCCCTTCCTAAAAGCCTAAAAGTCTTCAGCCCAATAGCCTAACAAATGCACAAAAAACTCCTCATCACCGGATCCTCGGGCCTGATCGGCTCGGAGGTATGTCACTACTTCTCACGCGAGCTCGGCTACGAGATCCATGGGGTGGATAACAACCAGCGCGCTGTTTTCTTCGGCCCGCAGGGCGACACCCGTTGGAACCAGCAGCGCCTTCAGAGGGACCTTAAGGGCTTCGTTCATCACGAACTCGATATCCGTGACCGACAGGGCATCCTTGATCTGGTTGCTCAGGTAAAGCCCGATGCCATCGTCCACACCGCCGCGCAGCCCAGCCACGACCGCGCTGCAACTATCCCCTTCGACGACTTCGATACCAATGCCGTCGGCACCCTTAACATGCTCGAAGCCGCCCGCCGAGCCTGCCCCGAGGCCCCCTTCGTCCACATGTCGACGAATAAGGTCTATGGAGACCGCCCCAATACCATCGCTCTCAAGGAACTCGAGACCCGCTGGGATTATGCCGATCCCGCCTATGCGCACGGGATCTCCGAGGACTTCTCCATCGATCAGAGCAAGCACTCCCTTTTCGGAGCCTCCAAGGTCGCCGCCGATGTCATCGTCCAGGAGTACGGCCGCTACTTCAACATGCCCACCTGCTGTCTGCGTGGAGGCTGCCTCACTGGGCCTAACCACTCCGGAGTCGAGCTCCATGGATTCCTCAGCTACCTTGTGAAGTGCAACCTCGAGGGGAAGGAATACCGCGTCTTTGGCTACAAGGGGAAACAGGTACGCGATAACATCCACTCTCTAGATGTCGCCCGCTTCATGGCGGCTTTTGTCCAGGCACCCCGAGTTGCGGAGGTTTACAACCTCGGTGGTGGCAAGGAGAACAGTTGCTCCATCCTCGAGGCCTTTAAAATCGCCGAGGGATTCACCGGCAAGGCCCAGCAGTACACCTACGTTGACGAGAACCGCATCGGAGACCACATCTGCTACTACAGCGACCTCCGGAAGATGAAAGCCCACTACCCAGGCTGGGACATTACCCAGAGCCTTGAGGAAACGATCAGACAGATCGTCGAGGCGTGGAAGCAGCGGGCGTAGCCCGTTGCTTGGTCGAGAGTCGAGGGCTAGATAAACTTATATCAGTAACCTTTTACCTTGATATCTCTCGACTGATCGACGTTCGACTCGGTTCTTTCACCTTTCACATTATAGCAAATCTTTCTAAATGAGTTTTTCTCATTATCCTAAAAGCAAAGAAATCTACTCGCATACAGGTCTTCGAGGAATTGCCGCTATGAGTGTTGTGGTAGCCCATTTTTCACAACCTGAAACAGCTAGTTGGATTCATTATCAGAATTTTTTTCGATTATTTCATTGGTGTGGTGAAGCAGTTGATCTTTTTTTTATTTTAAGCGGTTTTATTCTTAACTGGGTGTATCTTTCTAAAGAAAGATCGCTTAATTGGACGACATATATCAAAGCTAGAGTGGGTCGCATCATGCCCCTTTACTATTTGACTACCGCTATGTATCTCCCTTTTCCTATTATTAGTATGCTAAAGCATGGGCTTGACTATGTAGGGTTAGATTACCCTAAAACAGTCTTATTCAATGCCATTATGATTTCTGGAATCATAGATGGATTTCATCATACAATCAATGGACCGGCTTGGTCTATCAGTGTCGAGTTTTTTTGCTATCTGGCCCTCTTTCCATTTTTAGTTTTTCTCAATAGATTGCTTATTAGGAAACGCCATGGAGTTAAGATCTTAATTTTTCTTGTTGGTATTTTAGTCCTCTGTCTTGCCCTCTGTGGCAGTGGTGACAGGGAAATTGCAATAAAGATTGGTCAATGGCAATGGGATTCCAGTTGGCTTGGGCGGGGTATCTTTGGTTTTTCTGCAGGTTTCATACTGTGTACTATTTATCGAATGTGCATCCGCAGGAAACTAAGCACTGCGATAATCAATTCGATGTTTTTTGCGTTTGTCGGAGTCTTTATACTCACTCTATTGGACATTCTTCCGCATTTTCTGCTACTTTTCGCATTTCCCTTATTGGTGTACTGTACCGCTTTTGACGAAGGCACTGGATCAATAATTTTAAAATCCAAGCCTATTCAATGGTTAGGTGAGCGGTCATACTCAATTTACTTGTGGCATATGCCTATTTTATGTTTTCAAATCCTCCTTTTTTCTTTGGTTAAAAAAGTAATGCCAACAGCTCCTTGGGACTGCGCGTTATTAGTTTTAATAGTGCTTGGGATTTCGGAACTTTCTTACCGATTTTATGAAGTTCCTTGCCGTGATTTTATTAGAAATCTTGGAAAATAAATCTCGATTGCTTTAAAATGAAAAACTCTAGATCTTAATTTATAACCTTTATTTCTGAATCTCTGATTCAAGCCTTTCGCATTTCGTCTTAAAACTTACCCCTTATATCCCTAGTCCT
>Ga0164297_10002039_pt1 | contig 20435 bp, 18 predicted proteins | sample GEODES058metaG_FD_113539 | JGI IMG/M metagenome (GOLD analysis project Ga0164297, IMG submission 113539) | Dystrophic lake water microbial communities from Trout Bog Lake, Wisconsin, USA - GEODES058 metaG | ecosystem: Environmental > Aquatic > Freshwater > Lake | place: USA: Trout Bog Lake... | reverse complement strand
TCGGCCTTTAATGTAAAAAAAGCCGCTGTTTACACTCCTGATGAAATTGACCAGGTTGTTGCTGGCATGCCGACCTTCACTTTTGCACCAACAACTGAAACTAAACAGATCTCAGGCTTCAATTGCAAAAAAGTTGTTGCGACCGATACCAAAACACAAAAAACCTATGATGTTTGGGTTACAAACGACGTAAGCATACCTACTACATCCATTGCAAAATATTATGCAGCCGCTGGCGGTGTTCCAATTCAATATACTGCTTTTCAACAAGGTCAGTCTACTGTTGTAACCATTACTGCTATTACCGACGCTAAAGCACCAGCCGGTACTTTTAGTATCCCAGCTGATTTCGATAAAATATCTAAAGACGATCTTGAAGCGATGTCAAGAGGCGGTCAATAATATTTACAACCTAAAACAAGAAAGGCTCCCATTGAGGAGCCTTTCTTGTTTTATACGATCGCTGTCAATGAGACTTCCTTGGCCAACTGACCCACCCATTGCGAAAACAAGTAGGTTTCCATCGCAACTGCTTTATCAGCATGTTCTTTCCAATCCGGGGAAAAATTTTCAAGCTGCCTGATCATCTCTTCCAAATGACCTTCTTCTTCAAGGATGATCGACTTCACATTTACTTTACTGCCAGCCTTATCCAGCGCCTCCTGGTATACAGGATACAGTTCATCGGCCCGCACTTCAATAGCATAAGTAACCAGTAAATAGGCAGCGAACCGAAGTTCGGATCCTGCTAAATTCAATTGTTTTTTAAGGTAGCGACATACATCAATATCCAGTTGATGCAGGTAATGCTTGCTACTGTTAGGTGCCAGCAAATAATGGCCGGCATAAGTTGGACATGCATTATCATCTACCTTTTCGATCTGCTTTTTGAGGTAAAAGGCATGCCGGTGTTCTTCTGCAGCATGTTTCAACACAATATAGGTTACCTTTTCAGGGTCTTCGCTGGCCGAAATTTTTCGTGCTCCTGTATTTTCCATCAGCGACAGCGTATTGAGCCATCGCGCATGTAATTTGTTATCATTGATGATCAAAGGCAATAATTCCCGCAGTTTCGTCTTCATATCGTTTCGAGTGCATTTTCAATTTTGCGGTAAATATAATCGAGCTGTTCATCAGTAATGCAATAAGGAGGTAATATATAAATAATGTTACCCAGGGGCCGCAAAATGATGCCGGCATCGAGGAAATACAAATAAAGCCTGTCGCGCAATGAACTAAAATAGGAGGTATCCGATCCTGTCTCCCATTCCATAGCGAGGATAGTACCAGTCTGTCGGGTACTGCGAATCCGCGGGTGATGCTTTATCTTCAGCGCGAATTGCCTGTGCCTTTTTTCGATACGACGGATATTTTCCATGGTAGAGGCTGCCAGAAAAAGATCGAGACTTGCCTGCGCTGCCGAACATGCTACCGGGTTTGCGGTATATGAATGCCCGTGAAAAAGTGTTTTAAGGCGATCTTCTGATAAAAAAGCATCATAGATAAACCGGGCACAGGTAGTTAAGCCCATGGCCATAGTGCCGCCCGTTAATCCTTTAGAAAAGCACATCACATCAGGCTGTACGCTTACATGTTCACATGCAAAGGCTTTCCCTGTGCGACCAAAGCCGGTAAACACTTCATCAGCGATCAGTAACACCTGTTCGTGCCTGCAATGCACCATCAATTGGTCGAGGTATTCGGCCTCATACATGACCATACCTGATGCACCCTGTACCAGTGGTTCGAATATAAAACAGGCGAGGTCAGATTTGAGATTTGAGATCTGAGATTTGAGATCTTCGATATTTTCTTTATCGGGCAGGTCGATAAATTCTACGTCAAACAGCAAACTATCAAAAGCCGCAGTAAATGCACTTCTCCCGCTAACCGCCATCGCTCCGAATGTATCACCGTGGTAAGCGTTATTAAACGCCAGTATTTTTGTGCGCCGTTGCCCCTGGTTGTGCCAGTATTGCAGGCACATTTTTATCGCTACCTCAACAGCTGTCGAGCCATTGTCAGAATAAAAAACTTTTGCCTGGTTTGCTGGCAGTATTTTGAGCAAACGTTCAGCCAGATCGACCGCCGGTTCATGGGTAAATCCGGCGAAGATCACGTGCTCCAGTTTATTTAGTTGTTCCGCAACTTTTTGGGCGATATAAGGATGAGCATGCCCATGGATATTTACCCACCAGGATGATATGGCATCGATATAACATTTATCATCCTCGTCATATAAACAAGCGCCATTACCACGAACAATAGGTATAGGTGGCAAGGCATTCAGCATCTGGGTATAGGGATGCCATACTACTTTGAGGTCCCTTTCAGAAAGATTCATAGATCAGTTCTCAATAATTTTACAACATGTTTATCTGTTGGAAAGGTGACATCTTCCTCCCTCAGCTGATCCAAACTGATCCAGCGAAACGACTGCAGCAGATCACCCTCTCCATCAAAATCGAATGGTTCTGTTTTAAAGTTTAAAATCAAAGGCACTTTATTTTTTACGGTATAATACACATTAATAACCTGCGAATCGTTAAATGCCGATTTTACGAAAAAATCAGTCGTGTAAAAGTGTTCCAAAACTTCAACTTCAGCATTACATTCTTCTACAAACTCCCGTTTCAGCCCATCGATCAGACCCTCGCCAAATTCAAGTCCGCCGCCCGGGAATTTACTAAAGCGCATCCCATATTCCTGTTCATCGCTGATCAGCACCTGGTTATGCTCATTGATCAGTAAGCCATAGACGCGTACGTTAAATGGATAATTCATTGTTCGAAATGCTTTTTGTTACGGGTAATATTTTCCATCGTCCAGGTAATATCCGTCGTTTTTGCTTCAGACCTGATGGGGCAGTCAGGTATATTGCAATAATGACAACAATCGGGCAAACATGGATCTGCATGAATAAAAAATTCGGTCTTCACACGGGCAGCTTTACTGATCAACTGATCAACCAGCGATACTTCTTCATGAACTTTATTAAGATCAAAGTAATTAGGCAAGGTCATGTGACAATCGATATGTAATTCGTTGCCATATTTTTGCGCTCTGAAATTGTGAAAATCGATCCACTCAACTCTGCGTTTATCGTTCAATATCGCCAGAATTTCCTGCACAAGCTCAAAATCAGTTTCGTCCATTAGCCCCGAAACCGATTTCCGTAACAGTTTATAGCCAACGAAGAAAATATAAAATGCTACCAGAATTGATAATAAACTATCCAGCAGATCGACCTTCGTAAAATAGATCAGTAACAAACCCGCAACAAGCCCGGCTGCCGTAACCATATCTGTGATGAGGTGCCGGCCATCAGCTTCAATCGTAATGGACTTTAACGTTTTGCCCCTTTTGATCATATAATATCCCAGTCCGCCGTTTACAACGCCTGTGATGCTTATAATGTAAACCCCCATAAGCAGGTCGTGGATCTGGTGGGGATAAAAAATATTATAGGTCGACTTGATCAGAATTCCGAGGCCGGCAATGCAGATAAGCGTGCCTTCCACAAAAACAGAAAAAAACTCCACTTTACCATGCCCGTAGGGGTGATTTCTATCTCGCGGCTGCGATGCAAGGTAGATACTGTAAAAAGCAAATGAACTGGCCAATACATTAACGATACTTTCGGCAGCATCGGTCAACACAAAATTGGACGAAGTAATTAAATAGGCACCAAATTTTGCCACCATCAGAACGATGCCGGTAATTAAGGCCAGTAGGATGATCTTTTTTTGCTGTTGCAAACCTTGCTTATTTTGCTGCCAAAGGTACAGAGAATGCACAAAGCCTAAATACCAAAAATGAAAGCTTTTTTAGGGCAAAATTGCTATCAATATTTTCATTGTTAAACGGATAGGGTTAAGAATAGCTACCTTTTTGCTTTCAGCTTCCTTCATATTTTCTATCTTTGCACCCGAAATTAAAAAACCTACAAGATGAACGCATTGAGTACCAGGATCAACAACCTTGCTGAATCAGCTACCATTAAAATGGCCAAATTGGGCCGCGAACTGGCTGCCAAGGGTGTTGATGTGATCAGCCTTAGCTTTGGCGAACCCGATTTTCATACACCAGAGTATATTAAGGATGCTGCTAAAACAGCAATGGATAAAAACTTTACCTATTATACACCCGTTGCCGGCTACCCCGATCTTAGGAAAGCGATCACACTGAAACTGAAGAACGAAAACGGCCTTGACTATGATGCCAGCCAGATTGTTGTTTCAACCGGTGCTAAACAGGCTATTGCCAATGCGGTGCTTTGTCTGGTTAATCCTGGTGATGAGGTGATCATACCTACACCCTACTGGGTTTCTTACTCAGAAGTGGTTAAACTGGCCGAAGGCACTAGCGTTTTCATCAATGCTTCTGTTGAACAGGACTTTAAAATTACCCCCGAGCAACTGGAAGCAGCTATCACACCCAAATCGAAGCTGTTTATGTTTTCGTCGCCTTGTAATCCTACAGGCAGCGTTTATACAAGGGCCGAGCTGGAAGGTTTAGCAAAAGTTTTTGAACGTCATCCGCAGATCTATATCCTTTCGGATGAGATCTATGAACATATTAATTTTGTTGACAAACACGAGTCTATTGCTCAGTTTGATAGCATTAAAGACCGCGTGATCATCATCAATGGCTTTTCGAAAGCATTTGCCATGACCGGCTGGCGCATTGGTTATACCGCATCAAATAAAGAGATAGCGGCTGCCTGCGATAAAATGCAGGGCCAGGTTACTTCCGGAACTTGTTCGATCACTCAAAAAGCCGGCGTTGCTGCGCTTGAAGGTGGGCTTGAAAGTGTACACGCCATGCGCGAACAATTCAGAAAACGCCGCGACCTGGTTTATGGCTTGTTAAAAGAAATTGACGGGGTAAAAGTTAATCTGCCTGATGGCGCCTTTTATTTCTTCCCCGACGTAACTTCCTTTTTTGGCAAAAGCTACAGCGGCCGCACCATCAAGGATGCTGATGAGCTGAGCCTTTACCTTTTAGAGGAAGGCCATGTGGCTACAGTAGGTGGTGATTCATTCGGCGATACAAAATCGATAAGACTTTCGTATGCCGCTGCTGAAGATGTGCTGGTTGAAGCTATCAAACGTATAAAAGAGGCGCTGGGAAAATTGAAATAATCCGGATCGCCGATTTAACGAGAGCTTCCGCGATATTTCGGAAGCTTTTTTTATTTTTTTAAAAAAACTGACACCCCAACATTCGCCGTAGTTGTAACAAAGACTGCGGATAAAAGCGTGTAAAATAGAAGGGCTGTCTAAAAAAAGGCTGAAAGAAAATAATATCGGGATTTTTAACAAAATAAATTTGAAGACCCGAATTTGACTTAACCGCCACAAAATCAAACACTATAAGGTCTGGCTAAATAGATTTTATAAAAAAATGAAAAATTGTAGGCTGATTTAAACAAAAAATTTAATTAATTTGCCTAATGAGAATTTATATTCCCCGAAAAGTGGAATGTAATCATTATCAACTAGCTAACTTTAAAGTTATAAACTTGTTTACAAAAATTTAAAGCAGGGTTAATATACATGGGTAAAAAACTACATGATAGGATTGCGTCATTTAAAGACGCAGAGATGGCCAGAGAGAAAGGTGTATATCCGTTCTTCAGACCCATTGAATCCGGTCAAGATACAGAGGTAATTATTGACGGCAAACGCGTGTTGATGTTTGGGTCCAATTCTTATTTAGGATTAACCAACCACCCGAAGATCATTGAAGCTTCTAAAAAAGCTATTGATAAATATGGAACAGGTTGTGCCGGCTCCAGGTTTTTAAATGGCACGTTGGATATTCATATCGAGCTGGAAGAAAAACTGGCAGAATACGTAGGTAAAGACGCTGCCGTTTTATTCAGTACGGGTTTCCAGGTAAATTTGGGCGTATTATCGAGCATCGCCGCCAGCCGGAACGATTATTTGATATTGGATGAATACGACCATGCTTCCATCATTGACGGCAGTCGTTTATCGTTCTCGAGAGTGGTTAAATACGCGCACAATGATATGGATGACTTGCGTCGTAAATTAACTATACTTCCCGACGAAGGTGTTAAACTCATCGTTGTGGATGGTATCTTCAGCATGGAGGGTGATATTGTAAAATTGCCAGAGATCGTCCAATTAGCTGACGAATTTGGTGCAAATATAATGATTGACGATGCACACAGTTTAGGTGTCATCGGGTATAAAGGAGCTGGTACAGCCTCACATTTTGGCCTCACTGATGAAGTAGATCTGATAGGAGGTACTTTCAGCAAGTCATTGGCATCCCTGGGCGGTTTCATAGCTGCTGATCATGCAACAATTGATTACCTGAAACACAGAGCAAGATCACTGATGTTCAGTGCCAGTATGACTCCTGGTGCGGTTGCCAGCGTAATTGCCGCTCTTGATTTGATCATTGCAGAGCCGGAACGAATCAATAAACTCTGGGACAATACCAATTACGCTAAAAAATTGCTTTTGGAAGAAGGTTTTGACCTTGGTCCGACTGAAAGTCCGATCTTACCAATTTATGTGCGCGATAATGATAAAACGTTCTTCGTAACTAAATTACTGCAGGATTCGGGCGTATTTGTTAACCCGGTTGTTTCTCCAGCAGTTCCGTCTGATTCATCATTATTACGTTTCTCGTTAATGGCAACACATACATTCGATCAGATCGATGAGGCAATTGATAAAATAGCAAAAGCGTTTAAATCTGTTGGTGTAAGTTACGTCAGAGAAGATATATAAACTGTCATTTTAGAACTACACCCCTATAATGAAAAAAGTAATTCCTGTTAGCAATAAAAAGGAACTTGCTAAGTTTATTGATTTTCCGCACGATCTGTACAAGGACGATCCTAATTACGTACCTGAGTTATTTATAGCGCAACGGGATTTGCTAACTACGCATCCCTTTCATCATCACTCGTCGTTGCAAACTTTTTTAGCCTTTGATGGTGATAAAGTTGTGGGACGCATAGCTGCTATTTTAAATACAGCACATAACCAGTTCAATAAGGCGAATGATGGTTTCTGGGGTTTCTTTGACTGTATAAATGACCAGGAAGTAGCTGACCTGCTTTTTGCCGAAGCCGCCAGCTGGCTTAAAAACCAGGGCATTGCAGGCAAATTTATCGGTCCGGTAAATTTTTCCACTAATGAAGCGGCCGGCTTGCTGATCAAAGGCTTTGATAGTCCGCCGATGCTGATGATGACCTACAATGCGCCTTATTATGCCGAATTAATTGAAAAAGCAGGCTTTTCCAAACAGATCGACCTGATCGCCTGGCATTGGGAGGGTGATAGTTATGACGACCGTTCTGTGAGATTGCTGGATGCTTTGCAGGCTCGTTTAAAACGCAATAATGTTATTATTCGGAAAGTTAACCTTAAGAACTTTAAACAGGAAGCAGCCGCGCTCAGAGAAGTATACAATTCGGCATGGGATCATAATACCGGATTTGTGCCCCTGACCGATGCTGAGTTCACCTACCTTGCGAAAGATCTTAAAATGATTTTGGACCCCGATTTTGCCCTGGTGGCCGAACAGGATGGCAAATTGGTAGGGTTTGGTTTAGCATTGCCTAATTACAACGAGGTATTTAAAACTATAAAAAAGGGCCGGTTATTACCTACCGGCATTTTTAAATTATTGTTGAATAAAAGCAAGATCAGGAGTATCCGCATTTATGCCCTTGGCGTAGTTGATGGCTACCGAAAAATGGGGATCGAGGCTGTATTATACGGCACGATCATCAAAGAATATAAGCGAAAAGGTTTTACCCATGCCGAGGCAGGATGGACTTTGGAGAATAACACAATGATCAATGAAGCCATTAAAGCGATCAATGGCGACCCCTATAAAACTTATCGGATCTACGAAAAACAGATCTGATCAGTCTAAACTACTTCTACCCTTTTTAATTTTCAACTGATTTATCATTATTTATCAGCACAAGTATTCGTTCTGATTTTTTTTTAACAGTTATTAAAATTATTAAATCAAAACTTTATTCTGAACGTTGATGGGCTGTAGTAGTTCACTTTACATCCATAAATAATAAAAATGAAAAGCAATATTAAACCAGCGACAGGCAAACTAGGCATACTTATACCGGGACTCGGTGCCGTAGCTACAACATTAATAGCAGGTGTTGAAGCTGTAAAAAAAGGAATTTCAAAACCATTTGGTTCTTTGACCCAAATGGGCAGCATCCGTTTAGGAAAAAGAACAGAGAACAGATACCCTAAAATAAAAGACTTTGTTCCGCTTGCCGATTTAAATGACCTTGTATTTGGAGGTTGGGATGTATATGCCGACAATGTATATGAAGCAGCCTCGAATGCAAAAGTGCTGGAGCCCGGCTTGCTTTTTTCGGTAAAAGAAGGATTAGAAAAGATCGTACCGATGAAAGCAGCTTTTGACAAAAGTTATGCTAAAAACCTTATTGGCACACACGTAAAGACCGGCACCCGCCGTGAACTTGCCGACCAGGTTATTGAAGATATTTTGAACTTTCAAGCTCAAAACGATTGTGATCGTATCGTTTTGGTTTGGTGCGGATCAACCGAGATCTATTACGAAGCATCTGATATCCACCAAAGCCTGGCAGCATTCGAAGCTGCTTTGGATGCCGATGATCAGCGCATTTCGCCAAGCATGATCTATGCCTATGCTGCTCTCAAACTGGGATTCCCATTTGCAAACGGTGCACCAAATCTAACAGTTGATATACCTGCGCTGGTTGAATTAGCAAAACTTACAGACACCCCTATTGCCGGAAAAGACTTTAAAACAGGTCAAACTTTGATGAAAACTATTCTGGCACCGGGCCTGGCTGCCCGTGCATTAGGTATCAAAGGCTGGTTTTCGACCAATATACTGGGCAATAGGGATGGCCTGGTACTTGACGACCCGGATAATTTTAAAACAAAAGAGGTTTCAAAATTGGGTGTATTGGAAGACATTTTAAGGCCAGAAGATAACCCCGACCTTTATGGAGACATTTTCCATAAGATCCGGATCAATTACTATCCGCCACATGGCGACAATAAAGAAAGCTGGGATAATATCGACATTTTTGGTTGGCTTGGTTACCCAATGCAGATCAAGATCAATTTCCTGTGCCGTGATTCGATCCTGGCAGCTCCTATCGCCCTCGATCTTGCTTTATTTATCGACCTGGCAAAACGATCTGAAATGAGCGGAATTCAGGAATGGCTTTCTTTTTATCTTAAATCGCCACAAACTTTACCTGGCCTGAGACCAGAAAATGATATCTTCAAACAATTGATGAAATTGCAGAATACCCTACGCCACCTTATGGGTGAAGACCTGATCACGCACCTTGGTCTCGACTATTACCAGGACCTGGTTGAGGCCTTATGATGAGGTTTCACAAAATAATATCCACCTGCTTCGGCATTGGATACGTTGGCAAAGGCGGGGGTACGCTGGCAGCATTAGCTACCAGTATCGCCTGGTATTTTATTTTCAATCATGGGAACAGTACCTATCTGCCTTTAATAGTAACTATTGCCATCACTGTTTTGGGGATTTGGTCATCTAATGAAGTTACCAGCGATTGGGGTAAAGATCCTTCAAAAGTGGTGATTGATGAATCGGCGGGTATGTGTATCTCCCTGCTTTTTTTGCCGGTAAATATCTATTACGTGGCAGCAGGGCTGGTACTCTTCCGTTTTTTTGATATCGTTAAGCCACTGTTTATCCGTAATATGGAAAACTTACCGGGCGGTTGGGGAATTATGTTCGACGATGTTCTCGCTGGCATTTACAGCAACTTGATACTGCAAGGTATTCTCTACCTGAAACTTTTCTAAAATAAAATCAATCGATTGATTAATATTTACTTTTCGACTACACTATTCCAGTCTAAATTTTTCAACTTTGTTCTCTCGTTAAATATAAGTTAAATCAAAAATGAACTTGAACGGCTTTGCAGTTAATTCGGATTCATTGAACGATATATATAGCTGCTCCGCAGATTCATTGTTTGAATTTAGCAGCGTTTTATCAAAAATGATATAACCAACTTTTACCGATTACTGAAATATTGAGTTTTGTTTTTGAATTACCACAATAGGAACATGTTCCAAAATAAAGTTTGCTTAAGGTATATAATTGTAGCCTTACTATTTTTGTTCCCGTTAACTACATTTGCTCAGATCACCAGGGTAAGCGGAACCATTACTGATTTTAAGACCCGGCAATCGATACCCTACGTTAGTATCAAATCTTCAGATTCAACGGTTTTAACTACATCTCAGGCAGACGGCAAATTCTTCTTTCAATCAAACAAGCCCATTAGCCAGATACTGGTTAGCTATGTGGGTTATAAAACCAAAATTTTAAATATTAAGCCCGGCTCTGATCAAATATTGAACATCAGACTGGAAGCTATCTCACAGCAATTAGGTGAAATTGTTATCAGAGCAAAAAAGAATCCAAGATACCGGAATAAAGAAAATCCAGCTGTTGAATTGATCAGAGAGGTTATTGCGCATAAAGAGCAAAACAAACCCGAGCAATATGACAATGTTCAATTCAAGGAATATGATAAAATGATGTTCTCTTTTCTGAATGTATCGCCCACACTGGCTGATAAAAAATTCTTCAGAAAGTATAAATTCCTGATCGACAATCGCGATAGCACCACTATACCCGGCAAAATCTTGTTGCCTATTTACCTGGATGAAAACCTGAGCCAAAACTATTACCGCAGATCGCCCGAAAAAAATAAAACAATAGTACTCGGGCAAAAGTCGGTCAATTATGGTGATTATTTCGACAACGAGGGTTTGGGCCAATATTTCAAACACATGTATTACAAGGTGGATATTTACGATAATAATATTTTCCTGATGACCAACATGTTTCTTAGCCCGATATGTAATTCAGCGCCAACTTTCTATAAATTTTTCATAACAGACACCGTTATAGTAGGCCATACTAAAGTGGTTGAATTAAGCTTTACGCCCCGGAACACTACTGACATGTTGTTTGAAGGCAAAATATACATTACACTCGACGGAAATTACGCGGTTCAAAAAGCGTCGCTCACGGTAAATAGAAATATTAACCTCAACTTCGTTAAATCTTTGCATGTCGACCAGGAATTTGAACAAAATCCTGATAAAAGATACCACCTAAGTAAAAGCAGTACAATAGTAGATTTTAGCTTCAACAAAAGCGGTAGCGGTGGCTTGCTTGGTATCAGAACGATAACCTATGGCGATTACCTGGTAAATAAAACCCTTCCTGACTCGGTGTACAATGGCCCATCGAAAGTTGAATTAGTGGAAGCCGCTTCCCGCCCTGACGAATATTGGAGCCATAACCGTTTGGATACTTTAACGAAAGCTGAATCAAAAGTTTACCATAATATTGATACTTTAAAGACCATCCCATCGTACCGCAGGACCATGGAGATAGTCACTCTGCTGCTTGCCGGTTACAAATCGTTTGGTCCGTTTGAAATGGGACCTGCAAATGCATTTTATAGCTTTAACCCGGTAGAAGGCTTTAAACTTAGACTTGGCGGACGAACTACGCCTGAACTGAGTAACCGCTATTATTTTGAAACCTATGCCGCCTATGGGTTCAAAGATGAGCGTTGGAAATATTTCCTGAGCGCCACTTATTCCTTGAATAACAAATCTATTTATCGCTTCCCTCAAAATTATTTGCGGATAAGCTATCAAAAAGACACACAGATCCCAGGCCTAAACCTGCAATTCGTAGAAGAAGACAACTTCTTGTTATCATTCAAACGCGGTAATAATGATAAATATCTTTATAACGATTTCCTGAAATTTGACTATGTGCACGAATTCGAGAATCATTTTTCTTACAGTATAGGTTTTCGTAAATGGACGCAGGCACCCGCCGGTTCCTTGTATTTTAGCAACCAAATAAACGGGCTTTCAAACACGATACCCAATTTAACCAGTACCCAAATTACAGCGGAACTGCGTTATGCGCCCAATGAACAATTCTATCAGGGTAAAATATACCGTGTTGATATTCCTAACAAATACCCAATCTTTACACTCGATTATGCCAGGGGCTTCAAAGACTTTTTGGGAGGTGAATATAATTTTCAGAACCTGCATCTTTCAATTGCCAAGCGTTTTTATCTATCGCAATTGGGCTATGGCGATTTCCTTGGTGAAGGCATCCAGGTATTTGGTCAAATACCCTGGCCATTGCTATCTATTCCGCGTGCAAACCAAACCTATGCCTACGATATTTACTCCTATAACCTGATGAATTTTCTGGAATTTGTAAATGATCATTCGGCAAGTGCGACACTTGATTATCACTTTAATGGATTTTTCTTTAACAAAATTCCATTATTTAAGAAGCTGAAGTGGCGAGAAACATTTTCATTTAAATCATTATGGGGTGGCTTGCGTGACGAGAATAACCCTGCAATTCACCCTTCACTTTACCAGTTACCTATTGATGGTTCGGGACAGCCTATTTCGTATATCATGGGGAAAACGCCGTATATTGAAGGTAGCGTCGGCATCGAAAACATTTTTAAATTTGTTAGAGTTGACCTGGTTAGGCGATTTACTTACTTAAACGACCCTGAGGTAGCAAAATGGGGCATCAGAACCCACGTATTGTTTACCTTCTAATAATTGATAAAAAGATGGCGAATCAACCCTCTATAAGAACAAATCTTCAATTGGGCATCTACAAGGTGATCGACCCACTGGTTAGGGTATTGATCAAATTGGGGCTTACGCCAAATGCCGTAACAACTATCGGGTTTGTTCTTAACCTTGGTGTCGCCGTAATTTTTATCGTTGGAGCGGAAGAAGGAAACCGTGGCGATCTTTCATATGTGGGTTGGGCAGGCGGTTTGATCTTGTTTGCAGGGCTATTTGATATGCTTGATGGGCAGGTTGCCAGATTGGGTAATATGAAATCAACATTTGGCGCATTATATGATTCAGTGCTGGACCGATACAGTGAACTGGTGATGTTTTTGGGAATTTGCTACTACCTTGTTGCCCACCATTATTTTCTGAGCTCGATTTTTGCCTTCGTGGCTTTGATCGGCTCGATGATGGTAAGTTATGTAAGAGCAAGGGCCGAGGGGCTGGGAGTAGATATCAAAGGCGGCTTGATGCAGCGACCTGAAAGAGTAGTGACCATAGGCGTATTCGCATTGTTATGTGGGATTATATCACGTTATATTGGCGGCGACTACAAGCTTTTCGTACCCGGTATCAAATATCATGTATTCGAAACGATGTCAATATTTACTATACCAATTTTCATACTTGCCATATTAACTAACGTAACTGCCTTCAGACGTTTGACTAACGCAAAAAAGGCACTTGAACAACAAAATAAATAAATACCTTTTTTTCTAAATGCGATCATTTTTTCTTTTTATACTAAGTTTTTTATTCTTTGCCGGATCTGAAAATACCTTTGCAAACAGTATTTCAGTTGATTCGTTGAAAACACCGATCAATTATCCTAAACCGCCTGCAAGCGCCGAACGCCTTTTTTACGTGCAGCGTACCCCTAATTCGAACACCATAGTATATGATTTGAACATCGACGGCAAAGGAATACTTGATGCCGACGAGCCGGTTAAGGTCTACTGGATAAAATACAATGAGCGAGGACAAAAAGAAGACCTGAATTTCATCCAGCGAAAATTTGCCTACGGTTTAAATTTTAGAGCCCTGGGAAACGGGGGATATGATATCAGGTTCGTCTCCTATAAAAAATTTCCGATGACATTATTGAAAGGAACTGACGGGAAATATCATATATTTGCATTTATTTCGCACAAACAAGCGATTCTCAAAAGTATTTTTGTGTTGGTTGACGGGGGTTCATTCTGGATACCTAATATCGTGTATGTCGAAATAAAAGGTACTGATCCTGGCACAGGCAGAGAAATGGTTGAACGTTTTAAACCCTGATTTAATGAAAAAGAATTATGTTTCCAATTCACAGAGTTCTGTGAGAATGTTTAAAAGCGACTTTTTTGAAGTGCTTTCAAAGGTGCATTATCTAGTACCTGTTATTATCTTTTTACCAGTAATTCTGTTTTGCGCGTACTGGTCGTTATTTAATGTTGAAATGTCTTTCCTGAACTTTATAGGATATTTTCTATTGGGTTTATTCGTTTGGACCTTGACTGAATATGTAATGCACCGTTTTGTATTTCATTACGCACCGCCTGATAAACCCTGGGCGCAACGCTTACATTTCATATTTCATGGCGTCCATCATGATTATCCCAGTGATGCTAAACGACTGGTAATGCCGCCTTCAGTAAGCATTCCGCTTGCTACCGGATTTTTCTTTTTATTCAAGTATATTTTGCCTGAAGGCGATGTTTACGCTTTCTTCCCTGGCTTCATGATCGGCTATTTATTTTATGACATGACGCACTACGCCATTCATCATTTTAACTTTAAGGGAAACATCTGGAAAAAGATCAAACAACACCATATGTTGCATCATTACCAGGATCCTGATAAAGGCTACGGTGTAAGTTCGCCATTATGGGACAAGGTTTTCCGATCAGATTTCAATAAAAAATAGTAATGGGTAATGATGTCACCCCTGGCATTTCTGTCAACCCCCGTTCTGTAATTGTTATTTCGCTACTTTCAATTGCCTATTTCCTGATTTCCTATTTTATGGTAGGGTTTCAGGGAGATCAGGTGGTATTGGTGTTAACAGCCAATATTCTTTTTTATCTGAACGCTAACACCCGAAAATTCCTTTTCGCATACCTAACTTTCCTGGTGTATTGGGTCATCTTCGATTATATGAAGGCATTCCCCAATTATAATTACAACCCGGTACATATTGCCGACCTATACAATTTCGAGAAGTATATTTTCGGCATAAATATTAATGGGCAGGTACTTACGCCAAACGAGTATTTAAAATTACATAGCAATTCGGTACTGGATATGCTTTCGGGCATCTTTTACCTTTGCTGGATTCCTGTGCCATTTGGGTTTGGTATTTATCTTTTTACCAAAAATCGGCGTGAGTGCCTTTATTTTCTAATTTCCTTTGTTACACTCAATATCCTGGGCTTTATCGTCTACTACTCGTTCCCGGCTGCCCCACCCTGGTATGTACAGGAATATGGTTTTGTATTCCATCCCAATATGCATGAAGGTATTGCCGGCCTGGCTCGATTTGACCGGCTCGTACATGCACCTATTTTCAAAGGCATTTACACCAAGGGGTCGAATGTTTTCGCAGCCATGCCATCGCTGCATTCTGCCTATCCAATTGTTGTTTTTTATTATGCAGTAAGAAACAGGATGAAATGGGCAGCTTTTATTTTCGGTATAGTTACCATGGGAATTTGGTTCGGTGCGGTTTATACCAGTCACCACTATATTCTCGATGTATTGGCAGGGATACTATGCGCAACCGCTGGCATAGCACTTTTTAACCTGCTTAATTCAAGATGGCGCGGATTCAGGATGCTGATCAACCAGTATGTCCAACTGATCGAAAAATAAGTCTTGGGGAATTATTTGTACTAAATCGAAGCCGCTCTGCACCTTAATAAACTTTTACTATGGGCTGTGAAATATTTAAATAAGGTCGTTTATTGCCTTTAAATGCTCTTTTCCTTATAAAATAAACTGTTTTTGCATTGCAGGCATAAGTTTTGCCTATAATCAGTATCAAGCTTGCCGATATGCCTTTGATGCTAAAACAGATATTATTTTTCATTTTATTACCACTGCTATTTGCCACAAACGCTTTTGCCTTTGAAAAAGCTGATAGTTTAAAACAAAAGCTAAACCTAACTTTATACCGCGTCGATAGTCTGCAAAAGAAACTTGAGTTTAGTAGCGACTCGTCTAAAGGAAAGATATATTCAACCATCGCCCAGCAATACCTTAAAGCCGATACGAACAGGGATAAAAAAACACATGATCACTACCTGGAATCGGCCTTAAATAATACCATGAAGGCTTTGCATTTTTATTCAAAATACAACGATAGTACCGGCCTTCGACTTTGTTTTGATCAATTGGCATTCATTTATCATAAACAGCGAAAATTTGCGCAGGCTAAATGGTTTATACTACAATCAAATACGCTTTCCAGAGAAAGAAACGATGTATTGCAGATCATTAACTCGCTGCTGGTCTTAGCAGATATCAAAAGTGATATTGGCGATTATAGCCTTGCAAAACGCGACCTGAATGAAGCCTTAACCTTATCAGCCAAAAACTGCCTTCCTGCACAATCATCGCTGGTACAATTACAGTTGGCCGGGCTTTATACAAAATTGAACGAACCATTGAAATCGGCACTTGCTTTTGACCGGCACCTAAAAATAGATGATAGCTTAAATAAAGCCAGATTAAAGCTTTTAGCTATCCAAATGCATAAAGAAGCATTACTTGCTGCGGCTAAAAAAAAAGTATTCTTGACCAGCAACAGAACGCAAATCGTTTCAGGATCCTCAAAAACTACTGGTTCATTAGCATATCTGTCCTTCTCGTCCTTTTGATCGCTGTCACTTTATTTAGCCTGACCCAGTTGAAAAAAAAGCGCTAAGTACTAAAGCCTTCCATTTTCTTTATTTTATTTGCTATTTTTAAATACTGAAAGCCTAAACCTTTTGGACTAAGCATCACAATGAAACTTTTACTTTCCTGCATTCTTACGCTTGCACTTTTGGGATCATTTATATCACCGGCTGATGACGCAAAAGCCAAAGAGCAATTTAAAGCTGAATTTCTGACGAGGATCAATAAATTGAGGCATGATGGCTGCCGCTGTGGCGCGGTTTATATGCCGCCTGTACCACCGCTAATATGGAACGATCAATTAGCCGCAGCAGCAAATCAGCATGCCGGCGACATGTTTCTTCATAATTACTTTGCTCATAAAAGCAGACGGGGATCAAGTCCGATGGATCGTGCAGTTGAAGCAGGTTATAGCACCAAAGGCTTTAAACGATATATCATGGGCGAAAATATTGCAAAAGGAAATTTTACCATCGCTCAGGTAATGGACGAATGGATCAAAAGCCCCGAACATTGCAAAAACCTGATGAACCGGGAATTTAAAGAGGTAGGTATTGCTCAGTCATACAGCTATTGGGTACAGGATTTCGGTGGCCGGATCCCATTTTCCACAACTGAGAAAAAATTGATCAAAAGCGGTCGCCTTCGGATCATCAACGAACCGATAAACAGCAATTGATGCTTTTATCTTATGCCTTTTTCTGTAAGAAAACGTACCAGATCTGCCGGATGATCGGTTTGTAAGCCGTTAAATCCTTTTGCCAAAGCAGCATTCCAATCTGCGGATTCAGTTCTGCTTTGTATATCCGGCCAAACTACCAGGTTAAGTGATTTTGCAACAGCAACCAGTTGAGCGGTATATTCATCCCAGCCACCATCCAGTATATCGGGTTTTACTTTGTCGACGAAGGCTTTTAGCGATGCTTCATCTTTAATGTTTTCTGGCATGCTTACCATAAGCGGCATAGCAGGGTCGATCTTTCGCCAGTCAACAAACTGTTTAGGGTAATTGATATAAACCAAAACCTGATTCTCCATACCGTAAGCTTTTAATACACTATAAGTTTGCGCGACATCAGCCTGCTTATAGTCGATATAGATATAGATCTTTCCTTTGCAAAGCGTCAATATCTCTTCAAAAGTGGGTACGCGATAAACCGCTTTATCGGTACTGTCTTTGCTTTTAACCTGCAAAGCTTCAATTTCGGCAAATGTTAAGTCGCTAACCTTCCCTTTTCCGTCGGTCATCCTGTCGACTGTTGCGTCATGCATGCTTACCAGCTTACCATCTTTGGTGGTCCGAAGATCGATCTCGACATAGTCGACTCCATTTTTTATCGCCTCGTTATAGGCAGCCAGCGTATTTTCAGGATAGATCACATGATCGCCCCGATGTGCGATAACGGTAAATGCATGTCTCGGTACGGGTGGTTTGTTTACCTGAGCTTCGGCAGTACCAATAGCCAAACAAAGCAGAAAGAATAAATATTTCATAGTGTTATTTTCCTAAAGAGACCGGCTGTGCGCCAATAGTCGTTTCGATCGCGTCAGCAACTTCATGATCGGCATTCTTTTTGAAATCGAAACCAAGAAACCTGGCCATAGTTTGGGCCAACTGTTTATGATAGGTTGTAGTATGAGTTTTAATTATCCCTTCAACTGGAGTATCAGGGCCAATAACAGCTATCCAGGTTTGATCTGAATTCTTCACCATCGGACCATGATTTCGCCATGCTTCCGGCGAACTATCACCCCTGCCATGATCGCAGGTAATGATCAGCGTCGTTTTGTCTTTATAAAATGAATCACTTTGCAAATATTGCCACAACTCCTGCAGATAGGCATCTTCCTGGTGTGCCTGGCTCAGGTACATTTTATAATTACCTGCATGGGCCATATCGTCAGTCTCATCAAAGGCAAGGTATAATACACGCGGCTTATATTCTTTCATATACTCCTTACCAAATTCATAGGTCATAAAATCGATACGGGTATCACCAAGGTAATGCGGTGCCTTGTGCTGCAACTCATTCAAAAATTTGATCCTTTCGTCTGGCCTTCCGTCTTCAAAATTAGTATAACCAGCGTTTACCTTTAAGCCCGAGCGGCTTGTATTAAAAATTGCTGGAAATACCTCCCAGGAGGCAAAAACTGCAACTTTGTTTTCAAACCCTTTCTGTTTATTCAGGAATTCAAAAACATTGGTATTTGGATTGGGTATCGGGCTGTTGGTATTGACCCTGACATCAGGAAAGCCGGTAAATATTTCGTTATAACCCGGATAGGAAAAGAAATAAGGATTAGCTACCTGGTCATAATTACCTTCATCCCTGTCGCCATACAATTGACCTTTTGTTGCTAATGTCGACCAAAAAAAGGGCATCAATAATTTTCGGCGTTCTTCGGGGGTTGGTGCCCAAAATTTCTTACGGATATCGGCTTTGGTATCCGTATATTTTGAATTGATAAGCGATGAGTCAGCACCCCGAAAAAGTTCCTGCCACCGAAATCCATCCAACGTTACCACAACAATGTTTTGGGTTTTACGATCCTGTGCCCGAACCGAGCAAGCAAAAAACAAGATGAATAAAAGACCTGCAATTTTTCTCATGGCTAAATCACTATGGGGGCAAAAGTACCGTCGCTATATTAAGCTTGTTTTGCGCTAATATTTAATTTGCAGGCTGTTGGTAAGTAATTGAATGTGGATAATTGTCGGAAGCAGACTCCCGGGGCTTGTTATTTCTGGGAAATAAGGACGCATTATTTTTTTGACAATACTAAAAATAAACAGCCGATATGCCGATATTAGGCCCCATTAATGGATTTTACTATACAAACTGAGCAACAATTATTAGATCTGGTATCGGAGTTTCGTATCGATGCCGGGATTGCTGGTATAAAACCATTTGGCTCGGGTCATATCAATGATACGTACCGTATTGTTAACATTGACCCGGAAGGGCATGATTACCTTTTACAACGTATCAACCATCACGTTTTTAAAAATGTGCCCTTATTGATGAATAACCTGGTTAATGTGACCAGGCACTTGCAAAAAAAACTGGCGCACCTGCCCCAATCAGCCATCGAAAAGGAGGTTTTGACAATCATAGAAACCCGTAACAACCAATCTTATTATCTGGATGTGAGCGGCAACTACTGGCGGATGCTTTACTTCCTTAAAAACACCAGAGCCTATGACTTGGTAAGTACCGAACAACAGGCATTTGAAGGCGGTAAGGCTTTCGGCAAATTCCAGGCCGAATTGGCTGATCTGGACACTGATCTGATCAAGGATACGATACCTAATTTTCATAACATTGAGTTTCGTTTGAATAATCTTGATAAAGCCATCGAAAGCAATAAAGCAGGACGCCTTCAGGAAGTTTTACCGGAAATTGAATTCATCAGGCTGCGGGCCAATAGTATGTTTGAGATATTGGAATCGGGAAAAAACAAAACCCTACCCCTGCGGATCGTACATAACGATACAAAATTTAACAATGTGCTGCTCGACAGTAACGACCGGGCCCAATGCGTGATCGATCTGGACACCGTAATGCCGGGTTATGTAGCCTACGACTTTGGCGACTCTATCCGTACGATCATCAATACTGCCGAAGAGGACGAGGCTGATCTGAGTGCGATCGGACTTAATTTGAATTTGTTTGAAGCCTATACCAGGGGCTATTTGCAGGAAAGTGTTCGTTTTCTTGAAAAAAGCGAGATCGATTCGCTGATCAAAGGTGTTTTGTTGCTTCCTTATATACAAGCAATTCGTTTTCTGACCGATTACCTCGACGGTGATATATATTTTAAGATCAACTCAAAAGGACATAACCT
>Ga0164297_10002037_pt1 | contig 20442 bp, 23 predicted proteins | sample GEODES058metaG_FD_113539 | JGI IMG/M metagenome (GOLD analysis project Ga0164297, IMG submission 113539) | Dystrophic lake water microbial communities from Trout Bog Lake, Wisconsin, USA - GEODES058 metaG | ecosystem: Environmental > Aquatic > Freshwater > Lake | place: USA: Trout Bog Lake... | reverse complement strand
GGTTGCCAAAGTAAGAATGCGGCAGCACCTACTGCGGATAGGGCTGCAGCGATCCAACCACCCTTAGGCATGTGGGGTTGATTTTCAATCATAGGGTTAATTTATTGAGGGTATAAAAATTAAAAAATACACTTCAAACTTAGTTGGTATAAATTTTAGTGATGAAGCCCCTCACTGCCGAAGCAAATCCGAAGAAGAGCCGTAAATTATAAAGTTTAAACAAGTATGAACATGAAGTTCATATTGGTGGCGTGATGCTCGGGACCAAGGGATTTTTATTTTTTTGTAAAAAATTGAGACCTGTCAAAGCCCATAAATTAGATTAAGCTTATTTTCTTTTTTTGCGATAATTTTTTAAGCGGAAATTTTTTAATAGAGCGGGCTCACCAAAGTAGTTTTAGTTACTTTTGGTGGCCTCCATAAAACTTAAGATTCATCGATTAGTCATAGCTAAAAGGCTCAAGAACTTAAGACTCAGACAAGCCAGGCTAACAAGGTGAGCAGGGTTATTGAGGTTATTGATGCTATTGATGCTATTGATGCTGGTGAGGTTCGTGAAATCAGGTCGGTGCAATGTCCCCTGGATTTGAATGTCCCAGGGAGATGACGCCGCCCCTTAGCTGCCCCCCAGCGCGGGCCTCTGGTGCGACAACAGTGCAGTCAATCATCTTCGACTGCATATTTTCCTTAGCAACTGAAGGGGTCATTGAATCTGTGAGCATTTTTGATGGCGGGCGTTGCTCTTCAATGGTCTGATTTTCTTTAATATTCATGATATGTACCTTTGAATTATGGTTTGGATGTGCGTAAACTCAAATAAAGTCCAGCTCATCTACAATAATATTCATTGGATTGAAGATCAGTACGCTTAGACACCTAAGCCTGAATTTGAGGATTAAATTTAATAATACTCAAGTTAGACTTTTTAAACTTTCCTACGATTCAAGAAAAGTGTATCGCACCGAGCCTCTAGAACTCCTCCCGTTAACTGTGTCTGAATAAAGTTACTGGCCGCATCAATATCTCTTGCACTGCATGTGGATGTCGCAAAACCAAAATTTTTAAGAGTGGCTACTGAACTTTCGTAAACCACCCCGCCAATGCCTGCCCATATCAGTGCACTCATGCACATCGGGCAAGGCTCACCCGTTGTGTATAAGAAGAGATTCGACCAATTTTTGTTACCAATGCGATTGACATAGTTATTCAAACAAACGATTTCGTCGTGCAAAAGAGGATTCGAGGGTGTTGAGTTGGTAACCTTGGCAAAGACTTCCCCGCTAGAGGAGTTGGTGATGATTGCGCAAAAAGGGTTATGAGTAGCCACATCAACAACAATTTGCATTGCTGCCTCTCTGTCCTTTAAAGAAACTGACGCGGTATTGGTCTCGGAGTTAACGCGCTTTGAATGACTGAGAAGCCCTGCTGAGCATAAGTTGATGATAGTTTGACGTCGGCTGTCTGGTTTTTAAAAAAAATTGAAATAGTGTTTAAAAATATAAAGTGGGTCATGGTGTATTCCTGTTGTGGCTTGAGTAAAAAGAGAGCTTGTGATGCATATTTAATCATAATTTCGAAAACACGGTTGCGGGGCAATATATAAAAATCTATACATTAATAATTAACAAATATTGCTTGGTACGTCTGCATACAGACGCAGTTTCAAGCAGCGTTGAGAATAATGATTAGATTCGGAGTTATTAAATTAAATAAGGACGTTGGATATGATTTTGGACAATGCTGTGGACGAAGTTACTTTGGTGCCCTGTCACATGTGCCTTGCTCAGGTGCACGTTCGAGGACTCAGCGAGGTCCAGGCCAGAGATTACGTGGAACACTTTTGCGGACAGGAGTGCTACGAGAAGTGGTCAAGGGGTTTAGATAATCCTCTTCAAGATCCGTCTCACCTACAAAGCGGGATATGAATGCATAAGTACCACGTTCGATTTTCAGATCTCTTTGCTCAGCTAGGCCTAGCCAGCGATACACAGAGTGTTAAAAATTTCATAGAAAAGCATGCACCTATTCATGATTGCGTAAAGCTAGAGGACGCGGTATTTTGGACCGCTAGTCAGGCGACACTTCTAAAAGAGGCGATCCTATTGGACGCAAATTGGGCCCAAGTCGTCGATCAGCTCGACGCCGCCCTGCGAGAAAAGATCAGTTTAAATGCGCAGTGATTAAGTTGAGAAATATCCTTTGATACCGGATAAGATCATTTCGGTTGCGATGGCTGCAAGCACGAGCCCCATTAATTTTTGACTTCCCTCGACCACTGAGTCACCGACTACACTGCGAATTTGAGCCGCTAGTGTGATGACGAAACAAGATATAGCGACGGCTAAGCCCAGAGCGATGATCCATGTTTTTTGGTTATCCTGCTCGCTGGACGCCATCAGCAAAACAGTTGCTATTGCTGAGGGGCCAGCCAACAGGGGTATTGCAAGCGGAACAATGAAGGGCTCTCGCCTAGACTTGAACTCCCCCAAGCCTCCAAACGCATCTTCAAACACCATTCGCAAAGAAATGATAATTAGAATGACACCGCCAGATACGGCCAGAGACTGCTCAGATAAATGCATAACACTTAAAAACCCGTTGCCCGATAATAAAAAGACGAGGAGTATAAAAAAGGCGATCGCACTTTCTCTGATTGCAATAAAGGCTCTTCTTTTTTGTGGTACCGCGTTCATAATAGGGATATAAACCGGTAGGGACCCAAAAGGATCGAGCACGAGTATGAGTAAGATGAGTGCAGATGAAAGGCTGTGATTCATGGTATGGCTGTTGGGAGGTTTGTGATCAGCCCTTTCGTCTCGATCTAGGTTTCGCAGATCTGAAAATCAAGATACTGCCAAACCCGCACTTTTAATCACACCATTCGCGCTAGTCGTTAATTTAAATCTTAAGGTGTGGTGAGTTAAGAAATAGTAAGGTTGTTGTGCACGGACCTAACTCCTTTAACTTTAGTGGCGCAGTTGGTTGCCAGATCTGATTCCTCTTTGGTGCTAACTTTCCCGGTCAAATCGACCACACCGTGATCTGTGCGGATGCTGATATCGCGACTTTTAATCATTTTCTCTTCCGTTAATGCAACCTTGACTCTTGCTGTGATTGTTGCATCCTCCATATACTCGGTCGCCGTATCGTTAGTTGTATCGGCTGCGTACACTGTGGCCGGTCCAATAAATGCGCAAAATAAAAGTGAGACACTGATGTATTTAATATTCATGATTATTTCCGAAAGATTGATAACAAAAAAAGTTTAAGTTTGAAAGCAAGGCATGCTTAGACCTTGCATCCTCAGTTAGTTAGATTTCGCGGCTTTAGAAATATCTGACAATGCGTCTTCGATAGCGGTTTTTACGGAGCCTATATTTTTTTGAATATTCCCCTTCGTTTCGAGTTTGGTGTTGCCCATTGCTTTGCCAAGGACTTCTTTGGCCTTACCCGTAGCTTGTTCTGCGAGACCTTTGATTTGCTGTTTATTTATAGTCATGATATGTGCCTTTAGAGTTATTCGATTTATCAACTTTGTACGGTGTATAACGTACCTTTGAACGATAATCGAACTCAAACACGGCGTCTGTGCGCCCGACAACTTTCTAAAATTTTGATTAAAACAAACTCAGTTGTCGACCACCTGTTAATAGCTCGGTTATAAAATAATTAAGAAGCGTATGGTGCTCTCCTTTATGCCAAAAGGGCTTCATGTACTTCTTTGTATACCAGTTTGACTCACTCTCCAAGTGGCATCCAATGAGGCCAATTGATCCTTGAACAATTGCCATAGGGTCACCGTTGGCATAAGTTGCTACTACCTCAAACTGTCCCCCCACAAATGTGGGCCCATCATAAAAATACATTCTTTGGGGTTGTCCGCGCCACGTAACTGGAGCTGTTGTTCCGTAAGAGGATCTTATATCTGCACGGGGCCTCTTAATATACTGAACCACTCTAGTCCCTTTGAGTAGATTGAAATAGTAAGCATCAGCCCAATACGCGCCCATGCAAATCCCTAAAAACTTACCCCCTTGACTCATGAACTTTTTAATATCTTCTAAATTGAGTTTCATGATTTGATTAAATACGCCAGCATCTCCGTCTCCTCCGGGAAATATAATTAAATCTACATCATCAAAGAAACCGTCGGCGACTTTGTACTTTGTCCAAATTTTGATTAAATAATGACTGGACAAAGACCGGATGACACCGTTCGCAGAATCAGTTGAGCACGTGGGATGATGCAAAAAAAGAGCAACTGTATGCTTATTAGCGGCAGGTGGGAGGTGCATAAAGTAGTTTCTAACTATTTCTTTGCTCTTGATAAATACTGATAATTTAGGTATTTTCAAATTTTTTTGAAAATTTAGAAGTTTGCGTTGAGTTATAAAGCTAAACTCAACTCAACTGTTAAACATTTTACCCAAGCAAAAATGAACAATCCAGATTTAGATTCTTATATTGCCTGCGCATCCGAATTACATCAAATTACTCTGAGTCCGGCTCAGCTAGAAAGGGTTAAAACCCATTTAAGCAGGACGATGACAATAGCCGAGAAATTGATTGACTTTCCATTTCTAGACGCAGACGAGTTGGTGGAAATTTACAGGTTAGTTGACTAACTTAAGACCACAATTTAATTATGAGTAAAACACCTTTTCGAGATGTGGTTGAAAACCTTGTCCAACAGATTCAAATTAATGATGCAGTTGTAAATGCATTTACCTACTTAAGCCTAAACAGAGCAAGAGCTGAAGCGGATGTTTTGGACCAAATGTCTAAAGACGGAATGCCCCTTCCACCACTCGCTGGGATTCCCTACGCGGTAAAGAACTTATTTGATATCAAAGGCGTTACGACACTTGCGGGTTCTAAAGTGCTTAAAAAAAATCCACCTGCAAAAGATGATGCCGTGCTGATTCAAAGATTGAGCGCAGCAGGCGCAATTTTGCTAGGTGCGCTGAACATGGATGAGTTTGCGTATGGATTTACGACAGAAAATACACACTACGGCGCAACACACAATCCGCACAAAATAGGGTATATATCAGGAGGATCCTCTGGGGGATCGGCCGCTGCGGTTGCTGCGGGCATGGTCCCTCTTAGTCTTGGATCAGATACCAATGGCTCTATCCGCGTTCCTGCCTCGCTTTGTGGTGTGTGGGGTTTGAAGCCGACATTTGGTCGTCTACCTAGGTTTGGAAGTTATTCTTTTGTTGACAGCATTGACCATGTGGGCACTTTTGCAAAAAACGTGGACTTACTTTGTAACTCTTATGATTGTTTGCAGGGCCCTTATGCTGGTGACCCCTCTTGTATTACGACAAAAATAGAAAAAACATCCACTACATTGAGCCAGGGTGTAAAAGATTTACGAATAGGTGTATTAGGGGGGTATTTTGAGCAGAACTCGGGTCCTTATGCTAGAAAAGCTTTAGAGCTAGTTGCTAACGCACTGAGCGCAAATGAAGTGGTTAATTGGCCTAACGCTGAGATGGCTAGATCTGCTGCATTTGTAATTACTGCAAGCGAGGGTGGAACAAAACACATTAACCACTTGCGTAAACATTATGAGGACTTGGAACCGCTGTCTGTGGACCGCTTTATGTCGGGACTTTTACAACCCGCGAGTTGGTATTTAAAAGCTCTTAAATTTAGAAAAATTTACAGATCTCAAGTGTTTGATTTATTTAAAAATTGGGATTTATTATTAGCCCCTTGTACACCAGTTCATTCACATCCTATTGGTACAGAGTGGATTGATATCAACGGCGCGCAGATGTCTGCCCGTGCTTCGATGGGTATTTTAACTCAGCCGATCTCATTTGCTGGTTGTCCAGTTGTTGCTGCGCCTGTGTGGCCCGCGGGTGAGCACAATCTACCCATAGGGATTCAACTCATTGCACCTCCTTGGAGGGAGGACGTAGCGTTAAGAGCCGCCAAGGAGTTAGAAAATAAAGGGGTCTGCAAAACGGTCCCCATTGCTATTGTCGGTTGATCTTTGGTTTGAATAAAAAAGAGGCAACCCGAAACATATAGTAAAACTATTTACCGCCCCAGTGAATGTATTTTTTCTCAATGAGGAGAAAAATGAGATTTAAAAAATATCCCAATGTACCCGCAGCAAAAATTGCAGCGTACATCTCCGGCATATCAAACACCATCTGCGAATTAATGATTTTTTGTCCTAAACCATTACTCGAACCAATAAACATTTCTGCAACAATTACTATAACCAAAGCTATCGATATGCCTGATCTCATCCCAATAAAGGTCTGTGGCATAGACTCTAAAAAAGTGACATCTTTAAGAATGTAAATCGGCGGTGCGCCCATTACTTTTGCCGCGAGTTGTCTTAATTTTCTAGCATTCATAACTCCGTAAGCCACATTAAAGAGTATGGCCAAAGCTGCTCCGAAAGTAGCAACCGCTATTTTAGTCTTCTCACCCGTACCAAAAATCACCAGAAAAAGTGGGAAGAGTGCAGATGCAGGGGTAGATCTAAAAAAATCAATTAAAAACTCAACTCTTTGATAAATTATTTCAGAAGATCCAAAAAAAACCCCAATTGGAACAGCAATAATTGTTGCCAATAGAAAAGAAATAATAGTTCTTCTAACTGTGATTAAAAAATCAGTTTGTAAATCTCCATTCGAAAAGCCTTTTATAAGTGCTTGAATTACTTGAACTGGTGATGGAAGTAAGACTGGGTCAACCAATTTGGATTGAAATAATATTTCCCAAAATAGAAGAAATCCCAAAATACTAACCAAGAAGTTTAGGCTTTTTTTCATGAAGAGTAGATTAGACGTTATTTACTTGAGCAAGAAATATATTTAGACTTTCAGTTTTGACTTTCATGAATTCCTCAGAAGATAAAACGTCTACTGTTCTTGGGCGGGGTGCAAGATAATTAAGAAAAGCAGCTACTTGAGTTGGTTTTCTTGTAAGCAATAATACTTTATCGGCTAAATAAACGGCGTCTTCAAGGTCATGAGAGACCAGCAGCGTTGTGGTCTGTCTTTCTATAAATATTTTTTGTAGTTGCTCTCGCATAAATAAAGTCATCTCGTAATCTAGTGCGGAGAACGGCTCATCAAGAAATAACACTTCGGGATCAACAATTAAGGCCCGCATGATTGATATGGATTGTTGTTGTCCTCCTGACAATTGATAAGGATAACTATTTAAGTCAAATTTAACGTCAAAAGAAGAAACAATTTTTTCAACTTTTAATTTTTTTTCAGACTCAGTAAGTTTCAAAAATTTCAGAGGATAGTAAAGATTCTCAAGGGCGGTTAACCAAGGAAATACCGCCTCTCTGTAGTTTTGAAATACGTAACCTATACGAGTATCTTGAAGTGTTTTCCCGCCAAATAAGATTTGTCCTGAATTGAAGTCTTGTATTCCTGACATCATATTGATGAGTGTGGACTTGCCACAGCCATTTGGTCCAAAGATGGAAATAATTTTCCCCTTGGGGATATCGAGGTTGAAATCACTGAACAACTGCACGCCACCAAAATTTTTTGAGAGACTGCGGATCGTTATATGAGTGTTATCAATTACAGACGAAGTATCCATAACTAATTATTTAGTATGATTTTACAAAAGTCTTAACATCAATGGGCCCTTTGACCAATCCAGTATCAACACCAAAATTAATAAATTTTTGAAAGTCTGCATAATCATTTGCTTTAAATTCTGAGAGCATTGTGAGTTTTGCAAGCGGGATAGTAGCTGTCATATCTGCAGGAACTTGGAATTTAGTTAAATAATCTCGAGCCTTTGGATCGGTTGCAACATCTTTGACTGCACGAGCCCATGCTTTGGCATATCTTTGAGCTACATCAGGCTTTTCTGTTATCAATTTAACAGCTAGAGCGCCTCCAGCAACGTAGGCCAATGCGTCTGCTTTACCCAAAATGTAAGTCGCAATGACGCCTCCTTCAATACGTTTTCCTGCTGATTGTTTAACGATCATTGATGCAACAGGCTCTAGCGTGTAGGCCGCATCAAAAGAACCGGCTAATATTGCTCCTACATGAATTCCCATAGCCTGCTCAGTCATGGTGTAGTCTTTAACGTCCTCAAGACCAACTGCCTTTAAGGATGCTTTAGCTGCAAAGACATTGGCAGGACCAGGGGCCACTAGTATTTTGGCTCCTTTAAGTTCCTTTAGACTTTTAATTGAGCTATAGGGGCCCACATTACTAACCAAAAATTGTTCCGTTAAATATTTACTGTTAGCGCCGTTTAGAGAAATAAAAGTGACAGTGTCTGGCCTACGTTGATTAATATTAGCAGCCTCTAAAGTTACTAAATTCGCACACCCATCAATTTCTCCAGCAACTAATGCTTGTACTTGTATCTGGTGTGTGTTCATTGGAATACCTTCTACCTCTAGCCCCTCGTCCTTGAAGTAACCTCGCTCAGATGCAATGTAAAAAGGGACAGATGAGCTAGCTGGGAACACACCAATTTTTAATTTATCCAATGCAAACGCAAAAGGGACACAGCTTAGTAAGCCAAAAACGAAAAAATATTTTTTAAAGCTTGTGAGTTTCATACAAATTTCCCGTCCTTATAAATCTCATGATTGAAAAAACTAGTCCCAGCAACATATCTCCTGCCCTCGGACATGTCTGGGGGTGGTCCTTGCTCAATTTTCCCTTCGAAAGTCAATTCCAACTGCACGCCGCTTGGGTCATAAATAAATAATTGCCAAATTGATGTGTTTGGAACAAGAAACTCCTTAAACGGCAATCCTAATTCTATAAAACGACTGCGGTAATTATGATAACCACTGCAAGAGAAGGACACGTGATCGATTGCTGAAGTGCCTGTAGGAGTGACACCTTCTTTACCTAAAGCTGGTCCACCTGCGTAAACATGAATTATGGCTTGACCACCCGGAATGGGTGAGGCTATCCATGCACCCGGAAAGCCGAAATCAGGTCGAAATACCTCGATTAGGCCAATCACTTTCGTATAAAATTTTTTAGTAGCTTCTAAATTATTGGTTTTAATCGCTATGTGGAAAAGGCCGTTGGTAATCATGTGTTTCTTACTTTAGATCAATTAAGCTGACGTGAGCAGATACGATTCTCCAGCCCTCATCCGTTCTTACCCAGGTCTGGCTTTGTCTTCCTAGTTTACCTGGAACAGTATCGCGCGAAAACAATGTGTTTGCTGTTGCTAGATCGTGACCAAAAGTGGTGATTACTGTTTTAGCCAGACTTCTCATGAGCCCAGCGGAGGGTCTTGATGCACGAAATGCCGCAATTTCTTGAAACCCGTATAAGTTTTCATTCATTCCGTAACGAATGACAAGTGGGTTATTCCAAAAAGAGTTGTCTAGGACATTGATGTCGTTGTGAATGAGAGCCTGTTCATATTGATTGAATAAATTTTTTACTTCTTCAACCACTTCAGGAATGTTGATTTCCATTTTTTGTTTCATAGTTTGCGCCCTTTTAAGACATTAGTCATTACGTTAACAAAGTAGTTATAAATGGGTAGATTAGACTTTAGTATCACTTAAGATAACTTTAAAATGATTTGTTAATAATTTAAATTATTACAAAATTATCATGTTGTGCAGATAAAAATGCCATAAGTGTGAAAATTAATACAACTTTGCGAGTGGTACTTTTTAAAAGTACCCCCCATAAGCGCTTTTAAATTATCGGTGTCTACTCCACTCTCAAATCAGTATACTCTAATACCAAATTGTCAAGCGTATCTTGCGCTTAGGATTAAGTTTCATTAAAAAATATATGGATATTGAAGTTCTTTATAAGCTGGTTAACCAACCTGGCTATTAGACTATGAGTCTATGAGTCTATGAGTCTATGAGTCTATGAGTCTATGAGTCAATGAGTCATTGAGACAATCCGATAAATGAAATCTAAATGAAGCAAAGAAATACGCGAGTCTAAAACAATAGTCTCTTCGCGTGCCTTCTAAGAGGAGTAGCTAGTGAAGGTATGAATGATTAGGTGTGCTGAATTAGTGCAAGCAAAATCAAGTTCAAAATTTAGCAAAAAATACACAGAATCGCACAAATTTGGACGCAAGCTCATTCGTTACGTAGATTTGTGAGCGCGTGCTTGTCGCTTGTTGAGTCAATTGTCATGGGTTACAGAATTTTAAGAGAACTGAATATGATTAAGCATTAAAATTATTCTTTTAATTTCTAAAATTAACCATGGATGCACTTAAATACCATAACCGTTTCAATTACGAAGCGCTACCCAACCGAGCGGGGTTCGAATGGCCCAATCATAAACGTTTGGCTGTGTATATTGGTTTTAATATTGAACACTTCCATTTTGGATCTGGTTTGGGTGCCAACCTTGGACCCAGTTGTCCAGAGCCAGATGTTCTTAATTACATGTGGCGTGATTACGGAAACCGAGTTGGAGTTTGGCGTTGCTTAGATTTGTTTGAACAACTAAAAATTCCAACTGGTGCCATCATAAATACCGCACTCTATGAGTATTGCCCCGAAGTGATTCAATCCCTCCTATCTAGAGGAGACGAACTCATTGGGCATGGCCACACGAACTCGGAACGGCAAGGCACCTTAGGGGAGTCTCAAGAGCTTGAGTTGATCAAGAGATGTAGAGAAATAATGAAAGAAAAATCGGGTGTAACTCCGACTGGGTGGCTCTCTCCGTGGATTTCTGAGAGTCTTGTTACTCCAGACCTTTTATCAGAAGCTCACTATGCCTATACTTTAAATTGGTGTCACGACGATCAACCAACTCGTGTAAAGACTAGGCAGAACTTAGATTTTTGGTCTATTCCCTATCCACAAGAGCTGAATGACATTCCAATGATCATGCACAGACAAATGGATGCAGTAGATTTTTCTCAAATGATCATCGATCAGTTTGATGAGATGATGTACCAAGCATATAAAGGCACAATACAAAAGTCTTTAGTAATGGGTATTGCGTTGCATCCCTACATAGTTGGGCAACCTTACCGCTTAAAGCACCTAAGAAATGCATTAACGCATATCAGTAAATTTAAAGATGATATTTGGATCACCACACCAGGAGATATCTGCAAATACATGAATACTTTGTAAAACACCGATCAGAGTTGGTTTGATCTCCTCATTCAGCTGATGCACCACAATAAAAAAAGACTACCTCATTGTGGTGCATTTAAAGTAAGCTTGCAACGGTCGCACCAAAAAAAGGCGCGCTATAAAGCCTAGAAGGATAAATCTGCGTTTAGGCTGATCTGTAACTTTTAAAATTTCGATTGATTTTCTCTGAAATATAAACGCCAGCCAGGGTATCTTTATATTTAATTGGGTTGCTTTCGCTGGCGCAGGTTGGAATGCAAGAAACAACGGCGTCAGGGTTAGGTTGATGAAAGAAAACCATTGACAATCTTTTATTTTCTTTAGCGACCTCTGCGGGTGGATTGACCACTCTGTGTACAGTTGAGACCCACCGGTCGTTAGACCACTGGGCCATCATGTCCCCAATGTTGACGATAAGGCAGTTAGGATTGGTTGACACGTCGATCCACTCTTTGTTTTTGTTTCTGATTTGTAACCCCCCTGGTCCGCTGGTTGCGGCAACTATGGTGAGGGTTCCAAAGTCAGCGTGTGCACCAGCACGCAATTGCCCCGGTAGGGGCGGCGTCTCCTGAGTGGGATAGTGGTTAATTGCCAATGAAGACATACCTTTGTCAACTTTATCCTCAAACCAGTTTTCGTCTAAGTCAAGTGTGAGAGCGAACATTTTTAATAGATTGCGAGAGAGCTGGTTCATGGATTTGTAGTAGTCCTTCATTACGGACTCAAAAGAGGCTACTTGATAAGGCCACTGATTAGGGGCATAAGCAGTTTCTAAGAATGGTTTAACTGACTCTCCCAATTGAGTGAAATCATCGATGGGACCTATTCTGTAGCGCTCAAAGAGGTCTGCCGGTTGGACGGTATTTTGTTTAATATCTTCAGCATCCATTGCGTAGGACAAGCCCTGCTCCCCAAGGGCTGTATAGCCTCTGGATTTGTACTTTATTGCTGCAGTTTTAAGTTTCTCGGCTAGAGGTAAGTCGAAAAATCTTTGAGCTACGGCTTGGGCATTTTCTATGTAGGAGGCACTAAGAGGAGTTCCAGTTATACATAAAAAACCAATATCTTTCAAAGCCAAATCAATTTGATTCAATAAAGCTTTAGTTTGAGGATCCTCTCTTTTTAAAGACCAAAAGGGGCTGACATCAATTAAAGGAATATCTAGTTTCATGTTTGTGTAGGCTAAAGGATTGAGAAAAATTGAATGCGCAAGTAATGTGCCAAAAGCAAGGCTCACATCGAAAAATTGGCATGCTATTTGCAAATATCATCTCAAGAGAGATATATCTCAAGCAAATAAATACTTCATGAAGTATTTATTAAAACGGTGTCAACAAAGCTCAACTGAAGAGTTGAGTCATTTATTAAGGCGAAATTATGTTGAAAATAAATAAATTAAATTTATTATCAGTGGTCGCAGCTTCAGTGCTATTTACATCGGTTTCAGCTTACGCTGAGGATATTAAAATTGGTTTGGTGGCTGCGCTTACTGGTCCCTCCGCTCAGTCGGGTGAGTCAATTACAAGGGGACTTACTGTAGCAATTGATGAGATCAATGCAAAGGGAGGTGTGCTTGGCAAAAAACTTGTACTCGTCAGACGCGATGATGAGTCAAGTCCACCCAAGGGAGTCGCTGCTGCAAGGGAGTTAATTTCAAGTGAAAAGGTTGCTGCATTTTTTGGTGGAATCGACACTCCTGTCTCGTTAGCTATCGCTCCAATAGCGAATCAAAATAAGACCCCCTTTGTTGCAGTGTGGGCGGCGGGTACAAAGATTACTCAAAACGGCGCTACGCCTAATTATGTGTTTCGCGTATCCGCTCAAGATGATTTGGTTGACATTGCATTAGTGAAATACGCGCAGCAAAAATACACGGCGAAGAAGTTGGGATTGATCTTAGTTAACAATCCTTGGGGGGAATCAAATGAGAAGGGTTTAAAGGCCGCTGTAGCCGATGCAGGTAATAAAGTTGAAATTGTAGGGATTGAAAAACTCGAGCAAGCTGATATTGATGTGACCCCTCAGCTAGGTCGCCTTAAAAGTGCTGGAGCTGATTGCATCATTATGGTGGCCAATGCAGCTCCTGGAGCGCAAATGATGAAGTCCCGAGAGCGTATGGGTTGGAAGGTGCCTGTGGTTTCTCATTGGGGAATTTCAGGGGGACGATTTGATGAATTGGTGGGTGAGAGTGCGGGAGATGTTCATTTCATTCAGACATATAGTTTTTTCTCCAAGCCCACAGAAGTTTCAAAGAAGGTGATGAGCTCCCTGGAGTCGCACTATGGCGTTAAATCTCCTGCCGATGTGATAGCTCCGGTTGGTACTGCAAATGCCTATGATGGGATGCAGCTTTTGGCGAAAGCCATGGAGCGCGCCAAAAGCACCGATGGAGAGGAGATCCGAAAAGCAATGGAGCAAATCGATGATTACGCGGGTCTTATTAAAAATTATAAAAAACCATTTGGTCCAAACGATCACGAAGGCCTGATGCCTGAGGACTACATCATGGTGCACTACGAGGGCGGTAAAACGATCCCAGTCAAATAAATATAAAGCTCTGTTTATACGTCTGTATTTAATTGCCTTTGATTAACTGCCCTCAAACAGAGCTACTTTATTTGGAACCATGAATTAACCTTTTATGTTAGAACAAATAGGATTAGCCATCATCTCCGGGCTGGGGGTCGGGAGCATGTACGGTCTAACAGCACTGGGTTATCACGTTACATACAGAGTCTCTAAGACGGTTAATTTTGCTCAGGGTACTTGCCTGATGCTGGCTGCAGTTTTAGGATTTACTTTTCAAGTGTCGTGGCATTGGCCCGCTTTATTTGCCGTCCTAGTCTCTTTAGCGGTATGTGCATGTTGGGGCTTACTTGTTGAGAGGATTGCAGTTAGGCCTTTTGTGAAAATTAATTCAGATGCTTGGCTAATGTCTACACTGGCTTTGGGGCTAGTGTTAGAGAATGTAGTGTTGTTTGTATTCGGAAAAGATCCGCGCGGTATGCCCTCAGCATGGCAAGAAATTTACTTTGTAATGATGGGGCTGCGTGTAAGTGTATTGCAGGCGCTCATACCGTGGGTTGGTATTTTGATTTCTATATTACTTGGTTGGACATTGAGGAAGACCAAATACGGGAAGTCCTTACTTGCAGTGTCTCTCAACTTAGACGCCGCAAAAATAATGGGTATTAATTCACAAAAAGTGATAGCCATGTCCTACGCATTGTCTGGTGTCTTAGCCGGGGTTGCTGGGCTGATGATTGCCCCCATATACACCGTCTCTGCAGGCATGGGCACATTATTTGGAATTAAGGCCTTTGCAGTTGCGATACTAGGCGGCTTAGACAGCGCAGTAGGTGTGATGGTGGCTGGCGTGTTGATGGGCTTATTAGAGGCCCTGATTATCACAGTCTTTGGCTCAACATACGCACAAATGTTTTCTTTTGGGATAACGATTGTTGCCCTTTGTATCAGGCCCAACGGCTTGTTTGGCAAGATCGCAATTAAAAAGATATGAAACCAATAAAGCCCAGCCTTCCTAACCAAGGCGTGATCTTGTTTGCGGTGATTTGGTTCACCGCTATAAGCTTTGTCCTTCAAAGGATTAATGAATATCAAATTTTGATAATAGGGACCGTTGCTATTAGCGCTGTAGTTGGGGTGGGACTTAATATATTGATGGGCTTGTCGGGTCAAATCTCATTAGGTCATGCAGCGTTTTATGCAATCGGAGCATACACGGCAGGCATTTTGTCGACTAATTTTGGATGGAATTATTGGAATGCGACTTTAGTGGCAACTTGTGTCGCTGGGGTTGGCGGACTTTTATTGTCTCTTCCGGGGCTTCGTTTACGGGGCCCCTACCTTGCAATGGTGACCATTGCGTTTGGTTATTTTGTAGAGCAAGGTGTTGCTAATTGGAAGGACTTAACAGGGGGTTGGAATGGATTGATGGGAATACCAGCCCCCACTTGGGTAAGTGGGGAATTGTTTAGTGCAAAAGATATTGCTTGGGCTGCCACTCTTTTTAGTGCTGTGTTGGTTGTTGCATATTCTTTATTCTCTAAGAGTCGTTGGGGGAGGATGATGCGGGCGTCTAAAGACGCAGAAATAGCCGCGGAGAGTTTAGGTATTCGGTTAGTTTGGATTCGTGTTTTAGCATTCGCCTTATCAAGCGCCATTGCTGGTTTGGGAGGCGCATTCTTTGCAACACTGAACGGCTTCATCAGTCCAGAGTCGTTTCCTTTTTTTCAATCGATTGTTTTTTTACTGATTGTGCTAATTGGTGGTCGTGGCTCAGCTGTAGGACCTCTCTTGGGTTCTCTAGTCGTGATTTTGCTTCCTGAATCGATATCTTTCTTAGCAGAGTACAGGCTAATGTTTTTTGGGGGGTTGTTGATGGTCGTGCTTTGGATTGCGCCGCAGGGGTTAACGGGGCTATTCGAAGATTTACGAGAGCGGTTTTTAGCCCCTTTAATTAACTCGCGATCCCGTAGTGCAAACTTAGAAGATAGTTTAGAAATAGGTTCTTTAGACTTAAATAACAAAAAGGATTCTCCTTTTGGTTTAAATTTCGTTGTACCCCCTACCTCCTTGATACTTAACAATATAGGGATTCAGTTTGGAGGCAATTACGCTTTAAGTGGAATCAATTTAACGATTCAATCCGGTAGTGTGACCAGTCTAATCGGGCCCAACGGCGCGGGTAAAACTACGCTTATTAATATATTGGGGGGCTTTTACGAAGCAGGTCAGGGAAGATTTAAATTAAATGAGAAATTAATGAGCGGTATGAGTACTTACCAAATTGGTAGGGCAGGTGTTGCGCGTACCTTTCAAACTTCACAATTATTTGCGGAGATGTCCGTTTTTGAGAACGTACGGGTCGCGGTTTATCGGGGACTTATGTTTAATGGATGGTCTAAGTACAGTCCGATTGAATATGAGGATGTAGATTCGCATTGTTTGCACTTGCTCAGGACAGTGGGCTTTAGAGGTAACCCCCAGGCAAAGGCTTCTGGGCTAGCACATGTGGATAAACGTCTAGTTGAAATAGCACGTGCCTTGGCAATGAGTCCAATTTTTTTACTCCTTGATGAGCCCGCAGCAGGGCTGTCCAAAGATGAAAGTAAACAGTTGGGCGTGTTGCTAAGAGATATTGCTCGAGCAGGAGTTGGGGTGCTTTTGGTTGAGCACGACATGAGCTTGGTTATGGGGGTATCAGACTGCATTCACGTTTTGGAGGCGGGGCGTCTGATTGCATCCGGCACTGCTTTGGAAATTCAAAATAATGAGCGAGTTGCAAAAGCGTACCTGGGGGACGGAGAAATAGACTTTAAGAATCTTGACCAAACTAGCTCAGTGGAGTCGGGTTCACTTTCATCGATAAAGTTAACAAAGTCTCACAATAAAGAAGAGTCTTTAAGACAAGATTTAAATGTGAGTGAGAGCGGATCGATCAACCTAAGCATTTACAGTTTAAATGCCAGTTACGGGGCTGCACCGGTGCTAAATAACATCAATCTGAGTGTGTCCCGCGGACAATCTGTCTCCATACTTGGCCCCAACGGCGCAGGCAAGTCCACTTTGTTGCGCTCTATCGCCGGCTTACATTCTCAAAAGAGTGGACACATAAAATGGCAAGGCGAAGAGATTAGCCATTTACCAGCACACCTTATTGCTGGGATGGGTTTGACTTTAATCCCAGAGGGGCGTCAAGTTTTCTCAGAGTTAAGTGTGGATGATAATATTCGCTTAGGTGCATTTTCTAGAAATTCCATCACCGAGCAAGAAATCTCAGATCTGTATGAGATTTTCCCCAAGCTCCTGACACTGCGAGGTCAGGCAGCGGGCTCCCTCTCGGGCGGAGAACAACAAATGCTTGCCTTTGCAAGAGGATTAGCGGCCAAGCCCCAGATATTGATGCTTGATGAGCCCTCCTTGGGGCTTGCTCCGAATATAGTTAAAGAACTATTTTTAAAATTATCTAAGTTAAGTAAGACGGGGATGACTTTGCTTTTGGTTGATCAAATGGCTGGTTTGGCTATGGCGCTGTCGAATCATTCCCACTTAATGAATGCTGGGGATATGATTTTTTCGGGAACGCCCAATCAACTCATTGATTCGGGTCTTTTAGAGCAAACTTACTTTGAAAACCACAGTAAGGATTAAAGAATTATTTTAAAAACTACTCATTTTTAGTCAAGCGGGAAACTGTATTCAAAGCTCTATAACAAAGTCTGTTGAACCCTTTGCCCAACTAAAATTAAATTATTAAACGAAGCAACACCCATCAGTCCACCTCTGGGTTTATAAAGTCCGACTAGGTTTTTAAAACTTTAAAGAAAAAATAATAACTCTTAAATGTGTTGCTGAACCACCCATAGATAAAAAATTCATGAGGATTTTGAGCTTATAAATTCAAATCACTTAGGGTTGCATGATCATCAGGTCGTCGACCAAGTGGCCAAAAAAACTTTCGATCTTTCTCCGCGATGGGACAATCATTAATGCTTGCAAATCTACGTTGCATATAGCCTTGCTCATTAAACTCCCAATTCTCGTTGCCAAAACTTCTGTACCAATGACCCGTGTCATCATGCCACTCATAAGCAAAACGAACGGCGATCCGGTTTTCAGTGAAAGACCACAACTCTTTGATCAATCTGTAGTCAAGCTCAGTGGTCCATTTGCGTATTAAAAACTCTTTCACAGCTTGGCGACCTACAGGGAACTCGGTGCGATTACGCCAAACTGTGTCCTCTGTGTAAACCAAGGAAACCCGCTCAGGGTCGCGTGAATTCCACGCATCTTCAGCCATTCTAATTTTTTGAATGGCTGTTTCTTTCGTAAAAGGAGGTAGTGGTAGCTTTAAATCCATTTGAAATATCCTAAACGGTTGAATGCGGGTGGACAGGGTTATTCATCGTATCTGCAATAAGTTTGAGAGACATCTCGCACTCTTCGCGACTTGTAGGACCGCCAAGGCAAATCCTTACAGCCTCAGGTGGATCGGGAATAGAGGAGAACGCGGCACTGGCCACTACGCTTACCCCCTTACCCCTTAAGTAAGAGGCGAATTCAACAGCGCTCCATTCATTGATCAGTGGCAACCATAAATGAAATCCCTGAGAATTAGCTTCATAGGTACCTTGTTTAAAGTAGTTCGTTACAAGTTTTTGTCTAACGGCTGACTCTTCTCTAATCGCTATAAGCATTCTATCAACGACTCCATTTTCTATCCAGTGACTGGTGAGTGCGTTGGTGATAGGTGAGGCCATGACTGTGGTGGCTCTAAGAGAGCCGGCTAGACGTTGAGAGGCCCTAACGCTTGGGGAACTTACAAAGGCACTGCGCACACCTGCACCAAAACATTTCGAGAGACCAGATACGTAGTAGGTAAGCTCAGGGGCTATAGTCGCTAAAGCCGGTACGAAATGAGTGGGAAGCATTGAGTAAGCATCATCTTCAATAATGGGTATGGAGTACTTTAAAGCGATGTCAGCTAACTCATTTCGGCGGGTAAGAGTAATTGATTGAGAGGTTGGATTAAGAAGGGTTGGATTGCAGTAAAAAGCTTTTGGCTTCAAGGTCTGACACGCGTTTTCAAATTCATGGGACGAGGGTCCATCTTTGTCCAAATGGATAGGATGAACCACTACGCCTAATTGCGCTGCTATTGCTTTGACGCCGGGATAGGTGAGTGACTCAATGCAAATAGTTTCTCCCGGCTTAGCAAGCATTGAAAATAATGCGGTCAATACACTGTGTATTCCAGGAGCAACTAATACTTGAGAGGCATTTGCGCTAGGGACTCTTCTTTGTAACCATTGTGTTGCGAGCGACTTGTCTTTATCGGATCCACCAAAGTCTTGATATCGCAAAATTTCGTAAATATTGCTTTTACCCATCAACTCAGCGGCAGACACTTTCATGTCTTCAAGAAGTAATGGGTTTTTTGGTTCAGGTGGAAGGTTCATGGTCATCTCCGCAGCACTTCCTCCCCTGATGGGCGCGCTTTGAATTGATCCCTTTATAAAAGTACCTGATCCCGTCTTTGAGTCAATCAACCCCATCTTTCTCGCTTGTGCGTAACCACGCGCAATCGTCGTGTAATTCAGTTCAAGTTCAACAGATAAATCTCTGAGTGTGGGTAATCTGTCCTTGTTAGATAGCCTTCCCATCTTAATATCCTCAGCAATTAGCTCCGGCAACAAAAGGTAAGCAGGTACATCACTTTCACGTAGTCGCTTTAGCCAGTGAGAAAACTGTTTACTCTTGTTGTGCATGTTAATTTTTTCAAGGATGATGAAACATCTGAGCTCTGTGTTGCATTTATCGTGCCTATAAAAGCGATCAATAGTTATCGAATTGGTGCAAATTCCAAAATTGATTGGTGCGTTGATTGCATTTCGTATTTTTATATTGGTGCAGATTTTTTATAAAAATATAAAAAACATGGTCATTATTTTTGTGTTTTCAATTTATATAAATTTAATTTGGGAGGGAGAAAAGAGTTGATTGCATATTGATTGCATGTCTAAGGGCTGCTACTGGCACGCCTGATGCTATGGTTTTAAGGTACCTTTCCTTTAACTTACTATGAATTGGAGTTCTCTCACATGCCAAAAGTCACTAAACCTGCGAACGCCAAAGGTGATTTCTTAGTCGATTACGAAGAAAAAGTCTTTGAAGACGTCAAAGCAAAGCCCGGCGAAAAAGCCCTCGTTACATTCCACACAGTCGCCTTTGAAGGTTCGATTGGATTTGTTAATTTACTTCAAGCGACTCGCTTGAAGCGCAAAGGTTTTGAGACTTCGGTTCTACTTTATGGACCTGGCGTTACTTTAGGTGTTCAACGCGGCTTTCCTAAGCTTGGGGATGAAGCTTTTCCCGGACATCAAAACTTCAATAATCAAATTATTAAATTCATGGAAGAAGGAGGCAAGGTTTATGCGTGCCGGTTCGCACTTCAAGCCCTTTATGGCCACGGGGAAGGCGCACTCATTCCAGGCATTAAACCCATTAATCCGCTAGATGTATTGGATATTATTTTGTTACACAGAAACGATAACGCATTCATTTTGGATACCTGGACGCTGTAACGGTTAATATGAAAAGCAAACCCTCTACCGTAAAAGCGGCTGCTGTTCAAATAGCGCCTGATTTTGAGAGTCCAAATGGGACTTTAGAGAGGGTTTGCGAATATATCAAAAAGGCAGCATTACAAGGGGCGCAAATTATTGTGTTCCCAGAAACATTCGTACCTTACTATCCCTATTTTTCGTTTGTGTTGCCCCCAGTTATGCAGGGAGCGCCGCACCTAAGACTCTACG
>Ga0164297_10002034_pt1 | contig 20464 bp, 16 predicted proteins | sample GEODES058metaG_FD_113539 | JGI IMG/M metagenome (GOLD analysis project Ga0164297, IMG submission 113539) | Dystrophic lake water microbial communities from Trout Bog Lake, Wisconsin, USA - GEODES058 metaG | ecosystem: Environmental > Aquatic > Freshwater > Lake | place: USA: Trout Bog Lake... | reverse complement strand
GTCGCCGAAATCGAGGGCGCGAAGATTACGGTCGTGATCGTGGACAAGCAGAACCGTCCCGATGGGTGAGGCGAAGGAATCAAGCTGCAACTGCATTATGAGTCCGATCATGAACTGGGAGAGAAGGGCGCGCGGGGTGTGTTTCCAACCCGGTCCATAGATGAAGGGCGGCATATGCGCGCCATGGTCGCCACGCTTCCGCTCTAGCTGACAGCTCATCGATGGACGGGTGACCTGCGCCGGCGTCCAGGGCGCGGAGAAGGCCGATGTCCCCTGTTGGAAAGGCATCAGGCTCGCGCATCGCTCGCATAGCGATGTAGTGCGCGGTCCATGTCCCAATGCCGGGCAGACGGCATAATTTATTGATCGTCTCATCGAGATCTATACCTCGATCAAACAGGCGCTCATCCTCCGCGACCGCTGCAGCAAAGGCCTTGATTGCCTTCGCACGCCCATTCGGCATTCCCGAGATGGTCGCTTCGGCGAGCACTGCCGCAGTCGGGAACAACCGGTCCAATCCCGCTGAGCCACTTTCGCGCGGTGTGCCGTGTTCGCGCGCGATCTTTCCGATCAGGCGCGTCGCAGCCGAACCAGTGACTTGCTGCCCAACGATCGCCCGAACCCCGAGCTCGAACCCATCCCATGCGCCAGGAACCCGAAGCCCTGGTCGTGCGGCGACGAGACGGGCCAATTGATGGTGCGTCGACAGAGCGGCCTCGATAACTTGAGGGTCGGCGGCTAGATCGAAGATCCGGCGAAGCCTCGCAATGATCGTGGGCAACGCACTGACCTGGGGAAAGACGATGGTGGCTTTGAGCCGTGAGCGACTGGGCTCGTGCGCTACAGCAATCTCACCGATAACACCCTGCAGTTCGATAGTACGACGATAAACCCCACCTTCGACGACCTCCACGCCGGGAATGGCGCGAGCGGCAAAAAACGCCAAAAGATGATCCCATGCATACGGCGGACGATATGCGAGCGTAAGGGTAATGGCGGAGCCCTCGTGCCGTCCGCGCACGGATCGGCGAAGATCGGCAGGTGGACGACCGAATAGGGTCTGGAAGGCTTCGTTGAAGCGCCGCACTGACCCAAAACCGCTGGCCAGCGCGATCTCAGTCATCGGGAGATTGGTTTCATGGATAAGCTGCTTCGCTAGAAGGACGCGACGGGTCTGCGCCACAGCGACCGGAGACGCTCCCAAGTGGGTCATGAAAAGGCGCCGAAGCTGTCGCTCACCTAGGCCGAGACGTGCGGCCAAATCATCGACACCGGCGTCGTCAAGGGCTCCCGCCTCGATGAGCGATAACGCCCGCGAAACAGTATTTGAGGTTCCGCGCCACGCGCCAAGCTCTGGCGCCGTTTCGGGGCGGCACCTGAGACATGGGCGAAAGCCCGCTTCTTGTGCCGCGGCGGCTGAGGGGAGGAAGATGCAGTTCTCAGCCTTAGGCGGCCTCGCCGGGCAGACCGGACGACAGTAGATTCCGGTCGATGTCACTGCCGTGAAGAATCGGCCGTCGAAGCGCACGTCTCTTGCGAGCATTGCCTGGCGGCAAAGGGCGGGGTCGAGATCCATGTTCAACACCCTAGCGGTCCTGGATGCGGTGTCTGGCGGTTTTCGGCCATCATAGCTTTGACGTTGGCTATGGACATCGAGACCTTCCCCAGTCCATCGACGTGTTGAACGGTGCGATGAACGCTGTCGCTAACGTCGGTATGGGTCGTTTCTTCGCCTTGGCCCCGTGCCAGAGAGCGGACGTTACCAGCGCAAGCGGCTCACGTCCAACAACCGGACATTCGCAACTTCGGCTCAGAGCCCGACCCGGAAATTGCCAGGGGCCGCTTTCGAGCGCCCATTCTGAACCATTGCCGCGTCAAGAACTGACTGTAATAAGGTGTAGGAATGCCACTACGCCCTGTTATCGGCCGTCGTCGGATTGCCCAATGGATGGCGCCGTCGGCCCGGTCGCCCGCTGCTGAGTTTTCGATCTGCTGCTGTTTTTGGTGAAAGACGAAAGTTGACGGCATCGAAAGTTCAGCGGACGAACGACGCTCTCGCAGAGATTCATATCAGTAATTGAATAATGATATATTTTTGGATTTCTAGCAGTATTTAAGCATCGGTCGTCGTGACCGCAGTCGATGTCGTTCGAGGCGAAGCGAACAGGCGCGTTCGAGACCGCTACCGATAGACGGCGATAGGAGAATTTTCCAAAGGCTCGAAATTTATCAATAAAACCAGAGGCTCGAATTTTTGACGGTATCGCTGACCGGAAAATTGGAGTGGCGGGCGGCATTTTATAAATCAAAACAGACATTCACACGTCTGTTGAACAATTTGGTGAGAGTAGGCGATTGGCGTAGATTTGTGGAGAAGTTCGTTGGAAAAGCAGTGGCTTGTCGTCTTGCTGCTTGATAATTTTTGATGAATGATCAATCTACAATGTCTGTTCGTCAGTCTCTGCATGATTCGTTGAAAAAATTCCCTGGGATAGCATTTCCCAGCGCATCCACTTCATTTGGCAGTCATTTTAACGGAACCCGAGCGTGCCCGAGGGACGCCTCGAGAAAATACCGTCAAAATGCGCCTGGGTTTGGTGGTATTTACGCTTGAGCGGGACCCGCGATCTCTCTCCAAGAACGACCGTGCATTTCAGATATGGAAAATTCCGGCGCAGTCTACGGCGTTGGTTTTCTCAACGGGCTTGCAATAGTCCGTCAACTGCGGGAAGTTTCCTAGGAGCTGGGGCGCGATTGGTCCACGTGCGCTCCGCCTCCCGGCGTAATGGAGCCAAAAATGGTCCGCAACGAAGCCGTGGGCGCAAGGCCCAATCGTTATAATCCCGACCCAGCGGCCGCGCTGTTGCTCGACTTTTTGGCATGGATTGCGTCGAAGCCGCGGTCCTATGCGGAGGTTATGGAAATCTGGCGCACTTCGTGTCCGCGCCTAACCATTTGGGAAGACGCGGTGGACGGCCGCTACGTGGTTCGACAGTCCAACGGAACCAGCGAGATCATCATCGCCATCAGCCCGCTTGGCCGGTCTTTGCTCGAAAGAGCAGGCCGGATTTCTAGCTCGGCGGCGTGAACCGATATGAGAGTTTCCATCCTCGACGACTATCATGACACGCTCCGAGGCCTCGATTGCTTTCGCAAGCTCGACGGGCACGAAATCACCATTTGGAATGATCATGTGCAGGATACGGATGTCCTAGCAGACCGGCTTCAGGACGCTGAAGTTCTGATTTTGATCCGTGAGCGGACGAAGATACAGGCGGCTTTGCTAGAACGGCTGCCAAACCTGCGCCTGATCAGTCAAAGGAGCGTCTATCCCCATGTCGACGTCGATGCCTGCACGCGGCTCGGCATCCTGCTGTGCTCCAATATGCATGCCGAGACGCCGTCCTTTGCTGCGGCGGAACTGACCTGGGCGCTCGTCCTGGTGGCGGAACGACAAATTCCCCAACAGGTCTCCGCAATGAAGGATGGGCGCTGGCAGACTGGTCTCGGGCAAACCATGCGCGGTAAGACGCTTGGCATCTTTGGTTATGGGCGAATTGGCCGCGTCGTAGCCTCCTATGGCAAAGCATTCGGCATGAGGGTCCTGGTGTGGGCGCGGCCTGACTCGTTGGTTCTGGCCGCGCGTGAAGGGTACGAAGCCGCTACGAGCAAGGCCACCTTCTTCGAAGAGTGCGACGTTCTTTCACTTCACATGCGCCTCGTTGCGGCGACGCGCGACATCGTAACCCGCCAGGATTTGAGCCGGATGAAACCCAGTGCCACCCTGGTGAACACGAGCCGCGCAGGTCTTGTCGAGCGAGACGCTCTTGTCGCCGCGCTCAAAGAGGGGCGTCCAGGATTTGCAGCGCTCGATGTCTATGAAACCGAGCCTTTGTTGGACCCCGCTCATCCGCTGCTGAACATGCCGAACGTGATCTGCACGCCCCACATCGGTTACGTCACCACGGACGAATATGAGTTGCAGTTTTCGGACATCTTCGATCAGGTCGTCGCGTACGCGGCGGGCAAACCGATCAACATGATCAATCCCGCCAGCCTTCAATCGCGCCGCTGACCCGCCAGCATCGGGGTGCGCGAAAGCACCCAGTGCGGGAGGTGATTTGGTCTGATGGCTGAAATCCCAGCGGGTTTTCGTTATGCACCACGGTCAAGCCGCTGCTTCATTCGACCATGGGACAGGGCGCCGCATGTTAGAGCGATTGGACCCAGATGTCGTTGGGTAGCGCGTAGCACGAGATGTCAGTTTCGGCGCGATTCGTTAGGCGGAACATGCAGTGGGATTGGCCATTGGCGGGTTGTTCGTTGCAGCGGCGCCAGAGTTCCCGGCGCCGCAGGGGCAGTGTCCACGCATCCGGCGCGTTCCGGTTCGTGACGACGCGCTCCGTCGCAGGTGACTTCTGCTCGTCGCGTCAACCGCTTCATTGGCTCAGGCGATAAGATGGAGGCTGTATTCGAAGGCGAAAGCCTTCCAAAATCGATCAGCGTCGGGATTCCCAAGGCGCGCCGGCTTAGAGCAGCAGAAGCGGCGGCTCGCTGGGATAGCAGGTGCGGATCGTCAAATGGGCCATCATGGCCGGGACCATGCCCGATGGAGACCAGCATTATCGGGTTTCGCGCTTTGGCTACGCCCTCACGGATGAGGTAGATCGACTCTGATGCCAACGCGGCGGGATGGGTTTCGCTACGCTGCATCACGTGCCTTCCATTCTCCGAGACCGCCTTTGCTGTTCGACTGTGGGCAAGCTCAGACCTCGCGCTTTGGACTGGGCGCCGGTTCGACGGCGCCCACCTCGATCATCGGGGTCCATTGGAGATTTCCGCCGTAACGCCACGCCAAGCGTCCATCGTCGTCGAGGGCGAAGAGGTGCAGCCACCCGTTATCGAACAGGGCGCGCACGCCGTCGTGGCGGTTCAGGATATCCGTGATCGCTTGGCGGGGCGCCTCGATGCAGACCGACAGGCGCAACGGCTCATGCGCATAGCCTTCGCCGTCATGGATCGATTGCCAGGGAAGGCCGGCCCTGAGCAAACCCCCATTGCCCTCGATGACCCCGATACCGCCCGTGACGTTGTGCAGTAGCTTGTTGCCGCCGCCGAACGCCCCCGGCGCCACGGTCGAACCGTAGTATTGCAGGCTAATCCAACTCGCGACCACCACCGGCGCAGTCAGTATCAGTTCGAGAACGCCGAAATTCTCGTCATGTTTCCAATCGTAATCGTGCAGGAATGCGCGGCCTTGTAGATTCTTGCCGGCGGTGCGCGCGCGGGGCGCGGCGATGAATGCCTTGCATCCGGCGAGCGCCCATTCCGGCCGCGTCTCGGCCCAGTCGCGGCTCCGTCTTGGAATGGCGCGTCCATGTCTGGCCCGTGGTAACCGAAGGGCGCGTTCGCCCCGACTAAGTGCGCCCGCTTTGGCGAGCCAAGCCCTTGCCTGGCCGATATCTTCCTGATGGACGATGGAGGGGTGATCCTCGGCATAAAGCGTCACCCGATCCGTCGTCGTGTCGTGCAGCGCCGCTACGAAGAGTGTGTCAGCGGGGATGTTAATGCCACTTGGCACGAGACCCGTTCTTACCTCCGGATCGTTCAGGAGCGCCGCCAGCAGGCGAGCATTCACCTCTCCTGAATAACCGCCGCAGGCGCCGCAATGAAGCCCACTGGCATGGGGATTGTTGACGACATTAGCACCATGCCCGGTCAGTAAAACCAGCCTCGCAAAGCCCTTGGTCAACGACATGGCCCGCAGTACCGTCTCAGCGGCCGCGATGCGGCTTGCAAGATCGAGTGCAGGCTCAGGGCGGGGGGCAGGGTCGCTTAGAGACGGCGCCCATTTAAGGCCCAGAGCATCGCTCAAGAGCTTTACGACATAGATCGGCCCCGTCGCCTCGACGAAGGCGAAAGAGCAGACGGCGGCGAGCTTGAACCGGCCCCACGCACGCTTGGCCCGCGCCTTGACCCTCGCTGCCCGATCGGCCAGCACGACGTCAGGCCCGCCGGAGCATGTCCTGACTTTGGGATTGAGCAAGACCGGAAGTCGCAACTCCTCAACATCGGACGCGAAGCGCCGGTGCGCCGTAGCCAGCCCAAAGAAACCGGCGAAGCCAAGCGTCTGGATATGCGGGTCCACACTCTCGAGCGCCCTGCGGAAAACTTCCGAGCGAACGTCGATACAGAAGGCTGCCTGTAGCGCGGGGCGATCCAGCGCCATCCGCGGCGGATCCTCCGCCAGCGTCGCGGCCAAATCACGCTGAGCTGAGCGCTCCGCTGCGGCCTGCAGGATTACATCGGCGACCAAGTCCGCCGTCGCCTCGACCGGCGCCGCGTGCGCCGCACGGACATTTGCCCACCTGCCAGCGATTTTCGGACCATAGTGAAGGAACAGGGCCTCTTCCCAGACCAAGCGGATCGCAAGACAGTCCGTGACTATCTCATCCGAACCGCCGGCAAGCTCGGCCTGCCAGAGCTTATAGCGCGCATATTGCGCCCAGCCGCCCAGTGTCATGAGCATCTGGTGGAAATAGGTCGCCATGGCCTCTTCCCCGAGGCTCAGCCGTTCGGCGGCACGGGCGATCAAGGCAATAGCACTATCGGGGGCTTCCGACACATGACGCGCAAAGCCGGGCAGGCCGACGATTTCCGGCGTTAGGTCGTGCGTGGCCATTGCGCGCCAAGCCGCGTAGGCCCCCTTGCCGCGTGGCGCAGCCCAAAGCGCCTGCCCTTCGTCGAAATATCCCGCCGCCCAGGCGCCGAACCGCTCAGCGATCAGTCCCGGCCAGTCGATGCCGGAAGCCTCTGCCGCGAGGTCCGCGATTGTGGGCAATGCAGTGTGCGTCGGGGTGTCGGAAGCGGCGACGGCCTTCAGAGCTGCCAGGTCGGCGGGCCGAAGGTGAACTGGTGCCTGCGCCCACGCCCGCAGCAGGTCCTCATCAGAGATCGCCCCAGTGGAGATCCGCTCTTGATACCAGCGCCTCGGCATGGTGACGGCCACACCGGCGACACGCGCAAGGCGTGCGCCCGCCGTTGCAAGATCCTCGCCTGCTTGCCCGAGGAAAGGATTGACAGCGACGCTCGAGGCCAAGGGCCACGCCGGGGGAATGGCCCGAGCGGCGCAATCGGCGGCCGACCGGAGGTCTTTCAGATCGGCCGGCGCCGAGGGATGGGCATGAGACATGACCAAAGCTCCAGACTGATCAAGACGCGCCGCGGGTGGACCAGCCGCCGAGGAGGCGGTCGAAGACAGCGTTGGCGTAGAGGCCGTTCGAAAGGTGTACCCGTAGGCCGGCGGCGGCAGGGTGGTACGCCCAGAGCGGGAACATGGCCTGGACGATTGCGACCAAGCCGAAGCTGATGACCGCAAGCACGATGAGGGCCCATTCCAGCGGTCCGGGCGAAAGCGTGGCGGGCAAGACGCCGGCGGTGAGCAACGTCGCCGCCATCTGCAGCGCGAAATAGCCGATCGAAGTCGCTACTGCGTAGACGGCCGTGCGCTGGGTGAGTGCTCTGGGCGCCTGGTCGGCAAACCCCTGCGCCAGCATGTAAGCCACGCCGAAGATTAAGATGGCTCCCAGCGCGATGGCCTGCGGTGACTTGTGCATCAGGCCGAAGCCGAGCCCCACCAGGACATAGATGACGAGCGCCGATAGGAACGCTCGGCCGACCGCCGCCGCGTCGGGGATCGCAATAGGCCCCGGCCTGCAGATTGCCGCGACCCTCTCCACGGCGTCCCCGGAGGCGAGAAAGGCGTGGGCCTTGTAGAGCGAGTGCGCCACGATGTGCAGCAGCGCCAGCGGGAACAGCGCGAGCCCGCACTCGAAAATCATGAAGCCCATCTGCGCGACGGTCGACCAAGCGAGCGAGGTCTTCACCGCGGGCTGGGTTAGCATCACAAGGCTACCGAACAGGGCGGTGAAGCCTCCGATCATCACGAGAACGGCGAGCACGCCTGGGGCCAGCAGCATGACATCAGCGAAGCGGATCAGCAGGAACCCGCCGGCATTGATCACGCCGGCATGGAGGAGCGCCGAAACGGGCGTGGGCGTTTCCATGACCTCGGTCAGCCAGCCGTGGGTCGGGAACTGCGCGGATTTGAGCATTGCGGCCAATGCGAGCAGGCCAGCAGCGTCCACTGCGACGCTTCCGCCTTGTCCCGAACGGGCGGCCTGTAGGATCGCACCTATATCCGCTGTGCTATAAGCGGCTATGAGCAAGCAGGTCGCACCGAGCAGCGCGATGTCAGCGAGGCGGGCGGTGACGAACTTCTTGCGCGCCGCGCGCCGCGCGCTGCGCTGCCACCCGCTTGGGGTAGAACAACAGCAGCCGTTGCAGAAAGAGGCTGGCGCCGATCCAAGCAAGAACTAATTGCAGGAGATTGCCCGCAGTGACGAGCAGCAGCACTGATGCGAGCGTCATGCAGAGCCACCCGGTGAAGGGGCCTTGCCGCGCCTCGCCGTCCAGGTAGGTCGCCGCGTAGCGGACGACGACCCAGCCGATAAAGGTGACCAGGAGCAGCATGGTGGCGCTGATGGCGTCGAGACGTGCAGAAAACCCGACGCCGTGAAGCCCGACCAAGGGACTGGCGCCGGGGCCGAGTAGCACCAGCACGGCGGCCGAGATAAGCGCGGTGACAAGCGCCAGGAGCGCAGCGGCTTCGGCAAGTTTAGGGACTTTTTTGGGCCTGCGCCCTGTGGTCATAAAGCCGATACCCGCGCCGGCGAGGAGCGGTAAGGGCGTCAGCAACGGCAAGAGATGGATTGGCACGGGTTGTCCTCCACGACGCGCACTTCGGTTCGCGGAGGCTCCTACTGGAACGTCATTCCCTATAAAAATTCATTGTTTCTTCTAAATCGTTCGTTTTAATAGAACGGTATGAGGGACCTCAACTATAATCACCTTCGCTATTTTTGGGCGGTCGCACACCAGGGTAGCCTAACGCGAGCAGCGGAGCGGATGAACCTGTCGCAGTCGGCGCTGTCGGTTCAAATCCAGAAACTCGAACATCAGATGGGCCATCCGCTTTTCGAGCGCGTGGGCAAAAAGCTTGTGCTAACCGAGGCTGGCCAGATCGCGCTCGACTATGCCGACACGGTGTTCAAGGCTGGCGACGAACTGATGAGCACCCTGCGGGGTCGGCCACTGAACAGCCGCCAGGTTCTTAGGGTTGGGGCGCTCACGACCTTGTCGCGGAATTTCCAGTTGGAGTTTCTCCGGCCGTTGGTCGGCCGTTCCGACGTCGAGTTGATCGTTCGGTCGGGTAACATCCGTGATCTACTTGCGCAGTTAGAAGCCCACGCCGTCGATGTCGTTCTTGCGAATAGCGCTGCCCCGCGAGACGCCCGCTCGTCGCTGCGCAATCACCTGCTCAATCAGCAACCGATCAGTTTGGTCGGCCGTCCCCGGACAGACAAACCGCCATTCCGTTTTCCCGAAGGCCTGCGTAACGAGCCGTTGCTTCTTCCCAGTCTCGACAGTGATATTCGCATCGCCTTCGACCGGATCCTTGAACTGGCTGGCATCAGACCGACCATCCTCGCCGAAGTCGACGACATGGCCATGTTGCGTCTTCTCGCTCGGGAGCGCGAGGGCGTCACACTGGTGCCGCCAATCGTCGTGCGCGACGAACTCGAGGCCGGGATACTGGTCGAACACTGCCGTATTTCTGAAGTCACCGAGAGCTTCTATGCGATTGTACAGAAGCGCCGGTTTCCCAACCGGCTTTTAGGTGACCTGCTCCTCAGCGGGACTGCGACTATACCGTAGTCAGCGCCGTCATAATGATGCGGCGCGCGGTCGTCGCCTCGGAGACTGGAGGCACCTTTCGTACCGAAGTCCAATCGACGCTACCGTCGGGCGCCACCACGCTGCTCCTCGGTTTCCCGAGACGTTGTTGGCGGGCCGTCTGCTTTGCCCCCATCTCCGATGCATAACCACCGGGGCCTCATCGCAAATGTTGCATGTTTCCGGAGCAAGTCGGCTTGAGGTCCGCACCGTGCGGGTGTGTCGCTCTTCACCCATTTCGGCCCGCCTTCCATTCATGCTGGGAAAGCGCATCGCTATGTCCGATTTTCCCGAGCGAGCTCCGTGTCTAGCGAATCTACGACCAGTGCCCCCCAGAACCGCAACGATCAACAACGGCGCGCAACGAGCAGGAATTGCCGCCCTATGAAACGCCATGCGAAGGGTAAACGAAGGTAGGCTGAAACCAGCAGGGGGTGTTTGGGTAGAGACGTTTTCGCTGTGTAGGGCAGAAATTTCGGAATCATTCGATCAATCTCATACCCCGCCTGGATTAAACCCTCCTCCAGCGAGAGATGGGATAGCGGTAAGTGATGGTCGTAAAAATCCCAGTAGCGGTCGGCCAAGTAGCGGATGTTTGGTCCCATGATCACGAATTTGCCGCCCGGCTTGAGAATACGACGCACTTCGGCAAAGACGGCATTGCATTCGTCCTTGCTTTTGAGATGCTCGAGAAAATTGGACGTGAAGACGACGTCTATACTCCTGTCTTCTACTGGTATGATGGTTGCTGAGGTGAGATAGAGCGATACATCTGCGTTGAGGAACTTCGCTGCATCCGGGTTTAGGTCGACAGCATACTTCTTTTTTGCCGCGACAGCATTGATGAACTCACCGTAGCCGCAGGCAAGATCGAGGACGACTTTGTTCATGCCGATGAGCGGTTGGAAAAAGATGCGAACGAGCACCTGCCAGATGCGCACTTTCCCGAGCCGATCAGCTTCGGTGAATCGGTGCTGATAGAGACTGGCTAAATCCACCTTATCCTCCGACCGATCGTTCCATTGTCATAAGGGTAATGCAAAAAACAACATAGGCCAATCATGTAACTTGAGATCGCCGGTTGATGTTTGTCGAATATTCTGAAACCCAGGATCTGTTCCTGGTCCATCTGGCCCGCTTTATTATCGGTTTCCGCGAGATCGTGGGAAGCGGGTGCTTTGGTCGACAGTTTCGCCGTGCCGGTCAGCGCTAACAGAGGCAATCGGTCGATAAATTTATAAAACATTGTAATAATATGGTTTTTATTCACCGGATTCTTCCGGCGCGGCGTTAAGTCGTTACAAAAACGGGCTGTACTTAATCGGCAGCGCCTGCAAATGCCCCCTTACCTGAACCGTCAAAGCCCCCTCCCGTCCGCCGGCGGTAGGGACTGCGGAACCATCGTTAAATTGAAAGCTGCCCCCCAAACGGTAACTTCGCAGCAGCTCTTACGCAGCTGTCTCGTAATCGATCGCACCCTCGCGATGGACGAGCCGGATAACGCCCGGGAACGGTATATGCGCGCCTGCCAATCGCAGCATTGTTACAGATCCAACTGTCAGTAAGTCCAGGCGCGTTTTTAGGGCTTGTTTGCTGTCGGCATCGAACAGAAACCCCCATTCCGGGTGTGCTACCTGCAAAGCGGGCAAGTGTAGCACATCAGCCGAGATCAAAATTTGGTCAGTCTGGCCTACGAGGAATCCTACTTGACCCGGCGTGTGTCCGGGTAGGGAGCGGACAGTCACATGAGGCAAAAGCGCGTCACCTGGCCGAAACATGCTGAGCCGCTCTTGATAAACTGTCAGCGCTGCCTCGGCGAAGGGAAGCTGGGTGGCTTGGATCGAATCCAGCGCTGTGGGATTGCGCCAGAAGGCAACTTCTTCCTCTGCAACATGCAGCGTAGCGTTCCTGAAGAGGGGCTGTCCGTGCTGCACCAATCCGGCGGCATGGTCGCCGTGCAGGTGGGTCATGAACAAATCCGTGATGTCCTCGGCGGCATAGCCGGTCTGCTTCAAGGCCTGGGTCAAACGCCCCAAGTGAGCGCCGCGACGGCTGCCGTCCCCCGCGTCCACCAAGCACAGGCGCGCATCCGTGCGCAGGAGGAACGCGTTGACCGAAAGGGTCATGTCGTTCAGGTCCTGGCCATCGGCAATCGCTAGGTCGTCGCCGATGCCACGAACCACATCGGGGAAACGGGAGAGGTCTAGGTCCAAATACCCGTCGCATAGGGCTATCAGCGTGGCACCATCAACCGGGATATTCTGCGCTCGGCCTCCAGATGCTCTAATTCGGCGCGTCGTTTCACCCATGATTTTTCTCGTTCAGATGACTTTATCGAAAGCTAGGCGGACCTGCACAGAGGCGCAATGCGAGCGACGATGGGAAAACCGCAACAAAAGCGGGAGAGCAGGCCAACGAAGTGGTCAGGCATACGTCTGGGTTTGACAAATTTTGGCAGTGGGTCATTTTCGGCTAACGCATATTGACCGCGCGGGAGTGAGAGATGCAGGTTTTTTCTCTGCGTGGCATAAAGCTGACTGAATCGGTCTGACCGGACCATCCGCCTGTCCAACAAAAAATAAACGGAATTCGAGGAGTCTCCATGGCCCGCGTTCAAGTCCTGAAAAATCCCGACGAACTTAGCGGGGAGGCGCGCCGTATTGCCGAAAAGATCGTTGATACGCGCAAATCGTTGGAGGGACCGTTTTCGGTCTGGATGCATGCCCCTGAGTGGGCCGAGCGTGTTGCCCATTTGGGAACGCTGGTGCGTTGGCAAGGGACGTTGGAACTGCGCACGCGCACGCTGGCGGCACTCGTGGTCGGGAGGCATTTCCAGGCCCAATATGTATGGGGTATCCAGGGCGTGATCGGCGCGGATCGGAATGTCCCGCGCTCGACGATTGAAGCCATACGTGATGATCGTTCCGATTGTATCCCGGCGGAAGATTTGCAAATCGTCGACTTCACGCGGCAACTACTGCGTAAAAACCGAATTGACGAATCACTGGCGCAGGCCGTGATGGCTCGGCTGGGAGCCGATCAGTACATACAGCTGACAACGTGCATTGGTTATTATGCAATGCTTGCGATGACCGTGAATGCCGTGGAACTTGAGCCGAATCCAAACCACGAAGCACTAGAAGTCTAGGGTAGAGCTTGACTGTGGGCATACTTGTGGAGATCTGTCTCGTCATCGCGACTGTCCGGAGACGGTTGTAGGCGGACCAGGTATTGGCGGCTGTTGTCATCGCGTGTCTTCAGGAAGGTCTGGTCGCCATCTCAAACCCCGATCGAGGCCCGAACCATGACCGTGGCCTTCGTGCGGTTACACAAGGTCGCAGCCAGGAGGCAATGGCGCGCCATGGTACAAAAGAAGATGCCGTTGTGCGTCTATTGCAGACGGTCCTCATGATTGTTCCCGTGGGTCAGCGAAACTCTAGGAGGCGCTGGTCCGCTGGCTTTCAACCAGAAATTTCGCATGGGCGGCGAGATCATCCGTTCTCACGGGCTTTTGTAAGAATCTAAAGGGGCCGGCGGCTTCGGTGCTGCTTAATCGTTCTCTAGAGGCATCGTCCTGATCGCCTGTCATAAGCAGCGCAGGGAGTCTTGGTTGGTGCGCCCTGGCCTGTGCTATGAGGTTAAAGCCATCCCCGCCTGGCATTGAAAGGTCGGTGATAAGAAGATCGAAGCGTTTACCAGCTTCAAAAAATTTTTGGGCGGAACCCCCATCCGCGGCAGTGGTCACCGCCCAACCGCGAGCAGTCAGGTTTTCCGCCAGCAAATGGCGAATTGTCGCCTCGTCGTCGACGAGCAGCACGCGCATCTGATTCTGCAAGGGGGCTGGTGTGCTGGCCGGTGGGGGATTAGCCCGTAATTCGTCGATTTGAGCCGGTTGCTCTCCTGCTGCGACAACCGGGAACCAGAGCGTCACCGTCGTTCCGATGCCTAATCGGCTCTGGAGTTGGAAAGCACCTGAAGATTGTTCGGCGAAGCCTTTCGCCATCGACAGGCCTAGCCCAGTTCCCTTTTCTTGCGGTTTTGTGGTGAAAAAAGGTTCGGTCGCTCGAGCCAGGACATGCTCGTCCATGCCAACGCCGCTATCTGCGATCGACAAGCGCACATAGTCGCCTGGTTTTAGGCCGAGCCTTCGCCCATCCTGCGGAGAGATTCTCTCAGTCGCTGCGGCGATCGTTAGGCTTCCGCCGTCGTTGGGGGCCATCGCATCGCGGGCATTGATGGCGAGGTTGATCAAGACTGTTTCCAGTTGGCGCTTGTCGGCGAGGATAGATGGTAATTTGGGGTCGGCGATGATTTTCAACGTAATGGTAGGGTCAAGCGTGTGGGCAAGCACGTTCGCGATATCCGATAGAAGCACTGGGATATCAACTGGCTCGCTGTTCAGCGCGCCGCGCCTGGAGAACGCGAGCAGCCGGCGCGTGACAGATGCGCCGCGTTCCGCGGCATTTGTCAGGTTGTCGACAATACGGCGTAGCGCAGGATCGTCTGTGGCGGTCTTAATGGCCGCAGTGGCGCTTAAGATGGTCTGTAAAACATTATTGAAGTCATGTGCCATTCCGCCAGCTAAACGGCCTAGCGCCTCCATGCGTTGATTATGGACCAGTTGCTCGCGCGCGGATTCTCTTTCTCGTCGAGCGGCGTCAAGGGCGATTTGGATCCTCTGGCGCTCAATCCAAAGCATTCCCAAGGCCATACAGCACAGGGTCAACATGGAGATTATCAGCGCCATGATGGACAGGACGGGGCGCACGAATGCGATCGGAGCCAACGCTGCGTCTTTATCAAGCGTTACGGCAACAACCAGTGGTGCGTTCGGTAGGCTGCGGTATGCCGTTAGTTTCGGTAGGCCATCATAAGCGCTCCGTCCGACGATCAAATGCCCCTGCGGCGATTGCGCTAATGCGAGCATAATTTCTTGATTTGGCGGATGGTGTATCCTGATCGCTTGTTCGGTGTCACGGCTGCGCGTGATGGTGGTGCCGTCCCGCCTGAAGATGACAGTCGCTGATCCAGGACCAAATTGATTGGCCGGCAGATGACGTGCAAGCTGGTGCGGATCGACAGAGACAACCGCCACGCCAGCGAATCTCCCAGACGAATCTGACAACCTTCGTGTCATTTGCACGGTGAGATGGCCCGAGGCGCGCCCGATCACGGGCGCGCTAATGAATAGACCAACACTTCCTTCGATATGTGCTTTGAAGTGTTCACGATCACCGAGGTATACAGGCTTCCAGTTCGGCCCGGACGACCAGTTAAGCCAGCCGTCGGCGCCAATGATCGAAACTTGCAGAACGTCGAACCATTCTCGCTCTGCCATGTTTGCCAACTGCCTTTCGATGACCTTGGCGCCAGCCAAATCACCGGAGGCAAGCAGATTCTGCCGTGCTTTTACCAAGTCATGGAGTGTGTCGACCGCTTCTAGAAGACCCGCCACAGTCGCCTCAACGGCTTGCGCCCCCACATCGGCGCGCTCCAAAGCAGCGCTCTCAGCCTGTTGTTCAAGCCTTGTGGTGAAAAAGATCGCCAAACCAAAACACACGACGGTCACGATCGCCCAAATCGCCATGACATAATGCCACCCGCGCGGAACACGGCGTGATATCAGCAATCGTTTTCGCGAGATCATGTCGGCCTTGTCCAAGTGGGGAGCCGCTTTTCAAATTCTATAAAACGGAGAGTAGGTTCGGTTGGGCCGCAAACTCAAGTGTTCAGACACAATGTGAGACGTATAATTACGAACTATTCCGGGCGCGACGACCTCGGCCAACGATTATGGCGGTCAATAGCTTCAGGATGACGAGCCTCAGACGTGTTCGTCGGTAGGCTCGGCGCAGTGGGCTCGAGCACGCTCAGTGCCATGAAAGGCTGCTGCGCTTGGTGCCGAAGTTAATCGCGGCGTGGGCGTCGCAAGGTAAACGTCTCGAACGGAGCCAATTGGCCGTCCATCCCGATCACATCGTAATAAACGACCTTAATGGTCGTAAAACCGCTCTCTTTGGTGCCGGGATCGACGGTGAAGGCGGCAAAGCCATAGGAATGCGCCGCGTTACGCACGGCCGACCAAGGGGCCTTTTCGGTGATATAAATGGCTGGTCGTCTGCCGCCCGTCTCAGGGCGCTCCCCAACACCGACGATCACGCGGCATTGCGGCGGGTTGAAAAACAACTCATTCGACGGGATCGAGGTTCCGCCCCCGCCGATTACCATATGCACAGTGCCCTTCTTGGTATCGATCACGTCCGTCGCAGTGGCGGCAGGTAGCGGCGTAAGGGTCTGGTTCGCCTCATGCCCATGAATTGGATGAGACCGTTCATAGTGGTGTTCGTGCCCGCATACGACCAAGTCAACGCCGTATTTATCGAATAGCGGAAGCCACTCCTCCCGGATGCCAAGGTCGGCGCCGTTGAATTTGTCTGCGGTCGAAATCGCGACCTGATGCATGCAGACAACAACCCAGTCGATGTCCCGATTGGCGCGTGCGGCCGCGAGTTCTTTCTCTAGCCACCTCTTCTGCGCACCACCGGAATATCCCCGCACATAGGAGTCACCACCGTCTTGATAGGTGACATCATCATTGGCGATCGCGATCACGCGGACGGATCCGGCGGTAAACGCATACCACAAGCCGCGCGTCACATCTGTTTGGCCGGCGGCTTCCGGTACCGAGAAATAGGTCTGATAGGCCTGATAGCCAATGAGGCCATTGCCCAGTTCATTCTCATGGTTGCCAGGGGAGGGCATCCACGGGCGGTTTCGCGCGCTGCGCGTGTTGTTTGCCCAGAAGTCCCACCAAGTGCGGACACGGTCTTGGGCAATGTTGGCATAGCAAAGATCGCCGTTAAATAGGTGGAATAGGGGGCGGATACGCTCCACGCCTAACGTCGTATCACCTGCTGCGGGGGAGCCGAGATTGTCATTGACAAACACCGGGTGGGACAGCGTCACGCCCGCCGGCGGGACAAATTTCCGCGCTGCCGTCGGCGTGCCCTGGTCGCCGAAACTTGTGAACGTAAACCCTTGGCGGCCCCGCGGTGCTGTGCGGAATGTGCCGAACTCGGGTGCGGCACCGTCATGGATCGCAGCGTACATATAGCCGGTGTCAGGTTTCAGCGCCGTGATCTTTGCGTGGTGGGCGATCACCACCTGGTGTGATTTTCCGTCCGTGTAGCTGACCGGATCTGCCGACACGATTTTTTCAAGCCGGCCGTCGGGGAAGCCGAGTAGGATGCGTGCCCGGCTAACCGACTGAAGTGTATGCCAAGACACGGTGACCTCAGAAGACGCGTCGGCGCCAAATTGCAGATGTAGGCCTGCGACTGGCGGTATCACACCCGTCCCCCCGTCGGTGTCCGTCGACGCCTTGCCGCGTGCCGAACCCGGTCCCGAAAGGCCTGCGGAGACGGTGATGCCAGCAGCTGCGAGAAGTTTGCGTCGTTCGATGCCAAATGACGATCCGCCGGCAGGAGACATCATTTTCTGCGTCTTTCATGATTTTGATGACACTTATGGATAGTAAAGCCACGATGTTCGTCTGAGGACAAATGACAGTTTGACCATACCTTGCACCGCCGATAAGGCGACCCGGTGATGCTCACCGTTTGCAATGCATGAGAGGTGTGGGCTGACGGTCTTGCGACATCGTTGCCTTGGTCGGCAGTGATCCTGCGAGCAATTATGCCGGGAGCGTCCTTGTATATCCGCCATCTTCGGGGGCTTTTGATCGCCTATGTGGTCTTCGCGGACCGCCGCACCACGTATCGACGCAAAATAGCTCTGATGACGCATGGAAGGTCGTGTTTTCAATGAGTTGATAAGAAGTCGCCTCTTCGAAAGAACCAATTGCCAAATCATGGCAGGCTGTTATTGGACGGACCAGCAAGTTCCAAGCGGGCCCCGCAGCTGAGCCCAATCCCGTCCTGCTCTGCTGTCGGGAACTGATGCTGCCGCCTTGTTCAGAGACTCCCTCGCGGGGTAGGTTGTCCTCCCGCACCGATGATGTCGGGGACAGAGGAAACGCCACCGAATGAGACATACTGTGCTCTGGCTTTCGGCAATAGCGGTGCTTTTGATGCCGCCGTGCCTGCTTGCCGCGCCCGACGGTGAAAACGGCGCATCTGCGCCCAACCTGGAAAATGCAGTGCAAGGTACGCTTACGCCTGTGGTCGGCCACCATGTTCAAGATCCAGAAGGAGCCGATGTCGGTCGGGTATGGGACGTCTTAGTTGATGCACAAGGCATCCCGCGCGCTGCGGTGATCGAGTATGGTGGGGCGCTGGGGTTCGGCAAGCGCAAGGTCGCGGTTGCCTGGAGCGCACTGAAATTCGGCATGAGTCATTCCAGTGACGATGTTATCTTGGCGCTGACCCGCACGCAGTTGGGCTCAGTGCCGGACTTCAAGTATGGCGCCGGTGACGCGACGATCGGTCGTGTGGGAGGAGCAAAGTGACGGTGCGACCAATTCTATTCCTCGCGCGCTGGTGTGAATAATGGCATCCGAAAGAAGCTTGCGTGGCTTGGATGGTGTGAATTTCTTCATTGCCGCGGTACAAACCGGCTTCGGTGCGTTTGTCGCTGTCTATCTGACCGAAAATCGCTGGACACCGGATGAAGTCGGCTTCGCGCTGACCATTGCCACGATATGCGGCCTATTCAGTCAAGTGCCGGCTGGTGCCTTGGTGGATCATTTGCATGACAAGCGCTTGGCGATCCGCATCGGGACGGTGGGGGTTGGTATAGGCGCAGTCTTGCTGGCGCTTACGTCGTCTCAGGCGGCGGTTTATTTGGCAGAGGCGTTGCAGGGGTTGGGTAGCTCCCTGATCGGGCCAGGTATTGCTGCGACCAGTATGGCGCTGGTTGGACAGCAGGCGTTTAGTGAGCGGATCGGCCGAAACGCTCGCTTTTCCTCGATTGGCAACGGGTTGACGGCTGGCTTGATGGGGCTTGCAGGATCTTACCTTGCGCCTGTTTCGGTGTTTTGGCTCACGGCGTGTCTGACGGTGCCAGCGCTCATCGCATTGTCCCTGATCACCTATGATCACGCCACAGGCGCGGGGCCGATCGCTCAGAACACCAGGAACGAGTCTGCGCCGTCCTGGGCTGGGTTGAAGACGCTGTTGACGGACCGCCGTCTGATGATTTTTGCCCTCTGTATCGTGCTATTTTTTCTATCAAGTGCAGCGATGCTGCCGATTGCCGCTACCCAGGTTACCCAGCATCACCCTAAACTGGCCGATGCGATCATCGCTGTGACCATCCTGTTGCCGCAGTTTGTCGTGGCGGTAATCTCCCCCTGGATTGGCCGCAAGTCAGAGCAATCGGGCCGTCGACCGATGTTGTTACTAGGGTGGGGGTTGTTGCCACTGCAGGGACTTCTCTACGCCGTCTTGCCAGGTCCCATTGCATTGGCGATTAGCCAAGTTCTCAGCGGAGCCAGCGGAGCCGCGTTTGGGGTGATGATGACCCTGGTCGCGGCGGACCTGACCAGGGGCACCGGTCGTTTTAACCTGACCCTGGGGGCGCTCGGTGTGGCAATCTCGATCGGCGCATCGCTCAGCACCAGTTTTGCAGGCATCGTAGCGCAAATGTTCGGCGATGAGTCGGCCTTTATTGGCCTCGCACTGGCTGGGATGTGCGGGGTGCTGCTGTTGATGTTCTGCATGCCGGAAACCCGGCCTGCACTGACTGATGCAGCCCCGCCTCATCCGGTCTGAAAAACGCCGCCGTCAGGCGCCGTTCTTCAGATGAGCATCAAACTCCAATCCATCTGCGACCGGGCGCAGAACCACGCAGCGCGCGTCGCCTCGGGTAACCTCGTACTTCGTTTCAGCCCCATCTCGCCAGAAGCGGATGTCGAGTGTGTTGCGGCCGAGGCGGAGGTCGATCAGTGTGACGTCCGGTAACCAGTCCGGCAGAGCAGGATCGACATACAGAACACCGCGCGGCGCGTAAGGCCGGATCCCAAGCATGGTTTGAAGGAGTACGAAGGGCGTTCCAGCGGCCCAAGCTTGTGGAACATTCGCGCCGACATACTGAACTGGGAAATTGTCTTCGGTGCGTTGTAAGCCAGCATACAACTCCGGCAATTGGTTTAGCAGGAAATGGCTGGCCGCATCGCTAATGCAGCGGGCTATGGCGGCTGCTTCGGCAGCAAACCCATAGCGGCGAAAGCCAGCGGCGATGAGCGCATTGTCATGCGGCCAGACGGCGCCCGTTTGGTAATTGTATGGGTTAAACGCCTTGTGAAGGGCAGACAGGGTCCGGATGCCCCAGCCGCTCCACATATCTGGTTCCATCAAGCGCGCTACGACACGCGCGGCGCGGTCTTGCGGCACAATGCCAGACCACAAAAGATGGCCGATATTGGACGCGAGGGAGAACACCGGCTTTTTCTCGCCATCAAGCGTATAGGCGTAGATACCCAGTTCTTCGTTCCAGAAAACATCATTGAACTTCTTAAACAGAGCCGCAGCTTTTTGACGTAAATGCTGGGCGCCGTCATGGCGGCCGATTTCGTCATAGATTTCCGCCATGCGCAGCCACGCATCGTAGACGTAGCCCTGCAATTCGCACAGCGCCTTTGGCCCCTTCACCAGAGTGCCGTCTTCATACATCACCGCATCGCCAGAATCTTTCCAGCCGGTGTTTTCGT
>Ga0164297_10002033_pt1 | contig 20469 bp, 6 predicted proteins | sample GEODES058metaG_FD_113539 | JGI IMG/M metagenome (GOLD analysis project Ga0164297, IMG submission 113539) | Dystrophic lake water microbial communities from Trout Bog Lake, Wisconsin, USA - GEODES058 metaG | ecosystem: Environmental > Aquatic > Freshwater > Lake | place: USA: Trout Bog Lake... | reverse complement strand
TTTTGGAAGTGATAATCGTGAAGTAATGCTTGATGGAGAAGCAGATTTTTCTGTAATTCATACCAAAAGCAATCAGAAGTTTATCGTTAAAACAAATAATAATCTGAATGTTACGGTGTTAGGAACCCAGTTTTCTGTTTATGCAAGGGACAAAAAGGACAGGGTTGTTTTGAGGAAGGGTAAGGTTGAATTAAATTACTTAACTAGTAATAATAAAGGCAAGGAACTGATTTTAAAGCCAGGCGATGTCTTTACTAAGAACACAATTGGAGAAGACACTTTGCAACATATTGTTGATGCCGAAAAAGAAATTGCTTGGAAAACACATGACTTTCATTTTGAAGGAACCGCGATGTCTGAAGTGGCTACCATGTTGAAAGATGATTTTGGAATCAATGCAAAATTCCAAAACTCAGAATTGGCTTCAAGGAGAATATCTGGTTCTTTCCATGCAGAGAAGGCTGTAGAATTGATAGATGCCATTGCCCAATTGCTGGACATCAACTATAAAACAAAAAACAATATTGTTTACTTTTTTGAATAACTATCACTGGATTTTAAATATTGAAAATTGCTTGCTATGATGAAAAATATGAAAAGTATTTTGAGGGGGGTATGTCTTTTTGCAATGATACTTTCTACCAATTACGCTGCGTTGTCGGCACAATCAAATACCGCAACATTTCAAACCAATACTACAAAAGGGGGGGATACTTCGCCAATGATGGTGAAGCTTACCGATGTTTTAAAAAGCTTTAAAACCAAGTTTGATGCAGATGTTTTGTTTGAGGACAAAGCCATTGAAGGGCTAGTAGTTTCCCCCGACCTTATCAATGTAAAGGAGTCTGTAGAAGTAAATCTGAACAACCTACTTTCTTCATTTTCATTGAGCTATAAGAAAGTAAAGGACAAAACCTATCTGATAATCAGTAAAAAAATAAAGAAGGGTAATACGACAATAAACCCACTTAAAGTTGAGATAGAAAATTTAACTGACCCTAACAAACCTGCCCCAAATGATTTGGTTATTACTGGTACTGTAAGGGATGACAAGAATGCTACTATAGCCGGTGCTACAATCGTTGAAAAGGGAAAGAATAATACAGTTATATCCAAAGCAGATGGAACTTTCTCAATAAAAGTCTCAAGCACCTCGTCGGTGCTTGTTTTTACTTATGAAGGGTTCCAAACACAAGAAGTAACTATAGGTAATAATACGGCATTATCTATTTCATTGAAACAAGCTGTAAAAGATTTGGAACAGGTAGTAGTGGTAGGTTATGGTACGCAAAAGAAAAAGGACATTACCGGCGCGGTTTCATCAATTAGTAAAGATAGGTTGGCAGATTTGCCTAATTCAAATTTTGAACAAGCATTGCAAGGGGCACTGCCAGGCGTGAGCGTTTCTACGAATAGTGCAAGTGCAGAAGGTAGTGGTAATTCTATTTTGGTAAGAGGAAAGAACTCGATACATGCTGGAACAGAACCATTGATAATATTGGATGGGATACCTTTTACAGGAAACATGTCTGAAATTAACCCTAATGATTTAGAGAGTATCGATGTTTTAAAAGATGCATCTTCTGCTGCTATTTATGGAGCAAGAGCTTCTGGAGGCGTAATCATCTTGACTACAAAACAAGGTCGCAAGGGTAAAGTAACAGTAACTTATGATGCACAAATAGGGGTTACTGAAGTTGCTAAGAAGCCTGATTTAATGAACGGTCAGGAATTCTATAACTTTAAAGTTAATAGGGCAAATGCCGTAAATACTATTTCAGCTTCCGAACAAGCAGTTTATGATAGCAAAAGTTGGGTAAATTGGGATGATTTAGCAACTCGAAAAGGCATTAGAAATCAACAAAGCATTTCCATCTCTGGCGCATCTGATAAAGCCAAATATTATTTTAATGCATCTTATTTAAAAGTACAAGGGGTAGCAAAAGGAGATCAATTTGGCAGGTATTCAATTAGGTCGAATTATGATTACAAACTAGCTTCTTGGATTTCATTAGGGTCTAATACTAACATTTCTGTTATTGACAGGTCTGGTATACCCGTTGATTTTTCTAACTCCACCACTGGAGCTACCTTTTTCAATCCACTCACCACGCCCTACAACCCGGATGGTTCTTTAACAATTTCAGCATGGCCTGATGGAGAACCAAGTTACGGTAATCCACTCTCAACAACTTTGGTGACAAATAACGATATGACTTACAAATTATTTACCGGCAATAATGTGACCATTAATGCCCCCTTCGTAAAAGGACTCTCCTATAAGTTCAATACAGGGGTTGAACTGTCTAACACTGTTAACAAAACTTTTTACGGATTAAATACTTTTACTGGTGTTCAAAATAATGGGGAGGCAAAGGACTATGAGATGACTCACAGAAACTTTACTATTGAGAACATCGTAAATTATAATCGAGAATTTGGTCTTCACAATATTGGCGTTACTGGCTTGTACAGTGCACAAAGCGAAGATGAAGCAGAAGATGAATATACAGGAGTTAATTTCGGAAGTGCCGTATTGAATAGTAATGGTAAATTCTTTGAAATGGATCAAGCAGCTACAATTACAGCTACGGCACCTACTCCTGCAACAACCTTTAAAAAGAATACCCTTTCTCAAATGCTTCGCATCAACTATGGATATGACAGCAAGTATTTGCTGACTTTAACCGCACGTAGGGATGGCTTTTCTGCATTTGGGGAGGGACAGAAGTATGGAATTTTTCCAGCTATTGCGCTTGGCTGGAACATAAAACGTGAGAAGTTCATGGAGGATGTCGATATTTTCAATTCATTGAAACTTCGCCTTTCCTATGGATTAAACGGAAACTCTAACCTGCCTGCTTACTCTTCTTTAGCAAATGTAGGCAAAACAGCCAACTACCTTTCTGGCTCAGCAACTGTTCTACAGGGTGTTTTCCCTTCAGTTCTTGGAAATGAGTTTCTAGGTTGGGAATCTAGTAAAGTATATAACATTGGTGTAGACTTTTCGATATTCCAACAAAGAATTTCTGGTTCAATAGATGTGTACGACAAAAGCTCCAATCACTTAATTCTAGCAAGAGCAATCTCTCCTGTTCAAGGCTTTACAAGTGTTATAGAAAATATTGGCAAAGTTGATAATAAAGGAATTGAGCTTAGTCTGAGTACAATTAATATTAAACAAAAAGACTTTACTTGGAGTACAACCGGGAACATAGCCTATAACAATAATAAAATTACAGACCTTTATGGAAACGGTCAAAATGATACTGCCAATCAATGGTTTATTGGCAAACCTATAGACGTAGTGTACGGATATAAATATGCCGGCGTATTTCAAACCGGCGATAAAGACACTGTTCAACAACAGTCCGGTGGTCAAAGTGCACATCCTGGTTATGTAAAAATTGCTCCCGTTGGAAAAGATTCTGTCATTAGCGTGAATGATAAACAAATACTCGGAAATACGCAGCCCAAATTAGTGTGGGGTATCAGCAATACATTCAAGTATAAGAACTGGTCTTTATATATTTTCATCCGTGGTGTCAGCAATGTTATTAAGGAAAATACTTTGGCTCAAGATGCAGTTGGGGGCAGCATTACCGAAAATACTACTGTTAAAACTTGGTGGACACCTACAAATCATTCCACCTCACATTGGGCTAATGACGCAAATGCCAATTTATATCATGTGGGAATTTATGAAAATGCAAGTTTTGCTCGGTTACAAGACATCACCTTGTCTTATGAATTTCCTCAAAAACTCGTTACTAAACTAGATTTATCTAGAATAAAACTTTATGTAACAGGTAGAAATTTAGGTGTCATTACCAAATATAATGGTATCGATCCAGAGTTAACGAGTCAGATAAGTACCCCAAATCAAAGGGAATTTGTATTAGGGTTAAATGTTGGGTTTTAGTAAGTTAATATTCAATCGTAAATTAGTATGAAAAAGAAATTAGTATATCTATCTGTTGCTTCATTTATAATAACATTATTTGCTTGCAACAAAACTTTTTTGAATGAAACTCCTTCCGACGTGTTGGCACCTGAAAGTCTTTATACCACCAAAGCCGGCTTTGAATCGGGTCTATATGGTATTTATAATCTAATTAGACAAGAAAGGGCGGGACTTACCAGTAAAAATCCAATTAACTATCCAGAGTTTGTCCCAATGGTAATTGGTGTTGATAATGCTTATGGCAACTTTCCAGACAACCTAGAGAAAATTTATAATGGATTTGGCGTACAAAGTAACCCAGCCGATTCCAACAATTCTCATTTGTGTGCCAATCTTTATCAAATTGTAAACGCAGCCAATACAATTATTTCTCAAGCTGGTAACACAGGTATTACTTGGACAAATGCCGATAAAAACCAGATTTTGGGAGAGGCAATGATTGCGAGGGCTTGGGCATACAGGCATATCTCGTTTTTATGGGGCAACATGCCATTGGTTACTTCTCCTTCTGCCATAAGAACAGATTGGGTTAGGACTCCGGTAGCGCAAATAAGGGCACAAATGGAACAGGACTTGTTGTTTGCTGAAGCAAATTGTGCTGAAACAGCACCTGTAGAAGGACGTTTTACCAAAGGAGTCGCTACACATTATTTGGCAGAATTGTATTTAACCACAGGGCAGTATGCTAAAGCAAGAGATAAGGCACTATCACTCATCAACGGAGGGCATTACAAATTAGTTACTCAGCGATATGGTGTAAATGCCACAAAACCCGGCACTCCATTTACTGATATGTTTATAAGTGGTAACTCAAATTATAGTCAGGGTAATACCGAAGCGATTTGGACAATTGAAAACGCCTATTACACAGCAAATGTTGGTGGGGATTATAATATAATGAGAAGATGTTGGGTGAATAGATATGATCAGATTCCAGGTTCGCCTGTTACGCTTTCCGTTGCAGATGGAGGCAGGGGGCTTGGTAGAGAAGCTCCTACCAAATATGCCCTTTCACTATATAGCCCTAATGATGATAGAGGAAGTGCCAGTGCTTGGAGATGGTATTGGATTGTAAACAACAAAGCCAATACTTTAGGTAAAAAAGTAGGTGACACCCTTTTCAATGACACTACTAAACTAGAAACTTTAAAAAACTATTATTGGCCCAGTACAACTAAGTGGGATTGGGCAGACAGTACACTTGGTGCATTATCAGGCGAAAGCTCTCAAGGGAATGACCAGATTTATTTACGCTTAGGCGAAACCTATTTGTTTTTGACAGAAGCTTATTTCAGGCTGGGTGACAATGCAAATGCTGCCGCAACCATCAATGTCCTGAGAGATAGAGCACACGCCCCACATGTAAGTGCTGGTGATATTACACAAGACTTTATTTTGGATGAGCGTTCAAGAGAGCTTTTTTCTGAAGAACATAGAAGATATACATTACTTAGGATGGGTGGGCAAGTTTGGTACAATCGAACACAAAAATACAATGCTGTTGCGGGGCCTAACATTCAGTTACGCGATACACTGTTACCGGTTCCCCAAACGGTTATAAACGCAAATCTTACATTAGCAATGCCACAAAATCCTGGGTTTTAAGGTTTGTTTAAGAGACAATTCAAAAAAAAGGCTTAATGTTTGTAAACATTAAGCCTTTTTTTATGCCATTAGTGTGAAATGACTGCCAAAACTGTGTTAATGCCTAATTGATTTTCATCTTTGGTTATAACTAAAGAAACTTTACTTATAACCAAAGATGCTTTCGCTATGATATTAAGTGCTTCTATGCTTATTCTAGCTGCTGATATAAGAAGATAAGGTGCTAATGTGTTAACGAAAATTGAAGTATTGCGTGCCACAAATGCTTTTCGAGACATAGTAGCAGCATAACTTATCACCAAAGAGGCTGCTTTAACAGCTCAAGCAACTTTTGTCAACGGAAAAGTTGCTGCGATGTTAACCGCAGATGTTTATTTATTTACTTTATCGCTCAAACTAAGGGTAAATACTCAAAAATCTGTCTCTATGCGGTAGATAACTCAAATACGAAAGCAAAAGAGATTGTAAATTTTACAAATTATATCTTCTTGTTTAGCTTAGATATAAATTCGCAGGGAATAAATGTTTTGTGCGAACAGGAAGCAGTTGGTAATTTAAAAACAGTGATGACTTTTTAATTAGTGTTCCGCTTGTTATATTTATACTAAGTTGGAAATTAAAGAGTAGGTTTTGAGGAAATTGAAGTTTTTAGATGTAGTGCTAATTACTAGTCATTTTTTATTTTTAAAACGATTTCGTAGAATAATTATCGTATTTGGGCAACATCGGCAAATATAAAAGCATCATAAAAAAACGTTATCATTAGTTTATGTGTAGAAGAATAATTTCAATTGCTTTTGTTTTATTGTTTGTGTTTATGTGTCTTCAAAAAGTAAATGCACAGCATGTTACTGGTACAAATTATTACATTGATTCCATAAGCGGCAATGATGCAAATACTGGGCTTTCGGATGCAACAGCTTGGCAGAGTTTGACTAACGTTAATAAAACCTCCTTCAAACCCGGCGATTCAATACTATTCAAATGTGGTTGCACTTGGTCTGGTGTTATTCTTCATCCATCTGGATCTGGCATTACTGGAAGCCCAATCGTAATTTCCAAGTATGGCAATGGCAACTTACCACAGATAAATGGCAATACCGCTAAAGTTCACAATACTTATGCAGTAACATTAAACAATCAAGAGTATTTCACTATTTCTAATTTAGATATTACCAATAACTATCAATCTACTAGTTCAAGCACCGCGCTTAAATACGGAATTTATGTTTCAGCCACTGACTATGGCACTGTACACAATATAACACTTACAAACTTAGTAATCCATGACGTGCTGGGGTCTTATTATTCAAATGTAAATGCAGGCGGTATTTTTTGTGAAATTAAAGGTTCTAGCAAGGTAACCATTTTTGATAGTCTGTTGATTGATCATTGTAAGATATATAACGTAGATAGAACAGGTATATCCAATGCTTCTTCTTGGTCGCCGAGTAGGCCCATCAACAGTGATAAGGGCTGGGCACCTTCTACCAACCTAGTTGTTCAATATTGTGAAATTGATAGTAGTGGCGCAAATAGCATTATTATAAGGGAAGCGACTGCTCCAAAGATTCAATACAACAAAACTTGGAAGAGCAGTATCCGGTATTCTGGCAATGCAATATTTGTATTTGATTGTGACGATGCCTTGATACAGTACAACGAAAGTGCCTACAATGTATACAATGCAAAAGATGCAGATGCTAGTGCCTTTGATGGCGATTATCATTGCCATAGAACGGTGATACAATACAACTATAGCCACGACAATGATGGTGGTGCTTGGGTAATAGTTAGCGACCCTGCCTTTTCAGGTACTTTTGATGACAGTTGTATCATCCGCTATAATATTAGCCAAAATGATTGCCATTCCAATGCGAGCCACGAACAAGCAATTTGCAGGATTGATGGAAATATCACGAATACCACTATTTACAACAATGTTATTTATTCGAGCCACGACTGTATAAACGTAATAAACCATTGTGCTTGGGGTGGTAGTTCAACAAGTACCCCTCAGCCAGATAATACAAGGTATTTCAATAATATTTTCGAAGTAAATAGGAATACTGCAACTTTCAATCTTGGGGCAAGTACCAATAATTTACTAGACCATAATGTATTCTACTACAATCCACCTTATACAGGTTCTTATCCGAAGACAGATGCCAATGCTTTAACAACAGATCCAATGTTTGTAAATCCAGGTACAGGGGCTTCTACCTACAACCCAGACATAACATACAACTACCATACATTGGATGGCTATAAAATTAAAGCAGGGTCTCCCTGCATCAATAGTGGCGTAAGTGTTGCTGGCTATACCTCAACTGACTTCTGGGGCAACAATGTTCCTAGTGCATCAGGCAAAGCTCCATGCCGTGGTGCTTTTGAGTTTGTTTCAGCAGTGCCAGTTACTTTAATAGGTTTTAAAGGAGTGACTAATGAAGGTGTCAATCAACTCACTTGGTCAACCACCGAAGAAATAAACAATAAAGGTTTTGAGGTACAACACAGCACTGATGGCAAAACCTTTACAGATGAATACTTTGTGCCTACAAAAACAGCAACCGGCAATTATTTTGGCAATATAAATTATGCATATACTGATTTCAATCCTTACGAAGGGGTAAACTATTACCGCCTGAAAGCTATTGATGAAACAGGCAAAACAACTTTTTCTTCTGTTTTACAATTGAATAACAAAAATAATGTTACACCTGTTGTCAGTCTTTACCCCAACCCAACAACTAGTAGTAGCCATTTATCATTGGAAGTAAAGAATTTACCTTCAGGTACCTATCAAGCTGTTTTTATGGATATGAATGGCAAGAGGATAGCTACTCAAACAATCAATCATAATGGGGTTGATGCTTCCATTCTATTGAGTGGTTCAACAACTCTTCCTGCTGGGACTTATTTAGTTCAACTGATTAATATCAGCTTCAAAACAACAACCAAACTAATCATCAAATAGACTTTAGTTTTAAATAGGTTTCTTTTTAAATAATTAATAAATAATGCAACAATGAAAAATATTGCTTTGCTATGCTGCTGCCTATTCCTTTTCTTTTCTGTGAAATTAAATGCACAACAAGGTACTGGTTCTTTTTTGCAAACCGATGGAGGGTTTGAGGGTGAACCCAATGCTTCCCTTGCTAACTCCCTGGTAAATAATACACCCACCAGCTTATGGAGTAGGTGTACACCTTTAAAATGTTCCAACATACATGGGATATATAAAATAGGTGCTAGGACAGGTAATTATTTACTTGGATTGAATGATACCCTTACAACAGGAATAGCCAATGCTATCTCTCCCGCTTTAGCTTCAGGTGCGGTTTTGGGCGGTAAGCCATACATTGTTCAGTTTTTCTACAGGGCTAAAGATTCTATCAATATGCCAAGTGGACAACTTTCTGTGGGAGTTTCCAATGCTACCGGTACATCTGCAACGATGACCCTTTTTGTGCCCAACCCCTCCCCTAACCCTGCCGTTTGGTTAAAGTCTGTTACGCCCGTAATAGCTACAAGTGGAAAAACACCTAGCAACGGATTTATTGTTTTTGGGTTGGCAGGTGTTGCCAATAACAATAAAAAGCCCATTGCCATAGATGACGTGGTGATGTATGCTGGTATAGTTGCAGATACTGTGGCTCCAGCAAATCCAGGAATTGTTTCAGTTGGCAATGCCACTTCATCTACTTTAGATGTCTCTTGGGGTGCTGCTACTGATGTGGATGGTGGTGGCTATATGGTAGTAAAATATACAGCGGATCCATCTGGGCAAGCAGACCCCAACCCTAATGGCGTGTATGCCGTTGGCGACAAATTGGATAGTGGCATAGTCGTGTATACTGGTACAGATACCATGTTTACCAATACACAATTATTGGCTACTACTCCCTATTATTACAGGGTTTATACTGTAGATAAAGCATTCAACTATTCAGTTTCGAGCGTGGGTGTAGGATATACCAACAATGGACAAGCGTTAACTACTTACTATGTAGATTCTATTGCAGGTAGCGATGCCAACGATGGTCATACCCCATTGACAGCTTGGAAAACAATCACTAAAGTAAATAGTATTACTTTCTCTGCCGGTGATTCCATCCTGTTTCTTTCTGGTTGTACTTGGTCCGGCGTTACGCTTCATCCATTAGGTTCTGGTGTGTCTGGCAATCCGATTGTTGTTTCTAGTTATGGCACTGGTAATCTGCCATTGATTAATGGGAATACGGCTACTTCACCCAACGAAAACGCCGTTTTCTTATACAATCAAGATTATATCACCATTAGTAATTTGGAGATAACAAACGACCACCATATTGAATTGGCTAAAGACTCTGCATTAAGAAAAGGTGTTTATGTATTGGCGAGCGATTATGGGACTATGCATGGAATCACTCTTCAAAATCTCGTAATTCATAATGTTTTGGGCTCATACAATTCAAGCTTATATGCAGGTGGTATCTTTTGCAATATCACAGGCACTTCAAAAGTTACTACTTATGACAGCTTGCTGATAGACCATTGCAAGGTTTACAATGTAGATTTGGTTGGAATTTCCAACGAATCTTCATGGTCCTATCTACGTACTATTTCCAATGATAGCGGTTGGCATCCGAGTACACACTTGGTTATCCAAAACTGCGAAGTGGATAGTATTGGTGGCAACAGCATTGTTGTAAGGGGGGCTGCAAACCCGATTGTGCAATATTGCAAAGTTTACAAAAGTAGCTGGCGCTATACAGGTAACGCCATCTTTGCTTTTAACTGTGATGACGCCACCATTCAGTACAATGAAGTTTCTTTCAATAAATTTAATACTGGCGATAACGATGCTAGTGCTTACGATGCAGATTATAGGTGTCATAGAACTACTTTCCAATATAACTATAGCCATGATAATGATGGTGGGGCTTTTGTAGTTGTTTGCGACCCTCACTATGCCAATACTTTTGACGATAGTTGTGTTATAAGATACAACATTAGTCAAAATGATGCACACAAAGCTGGAGGAAAAGAAGGGGCTGCGTTTAGGATAGATGGCTTAGTGACCAACACGCTTATTTATAATAATACTATTTATACAAGCACCGACTTTACCAATGTTATTTATCATTGCGCTTGGGGTGGTGGCACCAGTGGCGTATTGCCAACAACAACAAGCTATTACAACAACATATTTTACCTGAACAAAAGCAAGGCTGGTTTCACTGTCAATTCAAGCAAAGGCAATACTTTTAGTCACAACACCTATTTTTATGGTGCAAAATATACAGGCACGCACCCAACAGATGCCGCGGCTTTAACAACCGACCCCTTGTTTGTAAATCCGGGCAAAGCAGGTTTTGGTATTGGTACGGTTGATGGTTATAAGATTCAACCCACTTCTCCTTGTGTTAATTCAGGGTTACTATTGCCCAATCATTCCCTTCTAGATTTCTGGGGCAACCCTGTTCCTGGTAGTGTGGGACTTCCTCCATGTCGTGGGGCATTTGAATATTCAGCCACACTACCCGTTAAGTTGATAGATTTTAAAGGAGAAAATGTCGGCAACACAAACCAATTGAGTTGGGCAACAACCGAGGAGATAAACAATGCTGGGTTTCAAATACAACACAGTCCCGATGGTTCAGTATTTACCGATGTGCATTATGTTCCTTCCAAAATAATCAGTGGTAACTATGCGGGTATTATCAGTTATACTTATACTGATGCCAGCCCCTATCAAGGGATAAATTATTATAGGTTGAAACAAATAGATAAGGCGGGCAACCAGACTTTCTCTTCTGTTATAGAAATTACTGTTAAGAAGTTGGTTACAGGAGGTTTTAGTGTTTATCCAAATCCAGTAACCAATAAGATTATAAATATTCAATTCAATAATCAGGCTGCCAATACTTACAATGTTCAGTTGATAAACAGCAATGGAAAAATTGTTGCACGCAAGCAAATAATCCATGTTGGTGGCAATAGTGTAAATACTTTAGATGTTAGTAGTCTGAGCACGAAAGGAATCTATTTCTTAAAGATAGCTTCATCGGAAGGGGAAACAACAAAGACTGTACTGATTCAATAAGAAGATTATTGTTTTTAATAAAAAGCGGGTGTGCCAAGTGGTGCATCCGCTTTTTTGTTATTGATAAAACATGCAAAAGGTAAACTTTACTTTTTGGATTAATAGCTTAAAAAGTCGTTCTGCCCTATTCCGTTTTTCCGGAGTGGCATCCATAACATTATTTGCCCTATTCCGATTTTCTGGAATAGCATCCATAACGTTGTTTGCCCTATTCCTATTTTCCGGAATGGCATCCATAACGTTGTTTGCCCTATTCCGTTTTTCCGGAATGCCATAGAACGGTTGTTCTGCCCTATTCCGATTTTTCGGAATGGCATGGAACGGTCGTTCTGCCCTATTCCGATTTTTCGGAATGGTATAAATCCCTTTTTCTGTCAAATCTATCGGAAATTTACAAAGCTGTCAGGTTTTCAAGACCTGATAGCTTTAATAGTGTAAGAACAAAAAAATAAAAATCTTTTCTTCACAACTAAGGGTAAATTATTAAATAATTGTCTCAATATGGATGTTCTTTATTTCTAACGATTGTTATGCGATAATCAATGGCTGCTGTTTTTTAAATATTTCAGAAAAGAGGATGATGAAATGGGGTAGAAAATGTTTTGGATAAAAACAATCGATTCTTCTCCTAAAATGTTTTCGTAAGTTTTTTTTCGTTGTATTTTAAGATTGCTAGCTTTGTGTTGCAAACGTTGTCATTCTTATTCTACCTACACATTAATTGCCCTGATGTTAGCTAGAAAACAGCGTTTGATTTGATTGTTTTATTGCCAACAAACAAGAAAAAAGAAACACGGATTAGTTTTTATTACTGTTCGATGATGGAGCAGGACATGGTATCTTTTATGATACCTATTGTTTTAGTTACTTGTTAATCAAAATACTAAAACAATGATGGCAAATTGGTATAAAGAACCCGTTTGGTATTTATAAAAACAAAGTAGATGAGGGAAAGATTGCTTTAAATGAAAAATAATTACATGCTAAATATTAACGATTATTTAAACACAAAAAGTACATTTATGAAACGATTACTACAATGGAAGGGATTTGCGAAAAAGGTACAAAGTCTTTGTGCCTTATTTATGTTATTGGCTATTATGTTCTGTACAAGTTTGAATGCACAGACAACAGTTACACTTGCTGGAGTCCCTATCTCTTATGTGAATCAGGCATACACCCTCAATCAGGTGGTGTACACTGGTTCCAATGTTTATTATGTATCTACTGCAGGTACGGGAACTGCTGCGCCGACCTTTACATCTGGTACAGCATCAGTTGGCGGGGTTGGTTACACTTATTTGGGTACTATTAGTGGCGGTGTAATTACCTGGACTATTCCTGCTGGCGTAACGTCACTACAAGTGGAGTGCTACGGTGCAGGTGGTGGTGGTGGTGGTACCACATACAACGCTTCTACACACATTGATGGTGGTGGTGGTGCTGGTGGTAACTATGTAAAAAACACTGCTGTTTCTGTAACTGGAGGTAATACTTTACAGCTTACAATAGGAGCTGGTGGTGCTGCTGGTAGTACTGGTGGTGGTACTGCCGCTGCTAACAATGGTGGCACTGGTGGTAATACCCAAGTTGCTGCTGGAACCCAATCTTTAACAACAACTATACTAGCTGCCGGCGGCGGTGGTGGTGGTGGTGCAATCAATGGCACATCAGGTGCTGCTGGCACCGTTACATCATCTGCTAGTAATACAGGTTATTCTGGTTCATATAATTATACTGGTGGTGCTGGTGGTGCTGCTACAAATGGTTCCAAATCTGGCGGTGGCGGTAGTTCTGCTGGAAATGCAGGTAATGGTAATGCCGCATCTACTAGTACTGCAGGTTCTGCCCCAACTGGTGGTTTTGCAGGTGCTGGTGGGCACTCAAGTAATGGTACTACTGGTAATGGGTCTAATGCTCCTTCAATTGGTGGTGGCGGTGGTGGTGCTACTAGTTCTTCATCTACATCTTATACTGGTGGTGTTGGAGGACCTGGTGAAATCATTTTGACATATACCATCCCTCCAACTATTACTCTTGGTTCTAGTTCTTTAACAGGGTTTACTTATGGCCAAGGTTCTGGACCTTCTAGTTCTCAGTCATTTACTGTAAGTGGTGCTTATCTTACTGCAAACATTACTTTGACTGCGCCTACTGATTATGAAATTTCTACTGACAATGTTACTTTCTCAGGTTCTGCTACACTTACGCAAAGTGGTGGAACTGTTTCTAGTACCACAATTTATGTAAGATTAAAGGCGGGTTTACTTGCTTCAAATAGTCCATTCAATAGTGAGAATGTTGCGGCATCAACTACTGGTGGCACAACTCAAAATGTTTCTTGCAGCGGTACTGTAACTACTACTCCATCTCTTTCTGTTGGTACACAAACTGGTACATTGACTTATGTACAAGGGTTGGCATCTAGTCAGTCTCCAGCATCATTCACCGTAACTGGTGCAAATCTGACCAGTTCTATCACTGTTACAGCGCCAACAAATTTTGTTGTAGCAACTTCTAGTGGTGGTTCTTATTCTTCTTCTATATCGTTAGGTAGTTCTGGTGGAACTGTTTATGTAGAGCTTGCCTCAGGGTTAACGAATGCTTCTAATGCCACTGTGAGTGGCAATGCAACTATTACAGATGCAACTGACGGCTTTTCTGGTGGTACAGCAAAATCGGTTGCCCTTAGTGGTACTGTAACAGTGGGTACTTCTTACACCTCTACACAAGCAGGTGATTGGAATACTGCAACCACTTGGGCTGGTGGATTTATCCCAACTGCTGGTGCATCAGTAACTATTGTAAATGCAGTTACTCTAAACAATGATCAAACTAGTGTTACCGTTGGGGCTATCGCTATCAACGCTGGCGGCTCAATAACTTTTGGAGCATCTGGTAAATTGTCTTCTGCTGGTGTTACAATTGCTACTACAACTGCTTTAGATATGACTGGAGGAGGAACATTAACCACTAGTGGCACTATTTCTGGTGCTGGAACATTTACACCAGGGGCTGGTACCGTTGTGCTAACAGGTTCTAATACTTGGTCTAGTAACATTACATTTAATAATCTATCTATTACTAGTGGCACACAAACTGTTGCTGCTACTTTAAATACCAATGGCGATTTGTCTGTGACAGGTGGTGCAAACCTTACTTACAATAATAGCTCTGCCCGTACTACAAGTGTAGGTGGCAACCTGACATTGTCTGGTGCAGGTGGGTTGAATGTAAATGGGGCTGGTTCAAGTGCCATTACAATTACATTGGCGGGTACTAGTAAAACAATTACCAATTCTGCTTCTGGTAACGCCTTCAATAAGATAAGTCTTGCTATTTCTGGTTCTTATACTTTATCTTCTGACTTTGATTATTCAAACAATGGCTCAACGTCTAGGTCGATTGCTTTGACAGGAACTGCTAGTCTGAATATCAATGGGCATACCCTTTCAATGGGTGTTGCTAATTTAACTGCTGCTGCAGGTACTACTTTAACACTCGGTTCTGGCACTATCAATACTACAAGCGTTCAGGCGGGTGCAATACCAACTACTGGTTCCTATACTTCTGGTACAGTTGTTTATTCGGCAACTGCAGGTGGGCAAACGATAGTTGCTGCCAACTACAACAACTTAACTATCAGTGCTACCAGTGGGGCTACCACTTGGCCAAGTTCTGGTACAGTAGGTATTGCTGGTACGCTTACTTTGGGAACTGGTACAAGTACAAATACAGTTACTAGTTCAACTATAAGTTTCAATGGTACAAGTGGCTCGCAAACAATACCTGCTTTAGCATATAATAACCTGACTATAAGCAATGGTTCTGGTGTTTCATTAGGTGGTAACGTAAGTATAGGTACTGCTGGGGTTCTTACATTGACCAGTGGTATTGTGGCAACAAGCTCAAATACGTTAACCGTAAACAATACAGCAGCAACTGCAGTTTCAGGTGGAAGTTCTTCTGCTTTTGTAAATGGCTCATTATCTTGGGCTTTGGCAAGTGGTGCTGCTACAGGTACATATACTTTCCCTGTTGGTGCGGGCACTGCCTACAACCCACTTTCCTTGGTTACACCAACAGCTAGTGCAGCGACCGTTGCTACTATTACTTTTACAGCAAGCAACTCTGGTACTGCGGATGGTACATCTATCAGCAATGTAAATGGTTCGGCTCTTTGGTCTATTGCATCAACTGCAGGAAACATTACGGTTGGTACGTTGAATGTTACGAGTAGTGCTGCATTGGGTTCATATAATTTATTGGCTAATTGTTCTACTGCTGCTGGTACTTATGCTGGGTATGGGGGTACAGTTTCTGGTACAAGTATTATCAATTCTAATGCTGTAAGTATTACTTCAGGTACAACACAATATTATGGTTTAGGTATTGATAAGAATGTGGCAAATCCTTCTGCTAACAGCCCAGCAGTTTCTTCTGCTACTACATCACTTACTTTCTCATTGCAACCTAATTCAAATAATAATAACATTGTTATCGTACAAGGCGCAAGTGGTTCGTTTACTGCTGGTGGTAGCCTAAGTGGTGCTGCACCAAGTGTTGGTAATTCATTCGCTGGAGGTACGGTAGTATTTAATGGGGCATTGTCTAATGGTGTTGGTGCTTATACATCTGTGCCTGTTACTGGGTTGACTGCCAACACAAACTATTATTTTGAAGCTTATTCTTATAATTCTTCTAATAGTTATTCTGGGGGCATTAGTATTTCTTCTGCTACGTTGGCTAAACAATCGGATATTGCTAACGCTTCTTCTGCTACAAGTATAACTGCTACTGGTGCCACAGTTACAGGTACATTTGCCAATACTGGTGGTACTGCAACAACAACTACTGGAGTTGCTTATAATACTTCATCTGGTCCTACTACACCTACTTCTAGTACTGGTGTATTAACAGGATTGACCCCTCAAACACAATACCATGTAAGGGAATTTGTAACTAATTCTGGGGGTACTCAATATGCTAGTTCAGATCTTACTTTCTATACACTTTCAAATCCTCCTACTGCTTTAGGTTCAACTTTGAAAGGAACGCAAGTATCATTTACTAGTTTCTCTTTAACACTAGGTACTGCTTCTACTTTCCCTTCTACTGGTGCTACTAAAACTGGTTACTTGGTTGCTTACTTGGCAGGCTCTACTGCGCCAACCTTAGTCGCATCTCCAAATGGATTATCGTTGGCTAGTGCACTTTCTACAGGTACTTTGGTTTCTGTAACAGAAGCTACTGCACCTACAGCACCTACAATTAATGGAACCACTGTTAGTGGTTTGGTAACTCAAGGTTATACAGTATTGGTTGTTCCTTACACTTGGGATGGTAGCAATGATGCAACTCGTAACTACTATACAACTTCTACCTTGACTACTTATGTTCCTTTATATACTGATGGAGTAACTTGGACATTTGCTTCCAATGGTTCTGCAACTGCAACAGGCAACGTTTCAGGTACAACTATAGTGGGCAGCTCTACATATACAAATATTGGTGCAACAAGTACTACTGGGTATGCTTATGCTACGATAGGAGCAAATCCTACCAATAGTGCTATAACTGGGTTGAATATTTGTGCTTCTCAGGTTGCTTCTGGAACCGGGTATGACTTATGGCAATCAGATGGTACAACCGCTGCTGTCAACTCAACCTTTAGTGGTATTACTGGAAACAGTACTGCTACTGTAAGTAATGATGGTACACGTTATGTTCAATTCGATGTCACTCCTTCTGCTGGTTATAGTTTTACAACCAACAATATTTCAATACCAATTACTTGTACCACACCAAACACAGTTACTTATTCGGTAGCTTATTCCTTGGATGGTTTCAGTACGTTCACTGTGTTAACATCCACTCCGGGTACAATTGCTGGAAATGGTTCCACAACTTATGTTAGTTCTGAATCAATAAAAGCAGTTCAAGGTCAAACACTGTCTGTGCGTATTATTGTTTATGATTTGAAAGGAACACCTATGACTGCTGGAGCTGTTACATTTTCTAATGTTACTATTTCTGGTACTTCTACTGCTATAGTTCAACCTTCAAGTTTAAGTTTCTCCGCAACTGATGCAACAAGCACTACCTTGAATTGGACAAATGGTGGCTTAACTAATACCTTGGTTGTTGCTTATCCAACTACTGGGGCAAGTGTAGTTGCACCTTCCAATGGTACAAGCTATACAGCTAACCCAGCGTATGGTAGTGGTTCTTCATTAGGAAATGGATATGTAGTTTATACTGGAACTGGCTCAACTGTAGATGTTACAAGTGGTCTTACAGGCTCTACCAATTACACTTTCTACCTATATACTTTTAACGGCACCAATTATGATGTTACAAGTCCATTATCTGGCAATGTAACAACATCTGTTGCTAACACAGTTGTAATTAAAACAAAGACACCTATTGCTGGAATTGTTGGGCAGCCATTGTCTTTTAAGGATAGCGTTGGGGCTGTATTAGGTACTACTACTTATGGTTTTACTTCCAATCCTAGTTGGTTATCTATCAATACTACTACTGGCGTCGTATCTGGTACACCTCCATCAAGTGCTGTAGGTTCAGTCAGTCTTACGCTTACTGCAAGCAATGTTTATCTTGGAGTTACTCAAAATGTAAGTTTACCTATTACTTTGAATATTGCTGCGCCTACTTATTACTATTTCACAGATAATACAGGTACTGCTGCATTGGATAACTATTCAAACTGGTACGCATCAAATGGTTCTAATGCCCCGTCAACTATTGCTGCTGGTTCTTCCGCAATTTTTACACAAGGTGGTACAACATTTGAAATAAGGGGTACTAATGCTTCAACTGCAAATGATGCTGGTACTTGGACTGTAAGTGGTACCGGATCGTCAATAAATGTAGGAAGTTCATCAGTTTCTGCTGCTTCCTTGACTGTTGCAAGTGGAAAGACCATTGTAGGCACAGTAAATCTACCTGCTGCTGCTTCAGGTTCCAACACCTTGGTATTAGGAGATGCAACGATTCCAACATTTGGAACCATCAATAATGCTAGTATAATCAACTTTGCATCATCTGCTGCTCAAACCATTCCTGCCGTCACTGGTGGTTATGGTAATTTGACAGTAAGTAATACAAACAGTACTTCTGGTGCTTCAATTGGTGTTTCCTTAACTGTGAATAATATACTTACAGTTAATTCAGGTAGTATTTTAACGCTTTCTGCTTTAGGTACTACTATTACAGTTAATGGTGCCGTAAAACAATATGGTACAATTAGCTTCCCTGCTGAAACATCAACTTCTGGTCATACCTATTTTGCAGGAACTGCTTCATTTACTTCTTATGCTGGGGCTACTACTATTTGGAATGGTTGTGCATCAACAAATGGTGTATTGCAAACAGGTGGAACTGGGAATATAAGGGTAACGGGTACTCAAACTTTGAATGCCAGTGCTTCTTATGTATTCAATGGTACAACTGCTGCTAAAACAGGAAATGGTTTCCCATTAACTTGTGCCAACCTAACAGTAAATAATACCGCAGGATTGACTTTATTGACTAATACATTGGCTGTTACAGGTACTTTAACTGTAAATGCAGGAGCATCTCTAGCTACTGGTAATTTGTTAACGTTAAAATCAACTTCTATTGCCAATACAGCTGTTGTTGCTCCTCTTGGCAGTGGGGCTAGTATCACAGGTACAGCAACTGTTGAGCGTTACATTCCTGCTGGTTACCGTGGCTTCCGTGACTTGGCTCCTCAAGTTTATAACTCAAGTTACACAACAGGAAACATCTTCACCAACTGGCAAGAGGGCGGAAGCTTTACGCACAATGGCTATGGCATCTTCATTACAGGACCTACTTCTACTGATGCTAATACTGCTGATTATGCTTCTGGGCAAATTGCTGCTAACAGCACCACTGGTTTGGATTATAGCTTGAACGGTATATTATCTGCCTTTACCTTCAATAATTCTAATGGTTCGTTCTATTCACAATATGCTGCTGGAAAGGTGGACAGCATCATCAATACCAAGACAACCAACCTAGATGTGTTTACTGGCTATAGGGTATTGGTAAGGGGCGACAGGAGCTTCAACTTGGCTACAACCCCAATCTTGAATTACCCTGCTGGTTTGCGTATGTATAACCCAACCACGGTGCGTGCAACTGGTAACTTGGTTTATGGAACCGTAACTTACAGCACAACAGGTGTTACTGGTACTGCGAATGGTTCTGCCATTACTTCAACAAATGCTTTGAATGCTAATGCAGCAGTAATTTCTGGTGGCAAGATAATACAAGGGTTAAGTATGGTTACCAACCCTTATGCATGCCCTGTTTCATGGACAAGTGTTTACAACAATTCAGTATCTGCTGGTTCTAATATCAATGGTACATGGTACTTCTTAGATCCTACTTACGGTGCGACAGGTAGTTATGAAGGGTACAACTATTCAACAGGTTCACAATTTAGTGATGAGGCAAATGCTTCGGATTTGATACAGGCAGGTCAAGCGTTCTTTGTGTTGAATGCCACAACGAGCCCAACCCCTAAGGTTGTATTTGAGGAATCAGCTAAACAAGCAACCTCAACCAAGTTGTCCATATTTGGTTCAGCTGCTCCGTTGAGCAAGATTTATCTAGAACTTTACAATGGGGCTACCCGCACGGACGGTGCAGCAATTGCCTTTAGGAATGACTTTACTGATAAGAGCGTGGGTTCTCAGGATGCCTACAAGCTTGGCTATGGCAGCGACTATATCGCAATCAGTGACAAGGGCGTAGAGCTTGGTATTGATGGCAGGTTGCCAGC
>Ga0164297_10002032_pt1 | contig 20470 bp, 17 predicted proteins | sample GEODES058metaG_FD_113539 | JGI IMG/M metagenome (GOLD analysis project Ga0164297, IMG submission 113539) | Dystrophic lake water microbial communities from Trout Bog Lake, Wisconsin, USA - GEODES058 metaG | ecosystem: Environmental > Aquatic > Freshwater > Lake | place: USA: Trout Bog Lake... | reverse complement strand
GTGCAGGAATATGGCCATACCGAGTCACTACCAAGCCGCTGAGGGGGTGATCGGCGGGCCAAAGATCATTTAAGGCAATGGCCATGGAGGCGGCAGCTTTACCAGCACCGAGCACCAGAGTTCGACCCTTGGGGGGATGAGGCAAAAAGCTTTTAAGTGCGTTGGAGGGCAGTGCTGCCTTGACTGCACAATCGTAAAGGGCTCTAAGTATCTGCGTTTCACTCAAATTTGTATTCATTGTTTCTTACCCAGCCCAAGCAAAGCGGCGCCCTTGGTGTAGGTCTGAGTTCGCTCGTTCATGAAAGAGTCCATTTGGTCTGTGCCGATGTTGATCAATTCAAAACCGTTTCGCCCCGCAAGCTCTTTCATTTCCGGATCCGTATTGATTTGCATAAAGAGTTGGGAAAGCTTTTTGATGTGCTCGACAGGCGTGGACTTGGGAACACCAATGCCCCTATAAGAGCCGTCAACCCAAGGGATACCCATCTCCTTGAATGTGGGCACATCAGGCATCAATGGATGGCGCTTGTCCATCGCAACAACTAGAGCTCGGACTCTGCTTTTGTTGTTAATTGCGAACGGCGTATAGGTCATGGCAGAGTCGACTTGGGAGCCCAAGAGCGAAGTGGTCATATCCCCTGTGCCTTTGAAAGGGATATAGATAGTTTTAATTCCAAAGGTCGCATCTAGTCGCTCATGAGCGGCGTGATTTGCTGAATTAAGCCCAGAGCCGCCAACGGAGAGTTGACCCGGGTTTTTCTTTGCAGCGGCAATAAATTCTGCGAAATTTGCATAAGGACTTGTATCTGGCACCACCAAGATATCTGGGGTGTAGTGAAACCAAAAAACGGGCGTGATGTCGCCTGTTTTATACTGAACCTGGCCCTCTAAGGGTTGAAAGACGATGTGGGGTAAGTTAATGCCCACCACACTCAAACCGTCTGCGGGCAACGAGTTCATTTGAGACCACATTAAGGCCCCACCTGCCCCCGCTTTGTACTGAATGATGGTCTCAATATTGGGGCATTTTTTCTTGATCAAAAGTTGTTGATGCCTAGCTGACAAATCAGACTCGCCACCGGGTGGGAAAGCCTGCCAATATTGGATATTTTTCTCAGGACAGGGCTGAGCATAAGAAAACACCGCAACACTTGGTGCTAAGGCCAGTAGCAAAAGATACACAACTTTAAACCAAGAGTTGGGCCGTTTACTTAAAGTCATATAGATCATCCTCGAAAGCATTATTTTTTTAGAATAGTACAAATTGCGTGGGTTACGTCGCGAGTGGTTGCTTGACCACCTAAGTCTCTCGTGTGAAGACTCGTGTTTTCTGTCACGCTCTCAATGGCATTCATGAGGTTGAGCGAGGCCGCATGCTCGCCCAAGTGATCCAACATCATCACGCAACTCCAAAAGGTACCAATCGGATTGGCCAGGCCCTTACCCATAATATCAAAGGCAGATCCGTGAATGGGCTCAAACATACTTGGGTAACGTCTCTCGGGATCGATGTTACCCGTGGGCGCTATACCAAGACTTCCGGCCAGCGCTGCGGCTAAATCGGTCAATATATCACCATGCAAATTGGTTGCAACAACTGTATCGATGGATGAGGGTCTGTTGACCATGCGAGCGGTCATCGCGTCCACCAACTCTTTGTCCCAAGTAACACCTGGGAATTCCTTTGAAACTTCAACAGCAATCTCATCCCACATCACCATAGCGTGTCGCTGCGCATTGGATTTGGTCACAACGGTTAAATGTTTTTTGTCTCTAGACTCGGCTAATTTAAACGCGTACCTGATGACGCGCTCCACACCTAGGCGGGTAAGAACAGAGACATCTGTTGCAACCTCACTGGGGTGGCCTTGGTGGACCCGACCGCCTACGCCTGCGTACTCGCCTTCAGAGTTCTCACGAACAATGATCCAGTCCAAGTCCCCTGGCTTGCAGCGTTTAAGGGGGGCGTCAATGCCTCGCAAAATCCTTGTGGGCCTGACATTGGCATATTGGTCAAAGCCTTGGCAAATTTTAAGTCTCAAACCCCACAACGTAATATGATCTGGAATGTGGGGGTCTCCAGCCGATCCGAACAAAATAGCATCCTTGTTCTTGAGCGCATTTAAGCCGTCCACGGGCATCATCTCCCCGTGCTTTCTGTACCAGTCTCCTCCCCAACCAAACGTTTCAAAGTCAAACTGAAAACCCCCCAGCTTTTGAGCAATCGCCTTTAAGACCTCCTCACCTGCAGGGACTACTTCTTTGCCAATGCCGTCGCCTGGAATGCAGGCTACCTTGTAAGTTTTCAATTTAAACACCTCGAAATTTATATGGGGGGGGGTAAGTTTTTGTAGGAAGGGGGTGAAGTTTTCCTATTGTGCCCATCTTTGGGCGCCATGAAATCTTACTAAAAAAAATATCAATTGCAATTGGTAATAATAACAGCGTGGTTGGAGTACCGTGGTGAGCGTAGCTTAGACAAAATCGCGAGGTCGAGGCTGTATTTTTTTTAAAGATACACCGCTTTTTTAGTTTCACTATACTCTTGACCTAAACTCCCAACATTTGCGTTAATTAGACCTAGCACCCCCTTTGCCCCTTACATGACCACCCTACTCATTCACAAAGCCAAGTGTGTAGCCACTCAAAATGATTCCCAAGAGGAGCTTAAAGATGCCTCCATTTTGATTGAGAATGGGCTCATCAAAAGAATTTTTACAGCCCATGAAAATATTGAGCCTCTTCTAAGCCAAGTTGATGAAGTGATTGATGCAAGTCATCACGTTGTCATCCCCGGCTTAGTCAACACCCACCACCATATGGTTCAATCCCTTACAAGGGCTATTCCAGGGGTTCAAAGTTCAGAGCTCTTTTCATGGCTGAAGGGGTTATATCCAATTTGGGCTGGACTAACGCCTGAGATGGTGAGGGTTTCAAATCAGATCGCTATGATTGAGCTTTTGATGTCTGGTTGCACAACAACAAGCGATCATCTCTACATATATCCCAACGGCATACGCCTAGAGGACAGTATTGAGGCTGCCCATTTATGCGCAATCCGCTTTACTGCCTGCAGGGGCAGCATGAGTGTGGGCCAAAGCCAAGGCGGCTTACCCCCAGATAGCGTCGTAGAAAAGGAATCTTTTATTTTGCAAGAAACCCAGCGCTTGGTTGAGCGCTGGCACAACAGCGCCCACGCCTCTATGCTTCAAATCGCTGTGGCGCCGTGCTCACCCTTTACGGTTAGCAAAGAATTAATGCGTGAGTCAGCAAACCTTGCCCGAAGCCTAAATGTCAGGATGCATACCCATTTGGCTGAGAATGATCATGACGTGCTCTATACCAAAGAAAAGTTCAATTGCTCACCCGCTCAATACGCGCAGGAACTAGGTTGGGTTGGGGATGATGTTTGGCATGCTCACTGCGTCAAATTAGATGAGGCAGGCACCTATCTTTTTGCTAAAACAAAGACTGGCGTCGCACACTGCCCCTGCAGCAACATGCGTTTATCAAGTGGCATCCTACCCCTGCGCCGTCTTTTAAACGCGGGTGTACCCGTGGGGCTTGGCGTAGACGGCAGCGCAAGCAATGATGCAGGAAATCTCCTAAACGAAGCAAGGCAGTCTATGCTTTTAGCTAGGGTATTAAAGTCCCTCGAACCCATGGGCTGCGACCCGGGTCCCAAGGAGATGACACCCAGAGACTCGCTTTCAGTTGCGACTAGGGGAGGGGCAAAGGTGCTCGGTCGTGCAGCAGACATAGGTCAAATAACGGTTGGCTACTGCGCAGATATTGCCATGTACAGAACTGACACATTGTCAATGGCCGGGGCTGCGGTACACGACCCGGTCGGAGCGTTGTTACTTTGCTCTAGCACGCAAGCCGATTACACCGTGGTTAATGGTCGGGTATTGGTTAGAGAGGGACGTTTCACGCCCTTTGAAATTCAACCCCTCATAGAGCGTCACAACCAACTTGCGCATCAACTGGCCCACCGCGCTTAGTGCGTTGTATCTGCACCTGAGTTGAACCAATTGGCCAAGGTATCTCTTTCCTCTTGGGTAATGCCCGTTGCATTGTTCATCGGCATTTGCTTAAGAGTTACGGCTTGTAGATAAATATTTTGGGCATTTTGGGCTACGTTTTCAGGGGAATCTAGTCGAATGTTTTTCATCTGTAATTGGGCACCGTGACAGCTGTAACACTTGCTCTCAAAAATATGTTGGACCTGTGAGTACATGACTGGTTTTTGCGCTTGGGAGACGGGGTTATCTGAGACCGAAGTAGTCTGTGGTCTCATGCAATAAATTACAAACAAAATACCAACGACTCCCAACAAAGCAAAAGGCCAAGGGTTAGACGCTCTTTGGTTCAGGTAAGCGTGCCTTTGAACAAAGTATTGTCGAATAAGCGCCCCGCATATCATCATAAAGAACAGTACAGCTGCGGGGTGTTCGTTGGAGTATAGGAAATGGTAGTGATTTGACAACATCGCAAACAAAACGGGCAATGTGAAATAAGTGTTGTGCACGCTGCGCTGTTTGCCCCTCTTGCCGTGTATGGCCAAATCCGCTGGATCATAAGGTTGCCCAGATGTCATCACACTCACCACTGTTTTTTGTCCAGGAATGATCCAAAAAAATACATTGGCGCTCATCGCAGTTGCAATACTGGCGCCAACAATCAAAAACGCCGCCCGGCCCGCAAAGAGTTGACAACAGGTGTAACAAAAAAGACCCACCACACACACCATCACCAAACCGATGTAAAGCTCAGAACGCTCTTTGAATCCAAATAAGCGACACACATTGTTATAAATTAACCAAAATGCAATTAAACATCCTATCGCTGCAAAGCCTGCCTGCGCCCCGCTCCAATCGAAAAGGGCTTTATCAACTAAAAAAGTGTTTGCGTTAAATAAGTACAAGACAGCAAACAGCGTGAAACCGCTTAAGAAAGTGCTGTAAGCCTCCCAGTAAAACCAGTGCAAGTCGGAGTCAATCGATTTAGGAGCGACCATATACTTTTGGGGGTTATAGAACCCCCCGCCGTGCACCGCCCATAGTGCCCCGTCGACCCCTTTTTCTCTCAAATCAGGGGCGCTCGGCTTAATTAGATTGTTGTCTAGAAATACAAAATAAAAAGAGGAGCCAATCCAAGCAATGACAGTGATCACGTGCAACCAACGCAGTAACAAGTTGGCCCAGTCTAATAGGTAAGCTTCCATAAGCATCAATTCAAATCACTTTGGTGATTAGCCTTTGGTGTTATCGGTGCCCTTTACCACTGCGGAGACTGTAGAGGGTGTTTTGTCGTGATTTAAAAAGCTTTTGAACCCTTGGAGATGAGTAAGTCAGGGGCTACCCCAACTCTTGGATCTCTTGGACTTGATATGGCTTTTGCTCTTGCTGTGCCCCGTTACGACATTTGAGGCCTAAGTGTACCCAAATTTCATGAGCCCCGGTAAGTTGAATAACTCCACGGACTGACCAACAAAGGGACGTGGTAATGTTCGCCAGGATTAGAGATGCCAAAGTCTAAGCTGACAATATCCAGGAAAGTGGGTTCCTCTAAAACCACTTCACGGGATTTAAAGTAATCTTTCACCCAAAAGCTTAATCTGTACAAACCCTTGCAAAGTGCACTGTGCTCGTAGAGCAAACCTTCGGGATTTCTCCCGTCTGCGTTCAGCACAAAAGACTTGACCAATTTGTATTCGCCGGCTTCGTGGGCAAACAAAGAGACAGACATGCCCCCTGCGGGACATCCGTGCATCGTGTCTAATACGTGAGTGCTCAGGCCCATAAAATTTTTTGCTTTCGTTGCGTGCTAAAGTTACTATAGCTTTCAAATTGTATACAATTTTCTAACACAACTTCATCTCAAATGACCTACGACTCTACGCTTGCATACCCCAGAGACCTAAAAGGTTACGGGCGAGTGCCCCCTAATCCGAAGTGGCCAGGTGGTGCCAAAATTGCAATCCAGTTCGTCCTCAATTATGAGGAAGGGGGCGAGAACAGTGTGTTGCACGGGGACCCCTCAAGCGAGCAATTCTTGTCTGAGATGTTTAACCCACCCTCCTTCCCTGACCGCCACCTCAGCATGGAAGGCATATATGAATACGGCTCCAGGGTGGGAGTTTGGAGAATATTAAAAGAGTTTGAAAAACGAGATTTACCCCTAACCGTCTTTGGTGTGAGCATGGCACTACAAAGATATCCCGAGCTTACCCAGGCATTTTGTGAGTTAGGCCACGAAATCGCATGTCACAGTTGGAGATGGGTTCATTACCAAGATATGCCAGAGGAGCGAGAGCGCGAGCATATTGCAAAGGGGGTAGAGATCATAAAAAGCTTAACCGGTCACGCCCCTTTGGGTTGGTACACTGGCAGAGACAGTCCTCGCACAAGACGTTTACTGCTGGACCACGGCGGGTTTGAGTACGATAGCGACTATTATGGGGATGATTTACCCTTTTGGATGAAGGTGCAAAAGTCAAGCGGAGACATTGCCCCTCATTTAGTCATCCCCTACACGCTCGACGTCAACGACATGCGGTTTGCATTGCCACAAGGATTTTCACAAGGAGAGGACTTCTACACTTATTTGAAGGATTCTTTTGATGTGCTGTATGCGGAGGGCTCAGAGTCCCCCAAAATGATGAGCGTCGGCATGCACTGTAGATTGCTTGGCAGGCCGGGACGAATTGTTGCTTTACAAAAATTCTTGGACTACATAACCGCCAAAGACGCTGTCTGGGTCTGTAGAAGAATAGATATTGCGAATCACTGGAAAAAATATTTTCCATTTGAAGATATTCAAGATACTTGAGACATTTAAAGATTTTTGAAATTTATGAACCTTACCCTTGAACAGTTGAACAATGCATCAGACCCAGACGCCGTGTCCGCGTTAAAGGGGATTTATGAGCACTCAGATTGGGTTGCACAGATCAGCATTAAAAAAAGACCCTTCAAGTCTTTGGCATCCCTTAAATTTGAAATGATGCGGGCTGTATCACAGGCCACAAAGGAGCTTAAACTCAGCCTGCTCCAAAGCCACCCCGAGCTTGCAGGCAAAGCAATGGTAGACAACGCTTTAACTCCGCACTCCAAGACAGAGCAAACTCAATCCGGGCTTACCCATTGTTCTGCCCAGGAGTTTCAACGCATTCAGGCTCTAAACCTCGCTTACAACCAGAAATTTGGTTGGCCCTTCATCCTTGCTGTCAGGGGACCTAGGGGGACAGGGCTTAACCGAACTCAAATCATAGAGGCATTTGAGCGAAGACTTACAAGTTCCCCTGATTTGGAGTTTGAGGAATGCCTCAGACAAGTACACCGCATTGCTGAGATAAGGCTTAACGATAAGTTTGGTTCCTCACCCACCCTTGGCCATGAATTGTGGGACTGGCACGAAGCACTAGCCGTGCACAGCGACCCCGGATTCAAGGAAAACAAACAGCTTACAGTTACCTACCTGACCCAGGCCCACATGGACTGTGCGCGAGATATCAAACAACTGATGCTTGGCTGCGGATTTGACTCTGTATATATTGACGCTGTGGGCAACGTAGTGGGCAAATACCTTGGCCGGGACCACTCGGGACAATCCAAGTTTTTAATGACGGGGAGTCATTACGATACGGTTAGAAACGCAGGCAAATACGATGGACGGTTGGGGATATTCACGCCCATCATGTGTGTGCGTGAATTGTCCAAATCAGGCACCCGTCTTAAACACGGCATAGAAGTTATTGCCTTTGCAGAGGAGGAGGGACAACGCTTTTCTGCCACCTTCTTAGGCTCAGGAGCGTTGGTGGGCACGTTTGATCCCAATTGGCTAAGTCAAAAAGACGCAGACTCCATCTCTTTGATAGATGCGATGAGAAATGCTGGACTAGACCTATCGGAGATCGCAAATTTGCAGCGAGATCCGTCCAAATACATCGGCTTTGTAGAGGTTCACGTTGAACAAGGACCCGTTCTAAACGAGATGGGACTCCCCCTTGGGGTTGTCACCTCCATTAACGGCAGCATTCGGTATTTGGTTGAAATACGAGGGGTCAGTGCGCACGCTGGCACGACCCCAATGAATAAAAGACAAGACGCGCTTTGCGCTGCCAGTGAGCTCACTTTGTACCTGGAACAAAGAGCGAAGGAGGATGATCAAAGCGTTGCAACGGTTGGGCAAATGCAAGTGCCCAATGGATCTGTCAATGTCATTCCAGGTTTTTGTAAATTCTCTATGGATATAAGAGCCCCACTCGATGCGCAAAGGGACAAGCTGGCCGAAGACATTATTAAAAAATTAGAGACCATATGCAAGGAGCGTGGACTCACCCATACCTTGCAAGAAACACTTCGAATTAGTGCGGCTCCCAGCTCTGCTCAGTTACAGACCCTTTGGGAGGAAGCGGTCAACTCCCTTGGATTGCCCCTTCATAAAATGCCAAGTGGTGCAGGCCACGATGCAATGAAAATACACGATATCATGCCCCAAGCTATGCTTTTTGTGCGGGGAGAGAACTCTGGAATTAGCCACAATCCTTTAGAGAGCACGACGAGTGATGATATGCAGCTTTGCATTGAAGCGTTCATGCATTTATTAACTAAAGCATGTAACTCCTAAAAGAGCCTTTTAATTTTTTTATCAAAACTTTTTTGTCAAACCCCGCTTTCAAGTTTATGCACACAACTACAAATAGCTACGATCAATTAGATGCCTGGATCGATGGTCACTTTGACGAACAGGTCGAGTTTTTAAGGGAGCTTGTAAAAGTTCCAACCGACACCCCCCCGGGTAACAATACTCCCCATGCGCTCAGAACGGCTCAGTTGCTAGAGGGGTTTGGTATGCATGCAAAACAAATTCCCATTCCACAGGAAATTGTCAAAGAGGCTGGGCTTGAGTCAATTACAAACTTGATCGTGAGGAGAGAGTACTCAAAGGGTCCAACGATCGCGTTAAACGCGCACGGCGATGTGGTTCCCCCAGGGGAGGGCTGGAGTTGCGATCCCTACGCAGCGGTGGTCAAAGAGGGTGTGATGTACGGACGTGCCACAGCGGTCAGCAAATGTGACTTCTCCACCTTTACTTTTGCCGTACGCGCGTTGGAATCTTTAAACGCAACACTGCACGGCAATGTTGAGCTTCACTTTACTTATGACGAAGAATTTGGGGGGGAACTTGGGCCCGGCTGGCTCTTAAGCCACAACCTTACTAAGCCTGATTTAATGATTGCCGCTGGTTTTAGCTACCAAGTCATAACCGCGCACAACGGATGCCTTCAACTAGAGGTAACTGTGAACGGACAAATGGCTCATGCAGCAATCCCAGACTCTGGTGTCGATGCGTTGCAAGGTGCGATACCCATCATTCAAAAACTGTATGAAGAAAATTTGCTTTATAAACAAATCACCTCTGAGGTGGAGGGCATTACGCATCCTTACCTAAATATCGGAACAATACAGGGCGGCACCAACACCAACGTCATCCCCGGCAAAGTGGTATTTAAACTTGATCGCAGAATGATCCCAGAGGAGGATCCAACTCAAGTTGAGGCATCTTTAAGAGAATTGATTAAATTAAGTGTTGAGAACTACAACAATCCGCTCGACCCCAGCAAACACATCCGTGTTGAGGTTAAGCGTATTTTACTGGCCAGGAGTATGCGCCCTTTACCGGGAAACAAACCCTTGGTACAAGCGCTACAAACACATGCTAGAGAAATTTTGCATGAGGATATTCCAGCTATGGGTACCCCTCTTTATACCGATGTTCGCTTGTATGCAGAGCACTCCATTCCAGGAGTGATCTACGGGGCAGGTCCTAGGACAGTTTTAGAGTCGCACGCTAAACGATCCGATGAGAGACTCGCTTTAAGCGATTTAAGGGCTGCAACTAAAATCGTAGCTCGCACCTTATTTGATCTTTTAGCAAAGTAGCTGACAAGCAAAAATTGAGGACAAACTGAGTGATTGCAATTACAAATGGTGCGCTTATTTTAAAAAAACTGAGTAATGCACCTTTTTGAGGCGTAAACCCAGCTAAAAATAGGCACCCTTGTTGCTAAACTAGTTCTACATTTACCCAGGAGTCAAACCAATGTCTAGACCTATCTTTAATAAAGTTGTTTTGTTGGCCGCTCTAGCGCTCACACTTCAACTTGCGTGCGCGCAAACGGTACCCATCAAATTTCAGTTGGACTGGAGATTTGAGGGACCATCGGCATTGTTTTTAGTGCCCGTTGCAAAAGGATACTTCAAGGAAGCAAATTTAGATGTTTCAGTGGACGCCGGCAACGGCTCAGGGGGAGCCGTCACACGGGTTGCTTCTGGTTCTTACGATATGGGTTTTGCTGATCTTGCGGCGTTAATGGAATTTAATGCCAACAATCCTGACGCTCCCAATAAGCCCATCGGGATCATGATGGTTTACAACAATACGCCAGCGTCCGTCATGGCGCTTAAAAAATCGGGCATTAAAACCCCTGCAGATTTAAACGGCAAAAAACTTGGTGCTCCAGTGTTTGACGCCGGCAGACGAGCATTCCCCATTTTTGCAAAATCCAACAAAATCTCTAACGTCGATTGGACTGCAATGGATCCACCCCTTCGTGAGACGATGTTAGTCAAAGGCGATATAGACGCTATCACTGGTTTTACCTTCACCTCCTTGCTTAACCTTGAGGCTAGGGGCGTTAGCGCCTCAGATGTAGTTGTTTTGCCTTACTCAGAGTACGGAGTAAAGCTCTACGGAAACGTCATTATCGCCTCGCCCAAAATCTTAAAAGAGAATCCTGCTGCGGTTAGGGCTTTCTTAAAAGCGTTTGCCAAAGGGGTCAAAGACGTGATTGATGACCCCGCTAAAGCTATTGAAGCCGTCAAAGCAAGGGACGGCATCATCAATACGGAGTTGGAGACTCGTCGACTAAAGCTCGCTATTGATACCGTGATCAATAGCCCAGACGCTCACAAAGAGGGATTTGGGCAAATCAACCCCCCCAGATTGGCTTTGATGGCTTCTCAGGTATCAGATGCATTTAACACCAAAAACCGTATTACAGTTGAATCGTCGTGGAACGGATCATTCCTCCCCAGCGCAAAAGAGCTCGATATACTTCCTAAACTTAAATAATACTTTTCTTGATGCTGATGCCTGATTCTTCGCCCTACTTTGTTGATTTTCAAAACGTTTGGCTCGCCTACAACGATGATTTGCTTGCCAAAAACCAATTTGCTGTAGAGGACATTAACCTTCGAGTCAAAAAGGGGGAGTTCATTGCGATCGTAGGACCTTCGGGTTGCGGTAAGTCCACTTTTATGAAGTTGACAACAGGCCTTAGAAAGCCAACAAAAGGCACTATCCTTGTAGACTCTCAAGCGGTCACCGGTCCTTTGAAAATCAGTGGGATGGCGTTTCAGGCCCCCTCTTTACTGCCGTGGCGCACGACGCTTGACAACGTGTTGCTGCCCCTTGAAATTGTTGAGCCTTACAGGTCCAACTTTAAGGCTAAAAAGGAAGAATACATTCAGCGCGCACTCTTACTCCTCAAGTCGGTTGGGCTTGAGGGCTACGCTGATCAATATCCGTGGCAGTTGTCAGGGGGAATGCAACAACGAGCAAGCATTTGCAGAGCACTCATCCATGAGCCCAAGATGCTTTTGCTAGATGAGCCCTTTGGAGCACTAGACGCTTTTACGCGCGAGGAGTTGTGGTGTATTTTGAGGGATCTGTGGACCGCTCAAAAATTCAATGTCATACTGGTCACTCACGACTTGAGAGAATCGGTTTTCCTGGCAGATACCGTTTACGTTATGAGCAAGAGTCCGGGACGCTTTATGGTCACGAGAGAGATAAATCTTCCCCGTCCCAGAGATTTGGAGATCACTTACACGCCTGAATTTACAGATATCATGCATGAGCTTCGAGGTCACATTGGAGCCATCCGTCAACAACCCAACCCCTTCTCTGGTACAACCAAAACTGCTCAGACATAAAATGCATCAAAAAACTCTTGAACGTTGGGCCCCCTGGGTACTGCTCGTCATTTCTGTCTGCATCTGGCAAGCAATTTGTAGTGCTTTTAGTGTTTCCGAATTTATCTTTCCAAGCCCTTTAAGAATTTGGAATCAACTCATAGAGTTTAAATCCACCATCGCCGCACATGCGTGGCGCACCTACTGGGTGACCATGGCAGGTTTTGGTTTAGCAATCATAGTAGGTGTGTTGCTTGGTTTCGTCATTGGCAGCTCCAAAATGGCCTACTCCGCCGTCTACCCCTTGATGACTGCTTTCAATGCTTTGCCCAAGGCTGCATTTGTTCCCATCTTGGTTGTCTGGTTTGGTATTGGAATAGGGCCTGCGGTCCTAACCTCCTTCTTGATCAGTTTTTTCCCCATTATGGTCAATATTGCAACGGGCCTTGCAACTTTGGAGCCTGAGTTGGAGGATGTGCTTCGCGTATTGGGAGCCAAGAGATGGGATGTTCTTGTCAAGGTAGGTTTGCCCCGCTCGATGCCCTATTTTTTTGGTTCTCTAAAAGTTGCCATCACTTTGGCCTTTGTAGGAACCACAGTCTCGGAGATGACCGCCTCCAATGAGGGTATTGGCTACTTGCTGATATCGGCTGGATCTGCAATGCAAATGGGATTGGCCTTCGCCGGACTGGTGGTAGTTGGAGCTATGGCCATGGTAATGTATGAACTTTTTAATTACATAGAGCTTCATACCACGGGGTGGGCTCACAGAGGTTCTCAAAATAATTAGATTTAATGTGATGTCCTCAAAATCTCATCGCTAATGTAAGAGAATAAGGACAATTTCGTTATCTTATCAACTTATCAACTTATCACCAATAGGTTGGGAGTTTAGTTTGATTCGTGCGGGTAAGGGCGAGTGGTTAGAAAGCGGCAAACTGCTCATTTAACCCAACATACCTGGTTAAATTTCTGTCATTAATGTTAACTATAGTATTGGGGCAATGCGTCCTAAAATTATCTTAACCAAAATCAAAACCAATTAAGTATCTGACTTATGGAACAAATAGCTGAAAAAAATTCCCCTAAAAAACTAGGACCGACTTGGGCTGACATCGTATTTCTCGTTTTTTTAGCGGGCGTGTTGGTGTCTGTGACTTTGCTGGGCCGACTCGCCTTTGAAGAGGGAATGAAGACCGAGAAGTCAAAAGAAAACGGCGAAGCTTGGGTCAAGTGGATGACAGACAACAGTGCAGAAAGGTTCAAAGATGGTTTCAAGCCCTCGGTCTGCTCAGGCGGCCCAACAGTTGCCGGAGCGCTTGAACACGAGAAAAAGGAGCTCACAAAGGCGGCTAAATTAGCTGCTAAAAAGGACGGTACAGAAGATGAGCCCATTACGCTTCCAGAAATACCCATTGGAACTTGGGGCGAATGCTTTAAAGCTTTAACGGCTAAAGGTGGGCCCTTGTCTGAGCTTACCAACGCGTTTACGCTTGAGCCCCTCAGCTTGGTCGCAAAATGCGACCCAGCAGATTTATCAACTGCGGGCGGGTTTTTGCTCGAGAAAAATGTAAACACTCCCGCCGGTTCTTCTATCCCCACTGTCACAAGTACTTTGGTAAATAGTGACCTCATTATTGAGAAGATAAACGTCAGGGTCACCATATGCGATAAAGGTGCCTACCCCACGAAAATTGCCGACTTTGATTTTTAAATCTAAATCTTGCAGTAACCCATCCTATGACTGAAGAACCAAAACTCCGCGGACACGATTACAAGGTTGAAATACCTGCTGGCCTCCCCTTTAAGGAGTGGCTCTATGCTTGGCTGCTAGATCCAGAAATAGAGGGCAATCACCTCAAAGATGTGGATCAGTGGATAGGACTACTTATCGTTGGCAATATGTTTGCATTGCTGTTTGAACACGTGCCAGCAGTCTTTGAGCCCAACAAAGGTTGGTTTCACTTGTTCGATATTATTTCAGTGACCGTATTTACCATCGAATATCTAACCCGTCTATACCTTGCGCCAGTGGACCGAGAGTTCAGGGACAAAAAACTCTCAACTCTGCGCTATATATTCAGCCCATTTGCAGTCATTGATTTTTTAGCAATCATTCCTTTTTATCTTCAGTCCTTTATTGCTGTAGATTTAAGGATCTTAAGGGCTCTGCGATTACTCAGGATCTTAAAACTGTTTCGGGTGATCATCCCCGCGATCCAAGAATTTAGAGAGGCTAACAAGGAGCGCACCTTTAGACAAAAAATGCACGCCATTGTTTACCCATCCGACTTTGGTGGCAAATTTCATGAACTATTTGACTCCTTTATCGTTTTGTGGGTGATAGTCTCCGTGATCGCAGTGGTCTTTGAGTCTGTACAAAGCATTCACTATATCTTAAACATTGAGTTTGTAGTCCTTGACGCTCTTGCGGTAGGGGTATTCACGATTGAGTATTTCCTGCGCCTATACACCTGCGTTGAGGAGCCAGGTTTTGAGCATGCTGTTTGGGGAAGACTCAAACTGGCCAAATCAACGTCCTCAGTCATTGATTTTTTAGCCATTCTTCCCTTCTTCTTAGAGGTGTTTTTACACCACCTCTTTGACTTGAGGTTCTTGCGGGTGTTCCGTTTAATGAGACTCTTAAAGCTCACCCGCTACACGGAGGCCACTGCAACGCTTGGCAAAGTAATCGCTCGAGAGTGGCCCGTCATGGCGGCATCTGGCTTTATTATGTTGCTACTCGTTGTGTTAACCGCAAGTTTGGGATACCTTTTTGAGCACGAGGCTCAACCGGATAAATTTGAGAATATCCCTCAATCGATCTATTGGGCTGTGATTACGCTTGCATCTGTGGGTTACGGGGACTTAACACCGGTGACTCCTATGGGACGGGCGATGACCATCATCTTGGCGTTAATGGGTATTGGTATTTTTGCAATCCCAGCTGCCCTTTTGTCAACGGCTTTTAGCGATCAACTCCGTATTGATAGAGAAAAATTATTAAACCGTCTATACGAAATGCTATCTCTTGGAAAGCTCTCCTTTGAAGACGCGGATATTATCAACAAGGAAGCCAAAAGACTTCACATGTCTGAGGAGGAGGTTCAAAGGCTTTACGACAAAGCGAAAAAAGAGCGCGAACTCATTGATGATGTGTCCGCATTTCCGTTGCATAAGATAGCGGCTGTACCTGAGCACGCAGTAGAGCATTTCAAGACTCTTATTGCAGAAATAAAAGAGCTCAGCATCATGACAAACCGAGAACAGTTTGAGCAAATTGCAATCTCAAAAGACAGAATCACTGCAACTGATTTTGCTCTTTGGAAGAGTATTTTGGATATCATTCCGAACCCCTCCAGCGATTCCAATCCTTCAAGTGGTTCTAATGGTTCTAGTGGTTCAGGTACTCCCGATCGGCCCAACCCAAATGCTCAACCCACCTGACACCCAACCTAACACCCAACCCATCACCGACCTCCCCCGTGCATCCGTACGAGGTAGAACGTAAGCTGTGACTTGGCACGCGCGCCTTGATCTGCACTACACCTGTGCAAACTCTACCACCACGGTCAAGCACGAGCACTCGGGGCCTCTTCGTATTCTTAAAAGCCTCTACCCTGAGGGGACAGGTATATGTCATAACGTGCTGATTCACCCACCCAGTGGCTTGGTGGGCGGAGACACTCTTGATATTCTCATCGATTTGAGCCAGAGTGCTCACGCACTCATCACGACCCCTGGGGCCACTCGGTTTTATAAATCCGATTCAATGTGGGCGACTCAAGATGTACAGGTGAAAATGAAGGATACCTCCAAACTTGAATGGCTACCCCTGGAAACGTTAGCCTACGGTGGGTGTATGGCTCGCAATAGGTGCGCCTTTGATCTCCAAGATGAGTCCGAACTGATTGCATGGGACGTTACTGCGCTGGGTATGCCGAGTGCAAATCTCCCCTTTACAAAAGGGTTGATTGAGCAACACTTTGAGCTCAAACGCCACTGGCTAGATAAGGGCGTGATCAAAGCAGATGATCATATATTACTGAATAGTCCACTAGGTCTCAACCGTAAAAAGTGCTTAGCCACGCTTGTATTTGCATCTGCAATGCCCATGAGTGATGCAAAACGCAATAGGATTTTGGATTTAACAAGAAATGTAATTTCACTCAATGAAACACCTAATCTTGTGGGTGCAACCTCACCAGGCTCGAGGGTTATCGTAGTGCGGGCGCTCTCCGATTTAGTAGAACCCTCAATGCGTTTAATGCGCAAAATTTGGCTCGAATGGCGTTCCCAAATTTGGTCACTAGATTCTGTGATGCCTAGAATCTGGGCTCTTTAAATTGCAACCAACTGCCTGACCCCGCGTTGCACCATCTCCGCTCCAGGGCCCTGGGAGATGACTTCCCCGCGGTCCATAACGACATAGTAATCCGCCAACTCCTCGGCAAAGTCATAATACTGTTCACATAAAAGAATTCCCATATCTGCCCTGGCGGCCAGCATTTTGATTACTCGTCCTATCTCCTTAATGATGCTCGGCTGAATTCCTTCTGTGGGCTCATCCAAGACCAATAACTTGGGACCACTGGCTAAAGCACGAGCAATTGCCAATTGCTGTTGTTGCCCCCCTGAGAGATCGCCTCCTTTTCGGTGCAGCATCTGCTTTAAAACCGGAAAAAGCTCAAACAGCTCAGCAGGTATATCCGAAGACGCGGGTTTGCTGGCCAACCCCATGCGCAAATTTTCTTCCACCGTTAAGCGATTAAATATATCTCGACCTTGGGGGACAAATCCGATCCCAGCTCGGGCACGCTGATCACAGGGCAAGTTTTGAATTGGCAGTCCGTTAAAACTAATAGTCCCGGACCGAATGGGGATCAGTCCCATCAAAGACTTCAGCAAGGTGGTTTTACCCACCCCATTTCTTCCTAAAAGAACAGTTACTGCGCCTAGCTCAGCACTAATGCTCACATCCCTCAGAATGTGAGATCCGCCGTAATACTGGTTGATGTTTGACAGCTCAAGTAGTTTCAATTATCGCCCCAAATAAACTTCAATGACCTCTTCATTGGCCTGGACCTGATCAAACGTTCCCTCAGCAAGGACCGAGCCCTCGCTCAGTACAGTAACCTTCTCAGATATTGTTTTAATGAAAGACATATCGTGTTCGACAACAATAAGAGAATGCTTTCCCTTAAGGGTCAAAAAGAGTTCAGCCGTTCTGTGCGTTTCTTGGTCTGTCATGCCCGCAACCGGCTCATCTAAAAGGAGCAGTTTTGGCTCTTGCATCAACAGCATGCCAATCTCCAACCACTGTTTTTGTCCGTGACTTAAGTTGCCAGCCTGAGCGTTTAAAGAGTCCTGCAATTGAATGGTCTCCAACACTTCAATTAATCTAGACTTTTGAGTTGAGCTTAGTTTAAAGAAAACGGAGGCTTTCACCCGTTTATCCATCTTTAAAGCAAGCTCCAAGTTCTCAAACACAGAGAGCTGTTCGAATACGGTTGGTTTTTGAAATTTCCTACCTATCCCTAGTTGTGCAATCTCTGGCTCGTTGTACTCCAATAAATTAATGTTGCTGCCAAAATAAACTTGACCTTTATCGGGCCTAGTTTTGCCAGTAATAATATCCATCATGGTCGTTTTGCCAGCGCCATTGGGACCGATGATGCAGCGCAGCTCTCCTGGGGAAATATCCAAAGACAAATTATTGATTGCCTTAAATCCATCAAAACTAACACTGACATCCTCCAAGTACAAAATCCGTCCGTGCGCTAAATTGACGTCTGAAGGCCTACCCAAACTACTTAAATGAGAGGTACTGCTGTAATGTAGGGGGTTGTTCAACACTTGGGGGCTTGGTTCTTCGCTCTGAACTAAAGTGCTCATGTTGCATTCACCTGATTTTTTTTATATTTGAAAATATTTTGAAAAAGTCCAACTACACCATTAGGTAAAAACAGAGTAACGGAAATAAAAAGTGCACCCAAAAAATACAGCCAAAACTCTGGCGCAGTCATCGTAAGCCAGCTCTTGGCTCCGTTCACAATAAAGGCCCCCAAAATAGGTCCAATCAAAGTTCCGCGCCCACCCACTGCTGCCCACACTGCGATTTCAATCGAATTAGCAGGACTCATCTCGCTGGGGTTGATAATACCTACTTGTGGGACATACAAAGCCCCTGCAACTGCGCACATGACGGCTGACAAAGTCCAAATGGTCAATTTATAAGGTACGGGCGAATAACCGCAAAACATCACTCGACTCTCGGCATCACGAATCGCTTGCAATAAACGTCCAAACTTACTTTGAACAAGGAATTTAGAAAACAAGTAAAACCCCAACAATGTGCAGGCCGTCACTACAAACAAAACCATTCTCGTGGATTGAGTGGCAAGCGGGATATCCAAAATTCTTTTGAAATCCGTAAATCCGTTGTTACCGCCAAAGCCCGTTTCATTTCTAAAAAACAAAAGCATCGTTGCGTAGGTCAGGGCCTGGGTAATAATGGAGAAATAAACGCCCTTGATGCGTGATCTGAATGCGAAAAAACCGAATACAAAAGCTATTAAGCCCGGCACCACAAAAATAGTGCAAAGTGTGGCAAAGAAACTATCACTCAAAAGCCAATGCCATGGCAAAGTTTTCCAATCTAAAAACACCATGAAGTCAGGTAACTCGGATTTGTAATTCCCGTCCAATCCAATTTGCCTCATTAAGTACATCCCCATCGCGTACCCACCAAGTGCGAAGAACAATCCGTGTCCCAACGACAAAATACCTGTATAGCCCCAGATTAAATCCATGGCTAGAGCGCAAATCGCGTAGCACATTATTTTCCCGATAAGAGCAATGTAGAAATCACTAATATGAAGAATACTGGAGCTATCTACCCATATGTTTAAAAAAGGTACGACCGCCGTCAAAATAATCGTGAATGCCAAAAAAGTACTCCACCCCCTCTTTGTCATAAGTTTAGGCGGCTCAGGAAGAAGCGTTTGTTTGGGAGTTGAAGTCAGTGTTTGTGTTTGCATTTTGAAGTAAAACTAATTTTTAGGCTTCAGCGCTTCGGCCTTTAACCGCAAAAAGTCCTTGAGGCCTTTTTTGAATAAAAATAACAATAAAAACGAGTACCGCAATTTTCGCGAGAACGGCACCCGTCAATCCTTCAAGGATTTTATTGATGATTCCAAGCCCTAGAGCCGCGTAAACGGTGCCAGCAAGCTGCCCTACTCCCCCCAGCACAACGACCATAAAGGCGTCCACAATATACCCTTGCCCAAGGTCAGGTCCAACGTTTCCAATTTGACTGAGTGCGCAACCCGCTAGACCCGCAATACCCGACCCTAGTGCAAATGCGTAAGTATCTATGCGTGCAGTATTGACCCCCATACATGCAGCCATTGACCTATTTTGAGTGACGCCTCTGACAAACAAACCAAGCCGGGTCCTGGAGATGAGTAAGGCCATGCCAATCAACACCAAAGCCGCAAAACAGATGATTACGATTCTGTTCCAAGGAAGAGTTAAGTTGGGCAATGCTTGTATACCCCCGCTCATCCAAGAGGGATTTTCGACGGTCACATTTTGAGCACCAAAGAGCGTTCTAACAAGCTGCATCAACATGAGGCTGATACCCCAAGTCGCCAACAAAGTCTCCAAAGGTCGACCATATAAGAATCTAAGTATAGAGCGCTCCAGCACAGCGCCTACCAAAGCAGCAGTTATAAAAGAGACAGGGACTGCAACTACTAAGTAATAGTCAAAATGAGTTTCAAAGTAATGACGGAACAAAACTTGAATCACGTAAGTTGCGTACGCACCCACCATCATCAACTCACCGTGAGCCATGTTGATGACACCCATTAGACCGTAAGTGATTGCCAATCCCAATGCGACCAATAATAAAATTGAGCTCAAACTCACGCCTGTAAAAATTGCACCGATTCGCTCCCCCCAAACCAGTGATGAAACGATCGTCTTGATGGATTCTTGGATGGAGGCCTTGACAAGGGGATCAGCTTCAAGCTCAAGTCTTTGATTGAGCAAGAGTTGAGTCTCGGGCGAGTGGTTGGAGCCTAACTTTTTTGCGGCATTAAGACGCTGTGACACCGTCTCTGAGCTCAGCAAAATACTGGCCTTTGCCATCTCAATTTGCTCGCGAATAGTTGGACTTTTCTCAAGATTTAAAGCTTTCTCCAAAACCTCCAATTTACTTGAATCGGGCTCCTTTTGGAGCGCCTTGACCGCAGCCATTCTTTGTAGGGCGTCGGGACTAAATAATCGCAGTGCCGATAAGGCGGCGTCTAATTCACCGCGCATACGGTTATTACTAATTACGTCCTGTGCCTCAGCGGGCGCACTCACGCTTTCACCTGTCACAGGATCAATTCCTTGATTGCCTTTAATTATGAACACTCGGCCATCAACTATCTTTACGCTGTCGTCAGATAAGGCCTGAAGAAACTGAATCGTTTTGT
>Ga0164297_10002030_pt1 | contig 20479 bp, 14 predicted proteins | sample GEODES058metaG_FD_113539 | JGI IMG/M metagenome (GOLD analysis project Ga0164297, IMG submission 113539) | Dystrophic lake water microbial communities from Trout Bog Lake, Wisconsin, USA - GEODES058 metaG | ecosystem: Environmental > Aquatic > Freshwater > Lake | place: USA: Trout Bog Lake... | reverse complement strand
TCTAGCATTCTCTCACACAACGCAGCAGCATTACAGCATAGCATTTTCTCGGTAGGGCGGGTAGCATTTTGCGGCAAAGCCTAGTCTGCTCCTGCGGTTTAGTCTGCTTCGTCAGACCCATCGGAGATGGGGAGACTCTTCCTGGAATATCTAGAAGGGCAGTGCTACCAGTGTCGCAAGTGCAAGGCACACCTAGCCAAAGCCAGCGAACTGCTGTCCAAGGTCAGTGACCGCAGTGGACACCATCGTGCGCTCAGCTTCACCACTGACACACTCACTCTGCGTTGCAGGCGTTCCATTGCGCACAGGGGCGCGCGTATCTGTTCAACACCGCGTGCAACGTGCGCGTAGGGCAGCACGAGGAGCGACCCATGACAACAGGACAGCACGTGGTTGCCGACATAAGCTGTATCTCCTGTGCCGTCGTTGTAGGCTGGGTGTATGTACGTAGCCCCTGTCTCACGGGCCTGGCGCTTGCCTTGCGGCTTTGGGGCTCTCTCCTGGAGCTGACTATGCAGAGAGGCTGGTTCTGAGGACGTTTGCATCTGCTCCGCTCGCTCAGGTTGAGGCGTATGAGAAGTCCCAGAAGTATAAGGAGGGCAAGGTACGCGCAAACACACAGCGAGCGAGGAGACGAGCTTCAAGGGTCAGGCTGACCCCCACTTCTCTGCTGCACAGTTCATCCTGGAGAAGTGCAGAATAGTGGACGAGAATGGCAGCGAGCTCGAATCAGAGGACGATGAATAGCCAGGCTGCTTGCTCACCGCCGCAGTCTAGACCTCTACCAGCATGCTGTGCTGCTACTTCGCCCGCCCCGCCAGTGTTCACCATTGCTGCCAGACATGCCATGTTTGCGTGTTTGATGTTGATTTGATTGTCACACTAGTAACCAGAGAGAGCGACCTCTACTCCTGCATCGCGTCTTGCTTCGCCTTGGTCTGCTCCAGCGCCTTGCGCAGCTCCCGGCCCAGCGCCGCAGCCAGCGGTGGCGGCACGGCATTGCCCACCTGCCGGTGCTTGCTGCTCACCGGACCCACAAACACGAACGTGTCAGGGAACCCCTGACTGCGGGCGCACTCCCGCACGGACACAATCCGATCCTGTGACGGATGGAACACTTGGCCAACCTTACCCATGGGGTTCGGATCCGTCGTGCTGGTCGGGAAGTGGCCATCCCAATCCAGACGGCTGTACAGGCCCCGCCAGCCGTTATGTCGGGCCTCAGTCTGAGGCAAGCACAGTGGCACGATGGGCTGTGGCTTCGCCATGCCGGGCGTCTGGTACATGGCATCCACCTGGCCGGAGTCGACCAACTGGCGGAGGTAGCGCCAATCATGGCAAGACTCTTTTGGGATGAGTCCACATCTCTTCACGTTGACCTCGTTCAGAACCTTGCACACGTGGTTGCGCAGCCGCTGCGCGCCTGAGCGGATGTCTGTCTGGAAGGCTGACACCGGGGCGCTGACATACGACATATCGTCCTCCTCTGCGCCGTTGGCCACCGTCGGTAGGTCTCCAATCATGTCGCGCACGGTGACCGCGCGTAGAGGCGCGCTTTTGCGCTGAGGCACTGCGCTGAAGCGAGTGCCGCATGGCAGCTCGAATGTCAGCTGCGGGCTGTTGAAGCACGTCTGTGGCATCGGCCACTCGGGCATGGTCTCGCCCGGAGCTGCTGCCATCAGAAAGGCGCGCTTGCGTGACTGCCCGACGCCGTAGAAGGCTGCGTTGAGGACGCCGAAGCGGACTTGGTAGCCGATGTCGAGGAGCGTGCGGAGGGCGGTGCGGAAGGTGAGGCCTTTGTTGAAGGCCACAAAGTTGCGCACATTCTCAAGCAGGAAGAAGCGCGGGCGGTACAGGTCTGCGTAGGAGAGGAAGGAGAGAATCATCTCGTTCTGTACCTTGCTCCACAGGCTGCCCTTGGATGTGAACCGGTTCATGCCGCTGAACCCCTGGCAAGGGGGGCCACCACAGATGAAGTCCACTTGTCCAGGCAGCGGCAACGCATCCACCTCGGACTCCGCCATGGCTGCCGCCTGCTCTTCCGCCTCAGGGCTAGCGATGGCATCTTTGTCAGGCAGGCCAGCTTTGGCCATGCAGCGCCGGAGAATGACGTTGCAGTTTGCGTTGAAAACATGCGTGCCGGGATGGTTCACACGGAACGCCTCTGCCGCATCTGGCTCATACTCGATCGCCCACAAGCTGCGAGCCGCGCCTGCCTGGCGCATGCCCTCTGACAAGCCGCCACAGCCGGCGAAAATGTCAAGCGTCTTCAGGTGGATCTCATCTGAAGCCTCCGATGCGCTGCCGGAAGATGCCTTCTTCTTCGCCATGGCAGCGGGTGGCGGCGCCATGTCTTTGGGAGGAGCTCCAACCTCGCGGCGCTGAGTGTCCCATGTGCCAGTCACAACGAACGTGTCCGGCCCCTCCACCCCGCCAGGCGGCAGCACAGTGCACGGGCCCACCACATGGCCCAGGTCGACATCAAAAACAGTGATGTCTGCATCCAGGATGGCCCACCGCGTGGCGCTGTACCCATAGCTCCAGCCCAGCTCTTCTGGGCGCACCATGCGGCGCAGCGTGACGCTCACTGCCGCCGCATTGGCGCCAGAGCCTTGAGTAGTGACACTCACCAGCTTGCCGACACCGAACGCGCGCAAGTGCTGGTTGGCGCCCTTATGCGTCTGCCCCTCACGCAGGTATTCCGGCGTGTCATGTGATTTGCTCGTCAGCGGCTCCAGAGGCTTGATCTCCTTGAACGCATCCGGCAAGACATACATGTAGTCACCGATGGCATAGGACGCGCCGTCAAGAAGCAGATGGCCATCCACAAATCGAGGCTGCGTGGCAGTGTCAGTGACTGCACAAGCCGCGATGTGCGCCTCCGCATCCAGCGCATCTGCTGGGATGTCCAGGAACGCGCCACGGCAAGGCATGTACATGGTGCGGTAGAAGTACTGCGTCGGTAGACCAGCAGCTGCGCGCTCAGCAGCTGTTGCTCGCTCTGCGATGTCTTCAGCCTCCGCGGCAGCGCGATGCGCGAATCCCCACGGTCGAGTCAGGCGTCGCACAGATGGCCCCGCCGATGCCTGGCTGATGGGTACAGTCACCACGACCGGGCTGAGGAAAAGCTCGCGGTCAGATGCAGCGCCCCGCATCACCGTCTGGTTGCCGAACACGAGCGCGCGCGCCATGACCCAGGCGTCGCCGTCCGCCTCCTGCCAAAGCTTCATGACCAGGGCGAGCACCCGATGGCGGGGCCCGTCAGGAGAGTCGTCCGTGACGACGTAGCCTGCGATCTCAGCAACTTCCTCGTCCTCCGGATCAACCACCAGCCACACAGGCTCGCCGTGACGCACATCCCCGCTACCACAGCGCAGCACAGTGTGCAGAGTAGTGCCATCAGCGGCTGCTGTGCCGGCATCGCCCCAGATGGAGGGGCTGGACCCACCCCGGCCACTGGAGCCGCCCCGGCGAGATGATCGCACGTGTTTCTTGCCTTGCACCGGTGACCGGGCAGCCTGCGCGGCATCCGGAACAGCAGCATCAGCTTCGCCTTCATCTTCCCCGGCGCCGGTATCCAGCGCGCCCATGGCCGCCTCCTCTGCCGCTGGTGCCTCAGTGGTGATGGCCTCCTCCTCAGCCGCCGCAACTGTGGCTGTCCAGATGCGATGCACCAGCGCTGTGGTGGTCGCACGCATCGGCTTGCTGCGTGCCGCCACACTGCGGATCGGATTCAAGTTCGCACCTCCTCGACGGAAGCCGGTGCCCTTCTTGCGCTGCTTGTCATGCACATTCAGCGCCGTGTGGCGGGCAAGTGCCATGCGCGCACGCAGCGCTGCTGGAATGGGACTGCTCTTCTGCAGCCCTGCCAGCGGGAAAGTCCGGAACTGGTTCAGCACAATCTGGCCATGCGCAGTCAAATAGCGGTCCACCTCCTTGGGCGACTTGGACACAAATGCCAGCGACTGCGAGTCCTCCTCGCACAGCTTCTTGACCAAGCTATCCAGCGTGAGACGCGCCACGCGCTCCTCGGCAGCGACGAGCTGCAGGGACCGGACAGCGACCCGGCAGGCCTTGAGGAGGGGCGCCCACCAGGTGGCGTACTGCTCACTGGGTGTCACGAGGCGGTACCACGCGCTGTCTGTGCGCAGGGACAGGAACAGCATGTCTGCTCCAAACTCGAGGACCCACTCCTTGATGGCGCTCAGGTACAGCCTCGGACCGCTGGCAGTTGTGGGGGCAACAGGCGCTGCAGGCGCGGCCGCCATCGCAGCCGAAGATGACCCTCCAGGTGCGAACGCGGCGGCAGCGGCGCTGGATGAGCCACCCGCAGACATGAAGGCAGCAGCTGCGGAGGAGCCACAAGCAGAAGCATGCGCGGCTGCGCTGCTTCCACCAGCCACAAGTTCAGGCGTGGCCACCGGGACAGGTGCGTCAGTGCCGTTGGCGATGACGCCGCCAGTGCCCCAGTCGCCAGTGTCCTCGGCGACGATGCCGGAGGCGAACAGCTCCTGATCAGGGTCCACGCCGGCCCACATGGGGATGAGCTCCAATGTGGCCAGCATGCCGTCGTCTTTGTAGATTGCAAAGTCGGTGAGGAGGCGGCGAGGGAGGTCGTCAGGGTTGATGACCACGTCGTCGTCGTCCATGTCCATCAACAGCTCATCCATCTCCTCCTCCTCCTTCACGTACTCGCTCGGCGCCGGGTAATCATCCTTGAACTCGGACTCATCGATCTTGATGTACGCCTCGCGACCGGCCACAGCAGCAGCAGCGCGCTGAACAGCCTTCTGCGCTTTCTTAACCTCCTTGGCTGTTTCGGCCTCCGCCAGCGCACGGGCGAGGGCGGCATCGGCACTCATCTGCGCCACGGATGTGCTGGTCACACCCACACCCGCTGCTGGCGCGGATGCACCAGCACCGCTGGCATCGCGGATGACGATGCCGTTGCCTTTCGACACTGGGTTCAGGGGACGGGCAGCCAGCGCGGCCGCTGTCTCCATCTCACTGCGCAGCTGCGCTGTGAATGGCAAGTCACAGAATCGGGGAGCCGTAGCTTTGCTCTTGCCCTTGGGGTCAGCAGCTGCAGCCGCCGCGTCCATGGCGGTCAGGCGGGACACGATGTGTGTTGCATCGCGGACGAGGTAGCCTTTGGCGACAGCCAGCGAGCAGCCGTGCATGCGCGCCACACGCGCGGCCACTTCACGCAGGTCCATCGTTGGATGCTCTCCCAGAGCGTGAAGCACCTCGCGTGCGTGAATGCCAGCCTGAGAGGCGGCCTCGAAGATGGCTTTGTATGCCGACGACGCTTTTGTGGCTCCGTACTTAGCAGCCTGTGTGACGAACACGACGCCGGTGTCACATCCCGTGCTGCTGGTGCCGAGGAGGACCTCAGTGAGCGGCACAGCGGCGATGCGGTGCTGCAGACCGGCCTTGCCGCTAGGCACAGGGCCCTCCTCTGAGAGCACGAATGCGCTGAGAAAGAGCTGGAATGGCGGCGCCTCACCAGTGGACGGGCAGATCAGGGGCTGATGCAAGCCTTCGGCGTCCGTCACTGAAGGGGCGATGGCGGACAAAGGAGTGTGAGCACCACCATTATCGATGCCATGCACATCCGCAAACGCAGACGCACACACGCACACGCGCGCACACACACTCACCTGTGAAATCAAACACCCGTCGCTGCCCAGGATGTCCCCGCGTGCCAGCCAGCGCCGCAGCCTCGCTCTCTGCAGCCTGCTCCTGCTTCGGCTGCACGAAGTCGTCTCGCCGCCCCGTCTTGTTGCTATTCGCTTCAGCATACCGCCCAGGCGCAGCCGCAGCTGCTGCACGGCTCCGCTTCCCTGTTGAAGGAAGGACTTCACATGGAGCGTCTTCGTCGCAACTGCTTGTCGGTTTCCGAGCACGCGGCTTCGCGGCCGGCTTCGCTTTCTTCGAAGGCACTGAGTGGTGTCAACAGGGACGCAGTGAGGGGAGTGAGACGCAGCGGAGGAGGAAGTGCGCAAGGGCGCGAGGCGTATAGACCTCCCTGCGGCGGGAGCGTCGCTGGGTCGGTGCTTTGGTCGGGGCAACAGCGCACCGTTGTCACTGGGAGTGAGCACACGTGCGTCTGCTTCGCTACGCTTGACGCCCGTCGGCGGGAGGCTGTCGGTGACCATACCCTGAGGAGGAGGGCGTCCGTGGCGTGTCAAGACTCAACTCAAAAACTCAACGGTGCGCTGATCTCCTCTCCTCCGCCTGGGGCTTTCCGTCGGGCGTGCACACTTCACGTGCATGCCAGCAGGCGAGGCGGCGCATTTCACAGCCTTGAAGACGCCTAAGCCCCCGTGCGTGGCTCGTCCGCAGCGCGGCCCAAAGCACGACGACGTCGACTGACAGCTGATCGCCCACGCGCGTCATGGGCGCACGAGGAGCTGCCAAAGCTGGGTCTGTCGCGAGAACGAGGGACGCAGAAAGCACATGTGCGCTGTCGCGGGCAAGAAGGCAGGCGGGTGCGTGCGTGGGCTGCACATGGTAGCAGCCTCAACGGGAGCACGCACTTTAGAGGACCCTCAACGGCACGCGTGACACTCTCTAGTGGTAGCGCGAGTCAGGACGCCCTGATCGCGAGCGCACACACAGCACACGCGCTCCGGCGACGCGCGGTGGTGTGCCAGCTAGCTGAACAAAAAGCGCTGCAGCTGGTCGAAAACTGTCAGGCTGTCGCGAGAGGAGTGCCCCGCGCCGCAGAAGCATGTCGCTGTGTCATCGCTGGGCAGTGGGATGAGCCGCCTCCTTGGCAGCTGCAGGGGCTTCTGCACTGCTCGAACTGTCACGCCGCTGGGCGCCGTGTACAGAGCGCACGGTGTACCGGCAGATGTGTTGAATGGTACGTCCAAGGAACTCCTGAATGGAACCTTCGCCAAACGGGTCACACACAATCCGTGCACCATGACAGTGGAGTCACTGCCTACGTTAACACTGCCCGGCCCCGGAGAAGTGCTCCTCCGCATGCTGGCTGCACCCGTGAATCCGGCGGACATCAACCAGCTGGAGGTATGGTGGCTTAAAAGCTCGCCGGCGTGCGTTACCGTCTGGGCATATGGCGTCTCGGCTTGACTGACCGTGTGTCTGTGTGCGTGTTTCTCCCAGGGCAAGTACCCTATCCAGCCGGCACTGCCTGCGGTTGGCGGCAACGAGGGCGTGGCAGTCATCCAAGAGGTGGGTCCTGACGTGACAGAAAACACGAAAAAAGACAGCAGGTTGGCACCCGGGGTGCGTCGCCTTTTCCTTGTGTTTTCTTGCCTGCAATTCCAGCTACGCCGACACGCGACACCCACATACAACCTACACACGCAGGTGTGGGTATTGCCACCTGTAGGAGGCGGTTTTGGCACGTGGCGAACACACGCTGTGGCGCCCGCTTCTTCCCTGCGCCTGTGCCCGTCTGGCTTGACCTTGGAAGCGGCTGCGCAGCTGAGCGTCAATCCAGTCACGGCACTGCGCTTGTTAACTGATTTCGTGGAGCTGAAGCCCGGCGATGTGGTCATCCAGAATGCGGCGAACAGCGCTGTTGGCCGGGCAGTCCTCCAACTCGCATGTGCTCGTGGCTTGCGTGTCGTATGCCTCGTGCGTGACCGGCCTGGCATCCAGGCCGTCATGGAGGAGCTCCGCGCGATGGGAGCAGCAGCGGTGGCGTGCACATCCAGCCTTGATGGAGGCTCAAGCAAGAAGCGCCAAGAGGCGCTGCGGGGCTTGCCGCCAGGCGCGCTGGGTCTCAATGCAGTTGGCGGCCCATCTGCATGTGAGGTGGCTCGCCTGCTGGCGCCTGGCGCGACGATGGTCACGTACGGAGGCATGAGCAAACAGTCTGTGGAGCTGTCCACTGGTGCCTTCATTTTCCGCGATCTTCGTGCCCGAGGCTTCTGGCTGACAGCCTGGACGCGCACCGCTAGCCCTGCGGATGTCACGAAGGCCCTGGAGGAGTGCGCGACTGCGATGCGCGATGGCAAGCTGATCGCGGCGCCGACGCAAGTGGTGCATGGTCTGCAGGCTTTGCCGGACGCGCTGCGCGCTGCCGGGTCTCCGGGTGGGATCAAGCTGCTGGTGCGCATGGATGTGTAATGAATGGCAAAAGGCCGACTGAATGTGCACGTCGTGCGCAGAAAGCACTCACCCGTGGTCTGGCGCTGGAGATCAAAACGGATAGCTTGCAATTCAAAGCAGTCAAATCAACACCATCTAATCTAGCATGGAGACTTGAGCGCCACAGGCTGTGGTGGCACCACTGCCCGAAGAGCACTTGTCCGCATGACTGTGATCAGAAGCTGCTTAGTTGTTCTGGATGGAGCGCTCAGCCACGGCCTGCATGTCCTTGTCGCCGACGGCCGGGCGGGAGGTCAGGAAGCTGACCATCTGCACCTGCTTAGACGCGCTGAAGCCGACGAGGCGCACGTACGCGTTGGGGAACGCCTTGGCGCACTTCTTGCACTCAGCCAGCACGGCCTCCGCATCGGTGGCGCCGTACATGGGCAGCTTCCACATGGACCAGTAGCGGTTCACGTAGTAGCCGGAGCTGCTGCGGCTGTCCATGCCGTTCAGGGAGCCGGCAACGGCGTAGGCGGTGCCCGGGAACTCGAACTCCACGCACGGGTTCAGCTTGTTGCGGATCAGGTACTGGATCTGCTTCAGCACCTCAGCGTCCGACAGCGGGGGCAGGTAGGAGAAGGTCTCGAAGAACCTGCGGGCGGTGGAGGAGAGGATAGAGCGTCAGAGGGTTTGTTGGACGGTGGAAAACGTCATGGCTGTCGGTTGACGGCGCGCAGCTGCATCGCGCAGTTGCACACAGTGCCACAGGGCCGCACGCAGCTGGCAGGGCCCGTGCGGCGGGCGTGCAGCAGCTCAGACGGTGCGTGCGCGCGCGGGGAGGGGTGTCGAGAAGTGGAGATGAGACGGGACGTGAGACCTGTGCCTCCTGCGGCGCGCTCCGGCAGCTGGCCCGCTGGCACGGCCCGCTGGCGGGACCCATATGCCATACAGAGCGCGCGCGAAGTGCGTGCAGCAGCTCAGACGAAAAGCGCGGCGCGGGACGGGCAAAGAGTGCACGGCCCCACTTGCTGCCCGTGATCCAAGTTTCGCGCCCCGCCTTGACGCTGGCGCGCACGTACGCGCCCCCGACGCGTGCCACACAGCTCAAGCCACGAGCTCGGCGCTCGCGCAGCAGCTCAGAGGGCGCAGGCGGCGTGGGACGAGGCCGAGCTGAAAGTGGGTGAAGGAACTTACTCGCCCTGCACGCGCTCGCCCCGGGCCTTGCTGCTCGCGCACTGCCAGCACGTGTACGCACTTGTTGTTCTGGCTCTTCCAGATGTAGAAGGCGTTGGTCTTCTTCTCGGTGGCGTTGCTCACACCAACCTTGGCGGCGAAGGACACCTTGCCCTTGGGCGCAACGGCCTTGGCCTTGGAGGCGGCGCTGGCCTTGGCCACAACGGGCGCGGACACCATCATCTGGGTGGCAGTGAAGGCAGACATTTCTGTTGTGTTGGCGAAGGGGGCCTGGGATGAGCCACCTTGGAGGCGGGGCTGCCAGAGATTGAGACCTTCCGCTCCCTTCTGACGCGCCGCTGCTGCACCTAGCTGCGGGCATCCGGTCCCACGGGCGGAAAACAGGTGGGTGACGTCTGAATCTGCTGTCTCATTTCGCACGCCATCCGCGGATGAACCAGATATGGGTGTCTCGTCAGGCGCCACGAGTCGTGGGACCCGGACTTAAAGTGCATGCAACCCCGTATCAGGACCAGCGGCGACCATGAGCGGGCATCCATCATCCAGACGCGCGCAAACAAGATGTCATCCGGCGTTGCTCTGCCACCGCTCGCGCCCCAACCCCGCTATCGGGGGTAGCTGGTGCATTAAGCAGCGCACCAAGCAGCCCTGCGTGATGGCACTCACACGCACAGGCGGACGATACCATCGTGAGCCGCTACTACCGCGGCGCGGCTGGATGGCAGCAGGCAGATGCCCGCGATGAGGGCCTTTTCCTTGGAAGCCGCGCCAGCAGCGCCGCTGCGCATCAGGCGACCTGGCGCCAGCGCACGCGTGATGGCACTGCCACCACCAACATCAGATGTCATCTCAGCCGATGGAGGCGGCAACGCTGTGGAGGATGCAGAGGCCATGGAGGTAGAGGAGGCGAGGACCACATCGCAGCAGGAGAACTGCGCCACCCGCCCGGCGGCAGTGGACAGCACGCACTCGCCGCCAGCGCAGGCGGCTACGCATGCGACGCCATCCTTGTGTCCAGTCCACGTGACCAGTGCACTGGCGGAAGCATGGCCGGCCAAGCCAGTTGTGGGCGCCCCTGAGGCCCGCCCAGCGACGCATCGCCGCAGATCCCACAGCGCAAGGCTGCGATCCGAGGAGCCGGTGAGCAGGAATGGTGCGCCGGAGGAGCAGTGCAGCGGCGCGCAACAGCTCACGCTGCCATCATGAGTGCGCCAGCTTGCGGCAAGGCGGCCGGACCGGATGTCTACGAGCGCCACAGAGCCGTTCGATAGCGCAGCCGCTACTACATGTTGCTGTGCCATCGCGCCGACGCCGAGCTGTGCAAGGCAACGCACTGCTGGTGCAGGTGCCCCACCTCCCGCACTGCCGGTCTGAGGGCAGCAGCTCCACGCGGACATGAGGCGGCCAGTAGCTGCGTCTATGGCACGTACGCGTCCATCTTGGAGACCCGCAATGAGAGTGCTTCCGCATCCAGCATCCAAAGCCACCAACGATGTGAAACATCTGGAGGAGGGGTCGCCAGAGATGCTCGTGCCACTCGACGCGACACCGCTCCCTGGCTCTGCTAACGTAGCCAACCTGCCGGCAGTGTGTGCCCGCCACACGTGGATGCCTCCCCGAGTGTCCACTGACGCGACCACGGTGAATGCTGGGCTGTTGCCTGCTGCCTGAACCCACATGCACCACTGGTCCTCCTCCTCCTCCTCGCCTTCATCATCCAACGCTGCTGGCGGTGTGACCAACGCAGGCGCATGCAGCATGACTGCCGCCACAGGCGTCGCGCCTCGTGGATGGCCGTAGTATTCACACAGAGGTGGCCCCATCAGCGTTGAGGGAGGTGCCACTCCGCGAGACGAAGAGGCCAGTGTTGTAGCTGCAGGCGCGCCCAGATTGAGGGGCCATAAACGGAGCGCATCTGCCCCGACGGTGAGACACAGCGCCTCGTCGGGAGATGCGAGGACGCCTCGCAGGGCACAGGCGGACGTGCCAGCTGTTGTAGAGGGCGTGCCAGCGCCGCCGCCTGGTAAAGCTGCCCGCCACTCGTGGACGATACGCATGTGTAGACCCCAAGATGGTGGTGGTGCCGCACTGGGAGATGTCTCATCTGCCCAGGCTGTCGGAAGCCACCACCAAGCGGAAGGTCCGCCAGCACTGGACGCATTCGACGCCTCCTTGGTACTGCCGCCGGCATTGGAGGAGGCGGTTGATGGAGCACCACCAGCGGTGCTATCTGGGAGAGTGCGTCCGCCAGGTGTGCTGCCTCCAAGGGATGGCCCAAGGCTGCTACTGCTCCACCGGTGTAGCCCCTCCAACGCACGCGCTGCTTGTCGATCGCGGTCAGAAAGCAGCAACATGTGCTGCTGCTCCGTGCTTCCCCGCGCCAGGGGTGTGGCTGGAGTGGACCCCAAGCCGCGCTGCGGCGTCGGCGGCAGCCACTGCGTGTGCGTCATTAATTTGCGCTCCAGGAGTAGCGCGCATGGCAAGCACGCGCGCACACCCGCAAGACCGAGAATGTCCACGAAGGGTGGCAGCAGCGCCATGAGGAGATCGATCTCAGGTGGAGCAATCGATACCCCTGCACTGGGCGTGCGTTGCCTTGCAGCGGCGGCGGCATCAAAGAGCGGTCGCAGAAACGTCAGCAACGCATTCGCGTGTGCAGATTGAACCACAGATGCGCTGCTGCTGCTTGCGTCTTGCCCGCTTAAACCAGGAGGCGTCTCAGCCTGTTGAGTGCCCCCGACTGCACGTAGGGCGGTCACGAGCGCAGTCGCAGCACTCAGACGCGCCGTCCATGGCGTCGCAGGGCTGAGTAAGAGACGGAGCAGCGGCGACGCAGTGTTTGGCCCCTGTGCTGCCCCGCCAGAGGCCACAAGCCGTCCCACAGCCCGAGGGGAATGGCTACCCCCCTCCAGTCCTCCTGCTGCAGCGCCAGGCACCATATCGCCTTGTACTGGAGCACGTAGCAGCGTATCACTGAGCACTTGCTGCGGTAGTGACGGACACAGTGCGATCACAGCATGCAATCCCCCTAGGAGTCGTGCATCAGCATAGGATTGCTCTGATGCCAGGACGCCAGTTCGCACAGGCTTCACAGTCGGCATGGTTGACGACGCTGCAGTTGTCGCCATGGCATTTCCGTCCGTGGAACTAGCGCCGCCACCACCACCAAGAGGGCCACGCTCAAGAGCGTCGCGAAGAGCCACTGCAGCAGCCGCCGCCGCCTGTAACGCCGCCAGGCGCTTCGCGGAGCCCGTCGAGGCGGTAGGCACCACCGGCATTGTGGGCGGCGTCGGAGCAGTGGGACTGGCGCTCAAGGTGAACGCCTGCGGGCCAGCGCCCACACCTGGTGAGTTACCATCAGCTCCGTTGACCTCTGAACTGGTCGCTAAGCTGACAGTGATGGCATCAAGGCTGCGCAGGACTGGTGGCAGCACGTGTTTCGCAACTGCAGCTTTGTTGTTGATGGCTGAGGCTACAGAACCGAAGCATGAGGCTGTTGAGGCAACCGCGTGTGCGCCACCGCCGCCGGAGAGCAGCTCGTCAAGCAGTGGGCGTAGAAGCGCGTTCAATGTGAGCGGCAACGGCGCGCTGGTCGCGAACTGGACTAAGATTGGGCTCAACACCGTGACTTTGTCAACATGCGCACCGCGTGTGCCGCCCCGTTGGAGAAGTAGTGGCAGCACAGTGACCGCGTAGCTTGCGGTGCCCAACGCGACGCGCAAATTGGAATGCAGCTCGGCATCGCAAGCGGCAGCGCTGAAGGCTGAATGATCACCCAGGCGCTGGAGACATGCCACAATTGCAGCAGTTGCGGCCGCGTCTGTGGCGCAGGCGCAGGCGCATGCACGCAGCACGGTGAGGACATCGTCTTGGACAGCTGGAGGAGAAGGGGTCGTCACAGGACTGCTGCTTACTGCGCTGCCCTCTGGACACTCCTCCACAGCGGCGTTAATGCACTGCACTAGCTGTGGAAGCACCAACACAGCGCCAGCTTCACCCAATGCGCGCAAGGATGTCCCAGCTGGACGTGCAGTGCTACCAGTCACCAAGACGGCGGCGCAACGCAGTCGTGCGTGCGCCGCATGTTGCGGCGTCTGCATAAAACGGTGCAGCATGTGTGCTGCGGCAACCAGTTGGCGGTTGAAAGGCGAGTGCCGTCCCGTAGGGCTGAGCACCTCTTCCCTTAGACTTCTCACTCGCGGTGGGGGCGTAACACCCGCCCACGGAATGCGTAGCAGAGCAGCCGCAAGAGTCGCGAAACCCGGTGGTAGGCGTGGCAGCGCAGCTGCCAGTGCGCCTGGGCTCTCCCAGAAGGCGTCCAGGCCCATGTCCGCCCACAAGGCCACAATCAGGCGCCCGATGGCTGCGAAATCCACATCCAAGGGATGGGTGGCATCACTCACCACTGGAGTCGCCACATCACGCGTTTCAGCTGCCGCCATCTGGTCGGTGTCCCGGACCACTTCCAGCATCTCCATCTCCTCGTCCGGCTCCCCTTCGTCATGCACGCCGCCGCCGATTGATACTGCGTTAGATGGCGCTGGCTGCGCCCCTGTTTTAGCTGCTCCTCCAATCATGCTCACCCGGAGAGAGACCAACGATGGCAAGACAGACGTCGACGCAGCGCTTCCACTCTGTGATGCTGATGACGATGGAGCCGCTGTCGTAGCACCGCTGGGTAGCACCGCAGATAAGGACATCGCAGAAAACAGGTTCTCCGATGCGGCCGTGATGCTGTGTGCCGCCACAGCCTCAAGTGCCTCGATGGCGGCGGAGAACGCTCCAGGGCCTTGTGCAGCCCCTGTGGTGACTGCGCGCATGTGCGCCGCGAATGGCGTCGCACTGCCCAGTGGATCTAACGCGAAGGCAGACATGGCAGCTGCTGCGCCAGCGCCTGTGCCTGCTGCGCGTGGTGACACAGCCGCTCTGATGGCGGCGGCCATGCGGGCTGTGGCATCCACGTCTGCTCGTAGCAGCTGCAATGGTAGCGGCAATGGCGCAGTGCCCGGCGGCAGGGTCGCATCTGATGCTGCCGATGCGCCGGATGAAGCTATTTTATCCGAGGTCACTGTTGTTAAGTCGTGTGACCTGCTTGCTGTACCGCGCACGCGGCGTGCAGGATGTGGTGCAGTGAATAGTTGCGCGCGGCCGCCGGCCCGCAACGCGGCTGGATCTGCAGGTGGGAGTGCTACGTTTTTGGCGGCGATAGCTGCGGCGCCGGTGAGGGCGCATCCGAAACTGAGGTCAATCCAGGTATGGAGCGCAGCGCTCACACTATCGCTCTCCAGCGCCGCCCGATGCCGTGTCACGAAATCAGGTGCGTCGCGAGCCCATTTAGGAGGCGCAAGGTCAGGCATACCCATGTGCACGTGCGTGGAGGCGAACACCTCTGGGTCGCAGAAGAATTCAGGAATCGCCTCGTCTGGCGTCCACGCATACAGCCGCTCCATCGTCGCCGGGTATTCCCCAGGCTCCCACACAGAGCGCACAACACGCTGTAGAAGCGCTACAGGCAAGCGACGCGCAGTGTAAATGCACACCGCCAGTTCGGATAGGGGCTCGTCGTTGACATGATGTGCTGGATGCGACCTCGCGTAGCTCGCATCCAGCTGCTCATCCCCTTTCGCAAGACGCCATTTGGTGCGTCGAAGGTCACGCCATCCAGGCGGTGTCTGCTGTGGCGAATCCCTGACAGCCATCAGGTCTTCCGGCGTTGTGCTCATGTCCAGCACCCAGGGCATCATGACATGGTACAGCCTATCCCTGGGTCGACGCCCTGCAGCTGCATTCAACGCAAGCAGGTACTCCCACGTGCTCGCATCGCCAGTGACCCACGCCTCGCACCAGCCAGTGAGTGACCTTGCCCCCGGGTCGCGACCAGGCGGGCCAGACGCGGCGGATGCGAGTGTGCCATATGGCAAATGCAACGGGATACGTGCTGCCGTGACGAGTGGCCAGCATGCGAGCGGAGGCGCCAAGGCGGCAGCAGAAGGGGATTGGTCGCCGAGTCTGACTGACCCAGGGTGAACCGCTCCATGCGCCGTCTCCCCGCCAGCAGCGTCATGCCAATCTGCGAGCCCAGAGCATAGTTGATACAGCAATAATCGTTTCGCCTGCTCAGAGGCAAGCGCGGCGGGCGAGAAACGGAGGACAGACTCTAACGTATGACTTCCACAGCAAGGGTGGATGTACGCATCCGCCAGCCACGTAGGCAATGCCAGGACGCCAAGGCATGGCAGTAACCAAGGACAGCATACATCCAGACTCGCGGCGTCGCCATCGCGTCCCACACCAGCAGCGCTACGCAGCAATTGTTCAAGACTACAAGCGCTGCCAACGGCGGGGTGCTGCTGCTGCGGATGGAGTGACACCAGGAATGCGCCGCCGTCACGGAGAAGGGCAGCAGCAGCGCGGAAAGAAGGCTGCTGGTCAGAAACAGCGTGACTCACAGCACTGCCTGTGTCACGCGTCGCAGCCCACGGTGGGGCTGTCGCGAACTCGCACGTCACGTGCCATGACTGCCGCTGCGTGCCGGCGACCACGGAGCTGTGTGTTGGGGCGCGCGCCGGCAGCGAGCGAGTCAGGCTGTATTGGGTTAAGGTGCGCTGTCTCGTCCGCATATGTAACTATGCACACGGAAGTAGCGCCTCACCTGATTAGAGCGCCGTCCGGTAGGAGTGATGTTACGCAGCGACCAGCTTCCGCCTCATTGGCGGGGAACGCTCCGGCAGACTCCATACAGGAGACCCACTGCCTGCACGAGCAGTGCGGCTTCACGCCTGCATGGCACAGCACGAGGGTGTAGCCACTGCAGCGTAGCGCAGCTCAATCTATTGTGTGTGGAGTCACATATGTGTTTTCGCGAGGGATCACCTGACTTGATGACGCAGTCGTTTTCGTTCCTCAATTGCAGACGCATTGATCCATCCTCACTGTTCCTCTCCTTGGCATTCTTGCCTGCTGCGCACGTGCGTTCATGAATCATGCTGGTGCTGGACGCACGCGAATCGGGCGACGATTGCTCCCCAAAGACGCATCAGCCGGCTGCATGGCGCCGCTGGCGCATTGCCGGTCGCGCTCGGGTCGCTTGCCTGCTGTGCTGGTACTGGCGGCACAAGTGGCTGGTCACCAATGTCGCAGGCGATGTGAAGAGCCACAGAGACGGAGTCCGGAGCAACAGATCCCACCGACCCGGGTCCGTTGGACGACGGCGGGGCATCCGCTTCTGGGGACTGCGGCATGTCCGTGTCTCGTGGCGACTCCTGCGTCGAGGTACACTGCTTCACGATGCTCCACTTCCGCACCGCGCGATGCCCTCGCAGCGGCGTAGCTGGTGAGAACGACCCCCGAGAAGGAGACTCACCCAGGGGCGCAAGATCGCCATCGCTGCCGCCATCAGTGGCCATGCTGCTCAGACTCTCATGGCTTCCATGGGCAAGCACTGCGTCCGCCAGCCATGGATGTGCGAGGGCAGCCTCAGCTGTTGGGCGTCGATCCGCGTTGGGCGTCAGAAGGAGGTTGATGAAGCGCCGCGCGAGCGCGCTCAGCGGTTGGCGCCCGTGCGGGACGATGTCAAAGTTGACGGCATGCGGGCCGTTCACAATCTGTGAAATGGAAGAGTCAGAAAGATGCATGCGGCAGGCATGGACAAGCGTACCCGATCGCATAGCTTCTTCTCCGTGCTCTCCGTGAACGGGAAGCAGTTCATGAGACAGCTGTAGCAGCACACGCCGCTGGACCAGATGTCACACTTAAGGCCGTAGCCCTTCTTCGGCGTAGCCGCATACACGCAAGGTGCCGCGTAGTAGAGGGAGCCGACGTGCGAGTGCATCGCGACCAAGGCCGCTGGGCTGCAATCGAACGCGGTCATGCATGTCAGCGTCGATGTGGGTGTGCCGGGGCGTGCCGTGTCCGGGGTGTCTTCTGCAGTGATGGATGTGGACACTGTGTGAGGCACTGCCACAGGAGACTCAAATGAGGCCTGTGTCGCGCCACCACCTCCCACAGGACTGCTGCCTCCGGTCAAGCTGTTGATGATGGCCTCCGTGTCGCTGCTGTGCCCGCGCCGCTGTGGAGGAGCGCTGGACAAGTTGAAATCAACCAACTTGAGGAAGCATTGCTTGATGTCCCCCATGGACGGGTCACCAGATACGAGGATGTTCTCGAGCTTCACATCGCGATGCGCGATGCCTTTGCTGTGCATGTACTGCAAACCAGTCAGCAGGTGGCGCATGCAGTGCGCTGCATCAGGCTCGCTCAGCGGCCCCCATCTGTCTAAGAAATGGAACAGATCGCCGCCGCGAACATACTCCATCACAATCGCCAGCCGCGTACGCAGCGCATAGGTGCCAATGTAGCCACAGATGTGCGGATGGCTGCCCAGCGCTTGCATGACACGGACCTCAGTCAGCACTCGACGAAGCAGATCAACGCCGCGCTCGCCGCCTGTAAAGTTGCCCTCTCCCGTGGTGACGACAAGCTTGACAGCCACGAAGTCGCAGGTCTTGGTATCATAACCGCGGCGGACCTGCGGAGGCGAGCAACGCAGTGTGATGCGCTTGGTTTTGAAAAACTGACGTCTCAACAGATGAGCGCTGCTCGCAGCGGCTACGCACGTGTCCAAAGAACCCGCTGCCGATCTCCTCCAACAGCTTGAATCGCGCGTCGAACTCCGCGTCCAGGCGAGACACCCGCGGATGCAAAGCAGCCAACACCGGTGCCGGTGCCGGCGATTCGGGCGACTCGTCTGAGCTGCTCAGCCCGTCATGCGTGCTGCATCGCACCAGCTGCGCACGTATCAGGAGCTCAGGCTTGTCCGGAGGAGGAATCTCAAGCCGTGGCGGAGCTTTGCTGATTGTCATCAGTTTGCCGGAGGGGTGCGAATTTGTGGCCACAATGGCACATGTGCTTATTCGCCCTTCGCGAGGACAATGAGTCTTGTATGTGCATATACGTGCGTTCGAGCGAATCGCGATGTAGATAGCGCTGCGTGTGTGAGACACACGGCTCTGCAGCCGAGAAGAATGTCACACAGACCTGCAACCATCCAACGCGCGTCAACTGCTTTGAATAGCAGCGCCGGCGACGTGAGTGAGGCAGACGTAGAACGCGCGGTGTGGTCGTGGGTGCGTCTGCGGCACTCGCTGGTGCCAAACATCTGCCGAACGACTGACTGCGTTTGCCGCGCTGCCGCCTTCTTCGACACCTGCGACGTCTGTTTCACACAGCTTGACGACTTCGTCATTGGCCTCGAGTTGTGCCCCTTCGCGAGTGCAGCGCGTCGAGGGACACGAGTCATGAGCAGCATAGCGCACTCGTGGGATTCACTCCAACCAACGCTGACGGCGGAGTTGCAGGCGCTAGAGAGACAGCCACTGGACGTACAGGCGACGACGTTGGTGACGTTGCTGCATCCCGCATTCGGCTGCTTTGACACCTACATGGATGTTCATGAAAGGTCTGAAGAGTTGGCAAAGGAGGTCTCGTCGAACATCCAGGTTGTGCCCTTCCATCCGGAGGCTCGCTTCGATGACGATGATGACGAAGGTCGTGATGATGAGGCGACTCGGCGTGTAACACCACCAGTTGATGCTGCACAGTACGTCACGAGGTCGCCAGTACCGCTTCTGCACTTGTTACGGACGTCTGATGTTGACAGAGCTGAGCGGGCGTGGACGGGGCCGAGCATTCAGGCTAGCAACGCGGATCGCCTGAGAGGCATGGGTGTCGCTGCTGTGAGTGGCCTGTTGACACGCTTCCGACGAATGGCATTGAGATAACATTATGCTGGGACACTGAACGACTGCGCTATTCTCCGTAGCGCTGCTTCATTGCTTCGCCACCCTCTCTCGCCACCAGCTGAGACGGTCAACACGTAGAGCTCCCCATCAACTGTTGTTGCTGATATGAGGTTGTGACTCGCGGTCTCGTAATTGTAGAACAACAGCCCGCCACGACGCTCTTCTTTCGCACTAAGCACTTTGCCAGCTAATCCGCCGTCTCTGCCAAACCCGTTGCTGTCCCAGAACGCGCCGATCAATTCGACGAAGTTGTTCAGGACATCACTTGGCCCGCCAGCGTCTGCAAGAGTTGCTCGACCAACATACGGGAGACAAGACACAGCCAGCTGGCCGCTCTTATCGGGGCTGCGCAACCTCAGATCGACCCCGTACAGCTTCCCGTCGTTGAGACTCACCACGTCTTGTGTCCAGTCAGCTGGGAACTCCAGCGTGTATGCTCGCGTTGCGCTCGAGATGGAGGTCTCGAACCTCTCCCGCGTGGAGCGCGTATACCGACTCCACTGCCCCGACGAAGGAGCCGCTGTGTCAGTCTGTGCCGAGTAAGCTGCGTGTGCCGGGTGTGCAGGGACCACTGCAGCTGCAAGCAGCGCAACAAGCACGCCGCGTCGCTCGTGGTGGGGCTCGCCTGTGCTGCATGCAGCCGTCACGCAAAAGCGACGCCCGCACACGACGATCCGGGGGGCACAAGATGGAGAATCACCGGCTTGGCGACTTGGGGTCCAGCAGCTGTGAGGCACCCTCAGTGCCATCAATCCGTAGAACAGGAGGAGGAAGAGAAAGTTATCGCGAGGGGACAGACGTGGCACGTCTGCGCACTGCGCCTGCCACGCAAGCCCACTTCTCGCCCCGTCGCTCCGCGCATAGAACAGAACATTTAGAACCCGAATCTCTGTATCATAGCAGGGGAGGCAGGTGGTTGCATAGCGCGTGTCTCGGGGACATGAGCGGCTCAGAGGAGTCCACACTGCCTCGCACTTTCCCTCTGTGGGCCTTTGTCGCACTGCTCGGCAACGTCTTGCTGTCTCTGCTCAAGCTCATCCTGCATGGCTTGTGGCTGGCACCGCAGTGTATTGCAGCTGCGGTGAGGCGGCGCAGGGGCGACCCAGCACCTGCACCAGAGCCAGGACTGGAGTTCTATGAGGGCAAAGTCAACCACACGCGTTTATGGCCCGTCTTCCACACGTTCACCTACCCCGTACGTGCGAGCAAGCAGCGCGACTGCTGCTCGGGGCGCACGTGTCGCGAAGCTCCATCGTCTACGGGATGCTCTGACTGTCTCTTTGCCGTGTTTCTCCTCCGCCCCGCGGCGCTGGCTGTCCAGGTTCGCAATGTTCTCGTCGACCTGGACGTGCCGCCGGAGTGGTCTGCACGCCAACTGGTGCGCCTGCTCGTCTAAGAGTGCAAAGAACACCGTCTGA
>Ga0164297_10002029_pt1 | contig 20484 bp, 15 predicted proteins | sample GEODES058metaG_FD_113539 | JGI IMG/M metagenome (GOLD analysis project Ga0164297, IMG submission 113539) | Dystrophic lake water microbial communities from Trout Bog Lake, Wisconsin, USA - GEODES058 metaG | ecosystem: Environmental > Aquatic > Freshwater > Lake | place: USA: Trout Bog Lake... | reverse complement strand
CGCCGCAAAGATTGCAGCGGGGGCAGTGCCTTTAAATTTAGTGTATTCGCCAGATATCACTGGGGCAGCAAGGGTTTCTTGCGATGCTTTTGACAAGAATACAAAATTTCATTGTGTAGCCGTGCAAGGCGGGTTGTTGCCTGCTGGTACTTTTGTAAGCCTGGATGGGCAGTTGATGACGCCCGGTGGCTTAGCGATGCCTCCTTGCATATTTAATTTTAACGGTAAAAGAAATAAGATATTGTTGAACATGGTAACCAAAACCGATTACTTCCTCTATATGTTTATGATGTATGGCAGCGCAGTAAGTGGATTGAGCGCACCCTTGAAAATTATCTGCGGCAACTAGGGAGATAGTGATGAGATAGTAGATAGTAGATAGTAGATAGTAGATAGTAGATAGTAGATAGTAGATAGTAGATAGTAGATAGTAGATATTAGATATTAGATATGAGATATTAGTAAAAGAAGCCCTTGAAGCAACTGTTTCAAGGGCTTTTTTCATTAACCACTAACCATTAACCACTAACCACTAAAAACTCCTACTTTTATCGCTCAATTAAAACAATTAAAAAATGAGTTTCGTAAAAGAATTTAAAGAATTTGCCCTCCGGGGAAACCTCATCGATACTGCTGTGGCGTTTGTAATGGGGGCATCGTTTGGCAAACTGACATCGTCGTTTGTAGAAGGCGTGGTAATGCCATTGGTAAGCTTGCTAACGGGAAGCGCAAACTTCAACAACCTAAAAGTGGTATTAAAGGAAGGCACGTCCGAAACAAAGGACGCAGCAGGGAAAGTAGTAACAAAAGCCGTGGAGGAAGTGGCAATAAAGTATGGTGCATTTTTATCGGCAGTGATAGATTTCTTGATAATTGCAATAGTTGTTTTGTTGGTAATAAAAGCAATAAACTCAATGAAAAATAAGGAAGCCGCTGCCCCAGCCGCTCCGCCAGAACCTTCTAGCACCGATAAATTATTAACAGAAATAAGGGACGCATTGAAAAAATAATTCATTAACTTTGTTTTCTTTTTTTTCCGCTTGTGTGAAGTTTTTTGCGCAAGCGGGTTTTTTATTTGGAACAATAAAATGTTTCTACCGAATGTTAGAAGCTTTTATTGTTAATTTTCCCAATTTTAAAAATCCTTTTAGAATTTATATTAAAAAGCACCTTATTTTTACGCAATAAAATTAAATTGTCAAATTATGAAAAAAGTATTTTTACCTCTTAGTGCCTTAATCGCACTTTCAGTAAATGTTTCGGCACAGAGTGCTAGAATTTTCGCAGTAACTGGCGATGCAAAAGGAAATGTAACTTGGAATGCTTTCAGGGAAATTAGTAGTGCCGACGGTGCTTTAAAATCAACAATCTATTCACCCTCCGCAAAACAAACCCTCAATTACCAATCATTTTCAAACAGAAATGTAACGCCTGTTGCCGAACCGGCTATCTCTGCCGTAGCAGCGTCTGCTTATGATGCAAAAACAAATAGGTTGTACTACACCAATATGCGTGGCAACACCTTAAACTATATCGATTTGAATGAAAATGGACTAACCGTTGTAAGCAACGAAGATGCTGTTTTTAATACTGGCGACAAGTTTAAAACTGAAGCAAACATCATTACCCGTATGACTTTTGGTGCTGATGGTGCTGGTTATGCTTTGTCAAATGATGCAGAACATTTAATCCGTTTCACAACAGAAAATAAATCAGTTGTTACCGATCTTGGAAGGTTGATAGATGGTGCAAACAATGGTGCAAATTCTATTCATAACAACATTACAAGTTGGGGTGGCGATATGATTGGCGATGCATTCGGTAATTTGTACGTGTTAAACATGCACAATGCAGTGTATAAAGTAAATACACACTCATTGGTTGCAGATTATGTTGGTACTATCAAAGGCTTGCCAGAAGGATTCACCACAAACGGTGCTGCCGTTGATGAAAATGGCGATTTGATTGTGAGCAGTGCAATCTATACTGCAAGCTATTTTAAAGTAGATTTTGCTTCATTGACTGTAACTGCGCCAATTAAGGGCGAAGGTGGTGTGTACAATGCTTCTGACTTGGCTAGTTCCAATTTGTTGTATCAATCTAAAGTTACTGCACCAGAGTTGGCAGTTATTAAAGAACACGTGAGTGTTTATCCTAACCCAGCAGTAGGAAAAACTTTCCAAGTAAAAGTAACGAGTCCTGAAAATGATAAATATTCAGTGAAAGTAACTAATATCAGTGGCAAAGCAATTTACGAAAGCTCTATTGCAGGTAATTCTTCTTTGAAGGTTAACTTGCCAGAGGGCTTGGGTGCAGGCTTGTATTTCATAAAGGTTACAAATACAGCAAAACAAACTATTTATAACGAAAAGGTTGTTGTAGAATAACTAGTTTGATTAAATTAATAAGAAGAGGCTGGCTTTTATAAGCTGGCCTCTTTTGTTTTTGGGCTGTAATATTCATAGAAAAAATTATTACCATCCATCCCCAATGTTTGTGCTTGCCCTTTTTTAACTTCCTTCTGCCGATAATTATTTATTATAACAGTTTAATTAACAATTTTCGATTTCTATTAGGCAACAAAATGCTAATTTCAGCATTCTTTATTACTCACTTAATATACATTAATGAATTTAAAGGGTTCTTTTTTTCTCTTATTTATTGCTTTCTCCTTTTCAAATGTATTTGCTCAAACGGATACTATTACTGGATTTCATATAAAAGAAACTACCATTTCCAATAAATTCGATAGTTCTAAAGAACGCGACTTAAAAGATGTAGTACACAATTTTTCAAAAAAGAAATATAGTGATTCTGCCAATCAGGCAAAAGCATCTAGGAAATACCAATTTTCATTTGTACCTGCGGTTGGGTACACCCTACAAACTGGTTTTGCAGGTATTGTTAGTGAAAATGTCGCATACAGGGTAGATAAAAATCCCGACACTAAACTTTCCAGCATAACTACTAGCTTTACCTATTCGCAATACAGCCAGAGCATCATCCCACTTCAAGCAGATATTTGGACGAAAGGAAACAAATACAATATTGTTTCTGATAATCGATTTATCCAATACCCATCAGATATTTATGGTTTGGGAGGAAAAACTGACCCAAATAAAGGTGTTACTATTGATTTCTCAGGGTTAAAACTACATGAAACAATTCTAAAAACCGTAACCAAAGATCTCTATTTGGGAGTTGGAATTTATTACGATCAGTTTTGGAATATTGCATCAGATTCAATGAAAAGAAGGGTTGAAAGGAACTTGGGGAAGAATGAAATTGCCTCTGGACTAGCTTTTAAAGCATTGTATGACAACAGATTAAACCAGTTGAATCCAAATAATGGGTGGTACGCAAACCTTGTTTATCGTCCTAATTTTACTTTTATGGGTAGCCAAACCAACTGGCAATCTTTATTGCTGGATATTCGTAAATACATCGCTTTTCCTAGTAACTCGAAGAATGTATTAGCATTATGGAGTATGGATTGGTTGACCGCTAGTGGAAAACCGCCCTATCTTTTACTGCCCAGTACAGGTTGGGATGATCAGTATAACACTGGACGCGGATATATACAAGGGCGTTTTAGGGGGGACAATATGTATTATTTAGAAAGTGAATATCGATTCAGAATATCTAGAAATGGGTTATTGGGTGGGGTCGTATTTGCAAATGCTGAAAAGTTCTCAGGCGAAATCTCCAAACAATTCGAATCTATTGCCCCAGGTGCAGGAGTAGGGCTTAGACTAAAACTTAATAAATTTTCTGGTGCCAATCTTTGCGTGGATTATGGTATTGGAGAAAACGGTTCTAGAGGTTTCTTCGTAAACCTTGGCGAAGTATTTTAATCACACTTTATATCCCAATCTCTTTCTTTTAAAACTTTTTATCAATCCGATACGTTTTAACTACTAATAGTTTGCGAGTTCATCGCAAATGATGCATTATTGCATTTCATTCTGTTCTTCAAATAAAAATATGGAAATATTAATTAAGTACCTTTCCCCTTACCGTTGGCAACTAGCTTTGGCAATGTTATTAGCAGCCATTAATCAAGTGTTTTCGTTATTGGATCCAACCATATTTGGTAAAATAATAGACTTCCTAAATACCTCTGGTGTAGTTAATAAAAAAGGGTTTATGGTTAATCCTACAGTTACTTCAAGTTTCTTTTTAAGTCACATTGCCTTATTAATGGGAATGTCCATCGGGGTGGCGATGGTATCTAGGATTGCAAAATCTTTTCAGGACTATGTAGTAAATGTAATCATACAGAAGTTTGGTGCCAAGGTGTTTACTGACGGATTGCAACATTCAATGAGGCTTCCTTATCAGGACTTTGCCGACCAACGGAGTGGTGAAACATTGTCGATATTGCAAAAGGTAAGACAAGATAGTTCACAGTTTATTGGCTCATTCATCAATATCCTTTTCCCTATAGTTGTTGGGATTATTTTCTTGATGATAATTACTTTTCGCATTCATTGGAGTTTGATACTGGTCTATTTTGCTGGCATTGCAATTCTTGCTTTTTTAGTAGGCGTCTTGAGCAAAAAGATAAAAGCGATACAGGGCAATATTGTGAGAGAAACAGCATCACTTGCAGGAAGCACCACAGAAAGTCTAAGAAATATTGAGTTGATAAAGAGCCTAGGACTTACGCAGCAAGAAGTAAAGCGATTGAATGTAAACACTTACAAAATTTTGGGATTGGAATTGTCTAAGGTAAAAAGAGTTCGAAGTATTGCCTTCTTGCAAGGAACTACTGTGCACTTTCTTCGTGCAACCATCTTGTTTATCCTCTCATACTTGGTGTTTGGCGGGAAACTTACCACTGGGCAGTTGATATCGATGCAGTTTTATAGCTTCTTCATCTTTGGCCCATTGCAAGAGTTGGGCAGCATCATCACTTCTTATCGCGAAGCAGAAACGTCTATCAACAACTTTGATAGATTAATGAAAAAGCCTGTCGACCCCAAGCCACTTACTCCTATTGAAGTTGGCGAGATTAAGGAATTGGAATTTGAAAACATTTCTTTCCAACATATCAGTTCCAATTATAAAGCCTTGGAGAATATTAGTTTTACGGTGGAACAAGGAGAAACCATTGCTTTTGTGGGGCCAAGTGGTGCTGGTAAAAGTACCCTCGTAAAGTTGTTGGTGGGATTGTACAGACCTCAAGAAGGGCACATTTATTATAATCAAAAACATGGCAACGACATAGACTTTGATGAACTAAGGGGGCAAATAGGGTTTGTTACCCAAGATACCCAACTATTTAGTGGAACCATAAAAGAGAACCTTTTGTTTGCTGCGCCAAATGCAACAAATGACGATTTGTATGATGCCTTGCACAAAGCTAGCTGTGAAAACTTATTGAAAAGAGCGGAGAAAGGACTGGATACCATGATAGGAGAGGGGGGATTGAAACTAAGCGGAGGAGAAAAACAGCGTCTGTCCATTGCCCGTGCACTGATTCGTAAACCCCATTTACTGATTTTTGATGAAGCTACCTCTGCGCTTGATTCATTGACTGAGGAAGCAATCTCAAATACCATCAGGGCTATTTCTGATGAAAAGAACCAGATTACGGTGATGATTGCCCATAGATTGAGTACAATCATGCACGCAGAAAGGATATATGTTTTGGAAAAAGGACAGATTGTGGAAACGGGTAGTCACTATGAATTGCTCTCTGAGAAAGGACTTTACTACGCTATGTGGAGGCAGCAAATAGGGGAGAGGAAGCTGGTGATGGCATAGCTTCGAAGCTCGCGGCACATACTTCGAGTCTCGCGGCACATGCTTCGAAGCTTACAGCATGTGCTTCTAAGCTTGCGGCACGTACTTCGAGTCTCTCGGCACATACTTCGAAGCTTGCGGCACGTCCTTCGAAGCTTGCGGCACGTACTTCGAAGCTCGCGGCACGCGCTTCGAGTCTCGCGGCACGTGCTTCAAGTCTCGAAGATTCAACCTTTTACCATTCAAACTGCCTTATTTTCTCACGAATAGACGCTCAACAATATCTTTGTTAGATATTTCAGCCTGATGTACTATATAGTTTATTATACCTTCTACCTGGCTTCTCTACTGCCTTGGTTTGTTATTTATCTATTGAGCGATTGCTTTTATTTTTTGATTTACCATGTTATTGGCTATCGCAAAAAAGTGGTGATGGATAACCTTATGACTGCTTTTCCTGATAAATCTGAGAAAGAAAGAGTTGAGATAATGAAGGATATGTACCATCAAATGATAGATACGATACTAGAAACCATTAAGCTGATATCTATTTCTAAAGAAGAACTCAATAAGCGATTTAAATGCAATTACGAGGTAGTGAATGACCTATACGAAAGCGGTAAGAATGTGCAATTACACGGAGGGCATTTCTTTAATTGGGAGTTTTTGAACCTTGCCTATTGCATCAATCTCAAATACCCTTTTGTTGGTGTTTATCAACCACTGACAAATAATATTTTCAATAAGATTATGTACGATATGCGGGCGAGGTTTGGAACTGGTATGATTGCCGCCCCAAGGTTCAATCGTGAATTTATTAAGTTTGCGAGAGGTAGGTATGTGCTTGCTTTGGGCGGGGATCAAAATGCTGGCGACTTGAGAAACTGCTATTGGTTGCCCTTTTTTGGCAAGATGGCACCGTTTGTTACTGGGTTAGAAAGGATGGCTGTTGCTAAAGATGCTGCCATCGTTTTTTCAACTACTTATCGAATTAAAAGAGGGTATTATCAATCTGAATTTAGTTTGTATACAACCGAACCTAAGAGTTTGCCAAATGGAGCAATCACCATTGCATTTAGGGATTTTTTGGAAGATCAAATCAAGCAACGCCCATCCAATTATCTATGGACACACAAACGTTGGAAGCATCATTATGATGCCGAAAGTTATAAAGAGATGACTTTGGAGGAGGTTTAATGTGCGTTTATTAATCTTCAGTCTTACTCTTTAGGGTTTCTAATAATTGCTGCAAGAAATCAAATTGGTTTGGCAATTGAAATTTGATTATTCTCCACATTATCTCATAGTCAACACCAAAGTATTCATGAATGAGCACATTCCTAAACTCTTTGATTTTCTTCCATTCAATATGGACGTTGTTATATCGTAATTCTTCAGAAGTTATGGAAGCGGCTTCTCCTAATATTTCAAAATTTCTTGTTACTGCATCTACGGTTTTACGGTCTTTAATAAAATTATCAAAGGATAAATCTCCGAGGTAGTCATAGATGTTTGTACAACAATCAACCATATCTTCTATCAGAAGAATGTCATCCCTTTTAGGCATATAGTAGGTCTTTTTTAATGGCATCGAAATATTTAGGCTTAATTGCTTTCTTTGAAACCACTTGCACCTCCTTTGGTTTAAAAATGTTTTTTAACTCATCAACCAAATCAAAGTACTCAAAACCTAGCGGAAATGAAAAGGATACCATAACATCAATATCACTTTTTTCGGTCTGACCACCTCGACTGTATGAGCCAAATAATGCCAATTCAGTAACACCATACTTTTCAGTAAGAACTGGTTTTATATCCTTCAATGTCTCTAAAATGGTATTCTTGTCCATACTTCTTTTTTGTAAAGGTAAATTAATTGTACATTACCTAATGTGCCTCCAGCCAATTCTCTCCAACACCTACTTCTGCTTCTACAGGAACATCGTTAGGTAGCAATAAAGCAGTTTTCATTCCTTCTAATATCAAAGGTTTCAGCACATCAATTTCTTCTTTGATGGCATCGAATACCAATTCATCATGTACTTGCAATATCATTTTAGATTGAAGCTTTTGTTCTTTTATTGCAGCATGAATTTTTATCATTGCCAACTTTATCATATCTGCCGCAGTCCCTTGAATTGGACTATTTACTGCATTTCGTTCGGCATATCCCCTTACCGTAAAGTTGCTGGAAGTAATATCACGCAACCATCTTTTCCTTCCAAGCAATGTTTCCACATAGCCATTCTCTTGTGCAAACTTTATGGTGTCTGCCATGTACGTTGTTATTCCCACAAATTCTTTCTTGTAATTATCTATGATTTCTTTGGCTTCTGTTCGGGAAATACCCAAATTATCCGCCAAACCAAATGCCCCTTGTCCATAAATGATTCCAAAGTTTACGCTCTTTGCTTTATAGCGTTGCTCTTTTGTTACTTCGCTTTCATCTATTCCATAAACTTTTGCGGCGGTTGCAGTATGAATGTCTTTTCCTTGTTTAAATGCCTCACACATATTCGGGTCGCCACTTATGGCAGCTACAATCCGTAGTTCTATTTGAGAATAATCGGCACTTACCAAAATGTGTCTATCATCTCTTGGAATAAACGCCTTTCTTATTTCCCTTCCCCTTTCTGACCGAATAGGAATGTTTTGTAAGTTCGGATTATTGCTACTCAACCTACCCGTAACTGCCACCGCTTGTGCATAGCTAGTATGAACCCTGCCTGTTTTGCTATTAATCATCAGCGGCAAGGCATCTACATAAGTGCTTTTTAGTTTGGTCAATTGCCTGAAACCAAGAATATCTGCCACTATTTTATTTTGGTGGGAAAGCTTTATCAATACATCTTCGCCCGTAGCATACTGCCCAGTCTTTGTTTTCTTGGCTTTAGGGTCTAGTTTTAATTTATCAAACAATACTTCTCCCAATTGTTTCGGCGATGCTAGGTTAAACCGTACCCCCGCTTGTTCATAAACATTGTTTTCAAATATCTTGGCTTCCTTTTCAAGTTCTTTGCTATAATCTTTCAAGAAATTTTCATCAACCCTCACACCTTCAAACTCCATATCGGTCAATACTTTTACCAATGGGTTCTCGGCTGTTTCCAATACCCTTTCTACTTCTTTCGATTTAACCAATGGCACAAAAACACCTTTCAATTGCAAAGTTATATCAGCATCTTCCGCAGCATATTCTTTCACTTTTTCTATCTCCACATCACGCATTGTGCCTTGCCCTTTACCTTTTTTTCCAATCAATTCATCAATGTGCACTGGCTCATAATTAAGGTATTGGCTACTCAACAAATCCATACTTCGCCTACCTTCTGGTTCAATCACATAATGGGCAAGCATTGTATCGTACAAGTTTCCTTTCAATTCAAAGCCATACCATTTCAACATCAACAAATCATACTTGATGTTCTGCCCAACCCAAATAATCTTTTCATCATCAAACAAAGGTTTCAATTGATTGAGAATTGCCATTGTCCCATCCCTATCAGCGGGGCAAGGGATATAATATCCTTCTCCCTTCTTCACAGAAAAGCTTAATCCAACAAGGTCTGCTTCATTGGCATCAATATGTGTTGTCTCTGTATCGAAACATATTTCTGTATGAGTGGCTAGCTTATTAATGAGTCCATCAATCTTTTCAGTTGAATCAATCAATTCATAATTGTGTGGCGTGTTTTCAATATTGGCAACTGCACTTTTTGTTTCAACATGACTTTCATCTCCTGATTGAAGGATAGAAGAAGGTATTGGTTGATCAAACACACTTCCAAACAATCCAACTCCAGGTAGTTCTATTTTAGATACCGGAGGTGTTGCCATTGGGGTTGTAGCAATCGGTTCAAACAAATTACCCTGATTGGTTGGTGCATTGGCAGACGCTTTTTTTGATGGTGCAAACGAAGGTGCTGGCAACGACTGCCCCAATATCCTCACAGCCATTGTTCTAAATTCCAATTCAGTAAATATTTCTTGCAGGGCTTCTTTGTTCCATTCTTTCTGCCTAAAGTTCTCTTCATGAAACTCCACAGGTACTTTGGTAATGATGGTTGCTAGTTTCTTGCTCAGTATCGCATTCTCCTTTCCTGCCCTCACTTTCTCGCCCAATGCACCTTTTATGTTGTCTGCATTTTCCAATACACCTTCCAATGTCCCGTATTCTTTAAGCAATTTAGCGGCAGTCTTTTCTCCCACTCCTGCAATGCCGGGGATATTATCTACGGCATCACCCATCAGTCCCAAAATATCTATTACTTGGTCAACCCTTTCTATGTTCCATTTCTCGCACACTTCTTTTGGTCCCATTATCTCAACATCACCACCAGCATAACCCGGCTTGTAAATACTGATTCCATCCCTCACCAATTGCCCATAATCCTTATCGGGCGTAACCATAAACACTTCATAGCCAGCATCATGCGCCTCCCAAGCAAGCGTACCAATTACATCATCTGCTTCATAGCCTTTTAGTCCAATCACAGGTATGTTGAATGCCTCCACCAATCTTTTTATATCAGGTATTGCCAGTATCAAATCCTCTGGTGCATCCTGACGGTTGGCTTTATAATCAGCAAAGTCTATGTGTCGTTCTGTGGGTCCTTCCATATCAAAACAAACGGCAAGGTGGGTAGGCTTTTCCTTGGACATCAGCTCCACTAGGGTATTGGTAAAACCAAACTGCGCATTTGTGTTCTTGCCCGTACTAGTAATACGTGGGTTGCGGATAAGCGCATAATAAGCACGGAATATGAGCGCAAAGGCATCGAGTAGAAAAAGTTTCTTTTGCATCGGGCTAAGGTAAGGATTGAGGATTAAGCCGCTGCTTTTTTTATTTATTCTGCTTATTTTCCTTGCATCCCTTTTGAAAATCATCCTCAAATAAATTACTTCCATCACAATCTAGTAGGTTATCCACAAATGTTTACTGAAAGTTGATACTAGTCAATCTTATAATGCTAGTTTATGGTTTTATTTGTAAATCTTGCAGTAGTTAATTTAAATTGTGGTTATGAAAAAGTTAGAGCATAGCAGTCGGTTTATTAGTCTTAGCGGATTAAGTGGTGTTTTTGTGGGTTTGTGTGGTTTATTGGCAACGTTTATCTTGCATTCTCTTGTGACAGGCGATAATACAAAAGGCGATCAGGAAATGACCAACATCATAAGTAGTTTCGATTATTACAACCTCACTGTACACGTATTCGTTGGCGAGCACCTCATCTTCTTAGCCATTTACACAGTCATTTTCGCTATTCTTCTGGCCTTTTATTTCACCTACAAACGCAGCAGAAGACAAAAGCACCCCATTTGGGACAGCCTTGTTCAAGAACAACTGACCGTGTTTAGTCTCCCATTGATTGTGGGGTTGATATTAGTAATAAAATTAGTCAGTTCTGCTAACTATGCCCTCATTGTTCCTGCCTTATCATTTTTCTACGGCATTGCACTCGTCAACATTCGAAGGTTCACCACCGGCGATGTAGCCTTTTTAGGATACGCCTTCATTATACTAGGCACCCTTAATTTATGGATGGCAGGTTGGGGCATCTTGTTTTTCGGGCTAGGCTTCGGTGTTTTCCATATCCTTTATGGCACCATCACTTTCTTCGTTTACGAACGTCACATAGTCAAATCAATCCGCAGCACAGGCAAGTGGTAGTTGCAAGATATTAGGAATAAGGTATAAGTTCAGTAAAAGAAAAGAGGTTTGGCAAGAAGTATAATCTTCTTACCAAACCTCTTTTATATTTCATAGCCTTTAATGTTCACTACTGGTTTAAGAAGCTTTCAATTTCAGTTCTCGGCCAAGGCTCTAGTGTCTCCACGAATCTTAGCGTCAGCATTTAAACCATTCCTCCAACCCCTTTAAACTTCTCAATAAATGCCGTCAACTTTTGAAAAACAGTCTTCTTCTTTGTCAGATATTGTGGGTTTAGTGGACTCATTTTGGGTAACAACGCATTTAGTTCTGTTCCATTCTCACTAGCAAATTCACGCTTTAAAGAGGTAGCTATATATCGCTTAGCTTCCGCCTCATTTAGATTTTCATTGGTAATCAATTCCGATGCCTCTACCTGCTGTTTATGTTGGGCATAAGAAAAGAAGGCATCTATAATAGTCGATTTGTCTTTAATATTGTCTAGGTCTGTTTCATTAATAAAATCGACTACTAAGCTTTCCTTTGCTCTGTTACCTACGCTAGCACGAATAACCCTTCTAATTTCTTCTACAAGTGCAACCTTATCCTTTGTGTTTTTATGGTTTTCGAATATTAGTTCAAGAATATAATCGAGGTTTATCTCTTGCGATTTAAGTAGGTCTATTTCAAACACTACATCATCCCAGTTTATGGTTGATTCTTCCGCTTCTTTCCCACCTTTCTCACGTCTCAGCCAGTCTCTAATATCATTGTAGGTAGAACGATAATCCTGAATAGTACGGTCTTTTAGCAATTCAACCTCCTGCATTGCATCTAGTTCGCTATCTGTTACAAAATGAGTCTCTTTAAAGGCTTCAATAGCTTCTGCATCCTTTATGTCTATTGCCTGTAATGCTTTTAGGTTGGTAAATTCATCGTAATTCTGCAATATGTTTTCTACACGCAAGTACTCGCCAAATAGTTTTGCAAACTCCTTTTTATCTTTCTCAGTTACTATTTCATCGGGGTTTGGAAACTTGCTATTCAATTCCTGCACAATCTCCATATAACCTCTTCGTGCCTCTCCGGTAGCAATATCTGTAAAGCCTTCCAGATATTCTTTGTAACTCTTTTCAAGCACAACGTTTTTAGTGCTACTATCTCCAAACAGCGTAATGGCTTCTACAGTAGCATTTTCTAAATTCCTGAAAGTGACAATATTACCAAAGGTTTTTGTGGCATCATAAATACGGTTGGTACGCGAAAAGGCTTGTATCAAACCATGATATTGCAGATTCTTATCTACAAAAAGCGTATTCAAAGTAGGTGCATCAAAGCCTGTGAGGAACATACCCACTACAATAATAAGGTCAATTTCTTTACTCTTTACACGTTTGGCAAGGTCACGATAGTAATTCTGAAACTCTTTACTATCCACGCCATAGCTCGTTTTAAATAGTGTGTTATAGTCATTGATAGCTTTCGTTAAAAACTCTTTTGCACTGCTATCCATTGCCGAGGGTTCAAAGCTTTCATCGGGTATCTCTCCAATGGCATTTTGCTCTTCATTGGCTGCAAAAGAAAAGATAGTGGCTATTTTTAGTGGCTTATCGCTATCCTTTTGTAAGCTGGTCAATTCCTCATAATAGCATTTGGCAGCATCCACACTACTCACTGCAAACATGGCGTTGAACCCTTTATTACTTCCCTGATTCCGATGGGTCTTTATCCTGAAATTCTGCAAGATGTACGTAGAAACTTCTTTAATACGGGCAGGATGCAGAAAAGCTTTTTTGTTCTCTGCTGCACTCAGCTTTTTCTCATCTTGTTCTTGCTCTATATCCTTAAACTTAGGCCTAACATTATTATAGTCAACCTTAAATTTCAGAACTTTCTCATCCCTGATGGCATCGGTAATTACATAAGAATGCAATTCTCTACCAAATACACTTGCGGTAGTTTCTGCACCTAAAGCATTCTCAGGAAAGATGGGTGTACCTGTAAAACCAAACTGATAAAACTTTTTAAACTTCTTACCTAGGTTCTTCTGTGCTTCACCAAATTGTGAGCGATGTGCTTCATCAAAAATGAACACCACTTGCTTTTGATAAATGGCTAAATCACCCTCACTTTTCATTAGGTTGTTCAGTTTCTGAATAGTGGTAACGATAATCTTATTATCCTCTTTCTCAATGTTCCGCTTCAAACCAGCCGTGCTATCCGATCCATTCACACTATCCGGCGAAAATCGTTGGTATTCTTTCATCGTCTGAAAGTCTAAATCTTTCCGATCTACTACAAAAAATACCTTATCAATAAAATCTAGTTGTGTGGCTAACCTTGCCGCTTTAAAACTAGTCAATGTTTTGCCCGATCCTGTGGTGTGCCAGATATAGCCCCCACTGCCAGTTTTAGACCAACTTCTAGATTGATACGAGCTTGCTATTTTCCATAATATCCTTTCTGTTGCGGCAATCTGATAAGGTCGCATCACCAGCAATACATCACTCGTATCAAAAACCGAATAGGTTAGCAGTACATTTAAAAGGGTTTGTTTCTGAAAAAAGGTGACTGTAAAGTCCTTTAGGTCTTTAATTAAGGAATTGTCAGCCTTTGCCCAGTTCATGGTAAAGTCGAAGCTGTTTTTACTACGCTCCACCGTGTTGGCAAAATAACGACTGTCAGTACCGTTCGAGATAACAAAAAGCTGTATGTATTTATACAGCGAATTGTTACTATTAAAACTCTCTTTCGAGTATCTATGTACCTGATTAAAAGCTTCACGGATGGCAACCCCACGCTTTTTAAGTTCCACTTGTACCATCGGCAAACCATTTACCAATATGGTTACATCATACCTATTAGCCTGTGTTCCTTTCTGTTCAAATTGTTTTATTACCTGCACTTTATTACGGGCAATATTCTTTTTGTCAACCAAATAGATGTTTTGAATATGACCATCATCAAATACAAAATCGTGAATATAGTTGTCGTGTACTTTCCTTGTTTTCTCCACCAAGTTATCACTTGGCTTATCCAAATACTCTTCTACAAAACGCACCCATTCGCCATCAGCAAACACCATGTTATTTAGCGTCTGAAGCTGCACCCGTACATTAGCCAACATCGCTTCTGGCGTGGTAATGCTAACAGGATTTTCATACCCCTGATTAATAAGGTCTTGTAAAAATTCCTTCTCCAATGCCGCCTCGGTCTGATAAACAGCCGGCGTTTCATTTACCTCCGAGTACTTTGTATATTTATCGAGAACGATGAAATTGTTTGTTTCTGCTATTGTTGAATATTCTTTCATTTTATGTATTTTAATTGTCTGAATCAGGATTAGATTGATTTTAGGATTTTCAAGATTTATTCCCAAATCCTACAAATCTTTTAATCCTGCAAATCCTGATTCAGACATTCTATCATTATTCCTCTTCGTAATAATATGAATAATCTATGCCTTTCATATACATTTCTCTACTATTGATGTCGTCAGTTAGGGCATCCTTTAAAAATGATTTCAGCACCTCACTCTTTGTTGGGCTAAGCATCATTGCGTTCATATAATCACGTTTACTGATTTTACTCCAATCCACACATTTTTTCAGTTGCTTTTTCAATAGTAAGTCCAACCAAATTCGGGTGCTTCTGCCGTTGCCTTCCATAAATGGGTGGGCAATGTTCATTTCCACATATTTATCCACAATTTCATCAAATGTCATTTCGGGCATGTCTTCTATTTGCTTTAAGGTACCGCCCAAAAAATGGGATACAGCAAATTGAAAACCTCCTTTTGAAATGTTTTTCTGACGGATTTGTCCAGCAAAATTGTACAAGCCTCCAAATAAATAAGCGTGTATTTGTTGCAACCCTTTGGATGTGCCCACTTCAAATTCGTTTATCAAATTGCTTTCAAAAAGAGTATATGCTTTTTTCTTGCTTTGTCCATCAATGCTGGTATCGCTGTAAAGAAACCAATCTAAAAACTTCATTGCCCTGTTGTTGGGAAAATGTTTTGCCAAAGCAATTATCCCCTCACTATCCAAAGTGTCTGTTGAATATTTTTTACCATCGGCAGCCATCAACTTCAGCTTGTGAGTGCCACTCACGAACTCAACATTTTCTTTAATTAACTTGCGTTTCAACCAACGCCAATAGTTACCTGCTTTGATATAGTCGTTTTCTTCGTTTAAAATCCCAACCACATCAACCACACTAAACCACCATTTGGAATTTTCATCATCCCAAACCGCTCGCACCTCTCTGTCATCAAAAAAACGTATAGAAACCTTGTTCATAATTATTTTATTGTCTGAATCAAGATTAGATTGATTTTAGGATTTTCAAGATTTTTTTAAAATTCTTAATCCTACAAATCCTCTAATCCTGCAAATCCTGATTCAGACACTTGTATTATACTTTTTATTAAAAACCTTTTTGAATTGCAAACTCGTTCCACCAAAATTTATGAGTAAGCCTATAGCAAAATCATACGCCACCACGTAATTCTTTGCTTGTGCCAAATGCACATCCTCCAAATTTATCAAAGCTTTCAATTCAACTATCACCTGACCTTCTACTACAAAGTCAGCTCTTCTTGTTCCCACATCTACTCCATCATAAAATATTGTTTGCTCAATTTCTCTTCCAAAATTCAACCCCGTTTTGTCTAATTCAATGGCTAAACATCTTTGATAAATCACTTCCTGAAAGCCATTGCCCAAAGTATTGTGAACTTTCATTGCACAACCATTAATCTTGTATGTAATCTCATCTATTGTCATCATTTATTTTTTAATCCTTTATTGTCTGAATCAGGATTAGATTGATTGAAGGATTTTCAGGATTTATTCCTCAATCCTACATATCCTCTAATCCTGCAAATCCTGATTCAGGCATTTTCTCTTTTGTCTGAATCAGGATTAGATTGATTTAAGGATTTTCAGGATTTATTCCTCAATCCTACTTATCCCCTAATCCTGCAAATCCTGATTCAGACATTTTCTCATTTGTCTGAATCAGGATTAGATTGATTTTATGATTTTCACGATTTTTATATCGCTCTCAAATCTTGTAAATTCTAAAATCCTATAAATCCTGATTCAGACAACATTCAGACAACCCTCAAAACCTCAGCAACCTATCCCTATAATATTCATACTGCTTTTTCCGCAACTCAATTTCTTTTGGCAACCCTTCACTAATGGAAGTTGTAAGGGTGTCGAATTTATCAAGTATGGAAACGATGCGTTCTTGTTCTTCTATTGGTGGGATAGGAATTATAATTTTAGCTAAATCATCTGCATTTACACGCCTAACTTTTGTACCAGTTATAAAAGGTCTTTTTTGCTTTTGAAATTGCTCTGTTTGAAAATAATAAGCAACGTATTTTGGATTTAAACGATGAGTATAAAAACAAGCATCACTACTTATTGCTATTTCATCATCCCCAAGCCATGCTACAGCTTTACACACATCTTCATCATTTTCACTTGTGGTTGCTATCACCAAATCTCCATGTTTAGCCTTTCGTGCTTTCTTAGCAAATTCTTCAGAAACGAATGTTTTGGTTTTATTCGTGTATGTTCCGTAGTAAGTATAGATTTGACCATAGTGAATACAACCAACACCAGTTTCGGTAAAGTCTTTTTTCTGTAGTCCACCACCTCGTATAAACTTACCAATACTTTCATCCCCCAAACTCTTCCATTCCACTTTCCTTCGCAAATCCTGAGTATCCTTAAATCCTGTAAATCCTGATTCAGACACACTTCCCAAATCTTCATTCAGACCATCAAAGCGCAACAACGCCTCCCGATAGTAATTATATTGCTTTTTACGAGCTGTAAGCTCTGCTGTAAGCTCTGCTGTAAGCTCTGCTGTAAGCTCTGTAAAAGTATCTAATATACGAACAATCTCTTTTTGAACTTCGAGTGGTGGGATGGGAATTTGAAGGTTAGCATAATTACTAATCCATTGCCTATTATGGTCACCTTCAACTAATCCACTTGGTAATGTATTTAACCAATAATAAATATACTTTAATAAAGCCTTAGATTCATCATTTGAAGTAATCATCTTCATTGCTGATGATTTAGCTTTAAAATCGAAATCAACCCACTTATTAGCAGTTGTAAAATCATCAAAAATTATAACGGGTGATTCTGAAGCTTTATAAATCCCCTCTGTTTCATCCGTATAGCCTAGAATAAAAGTCTTTCCTGCTGTCAATACAGGAATTTTATATTTATCACTGTAGTTTTTTGAAGAAACAAGGTATTTAGTTGGTTGTTCATAATCAGCAACCTCCCCCAAACTCTTCCACTCAACCTCAACACCTTCTAATAACTTATCTAAATGACTCATGCTTTTATTGTTTATATTGTCTGAATCAGGATTAGAATGATTTAAGGATTTTCAAGATTTATTCTTCTATCCTACAAATCCTTTAATCCTGTAAATCCTGATTCAGACACTTTCCCCCAATCTTAAAATCCTGTAAATCCTGATTCAGACTATCTTAATCACCAACCAATTTGTTCTTTCTTAGGGTCTCCGTTTTGAGCAATGAGGTAACAGGCATAGCGAGTAAGCATAAAATCTTCTACTTCTCTTTTCCCACCTTTTCCTAATTCTATCATTTTGTTGACGTCAACGAAATGGTCTGAAACCGCTTCACCAGTAGTTTCACAACTGTCCTTTGCTTTATTGATAGCGTTTAAAAAATTACGCCAATCTGCATATCCTAAAAGCACTTGCAACTCACGAGCTAACCAATAGTCTACCCCGTCTTGCTCGTAAGCGTATTCCTCAAAACGTTTGTTAAATGTTATAATCGTATCTTTTTCCATGTGCGTTTTTTTATTAACCATTAATCACTAACCTTCAATTTCCTTCACAATTAAATCAATATCAGCGCGTAGCTTATTTATCTTCTCCACCGTTTTTGCTATCTCTGCATTCAGTACCGCAATATCAACTATTTCCCTATTATCCTTTGCCGCTACATAACTACTTACCGATAGGTTATAATCGTTTTCAGCAATTTTGGTATTGTCTATAGAAACTGCCACATGTTCTACATCTGCTTTGCTATCAAATAGCGCCATAATTTGTTCAATATGGGTATCAGTAAGCAAATTGTTATTGGTAGCTTTTTTGTAGAAGTTTTCACCACTCACATCTATAAACTGTGTCTTATTATCAGTTTTATGTTTCGAGAGTACCAGAATGGTTACCGCTATAGAAGTGCCATAAAATAAATTGGGTGCCAACGAAATAACGGTCTCCACAAAGTTATTATCCACCAGATACTTTCGTATCTTCTGCTCTGCACCACCACGGTAAAAGATACCCGGAAAACAAACAATTGCCGCCCTGCCCTTACTAGATAGATAACTAAGGGCATGCAACACAAAGGCAAAGTCTGCCTTCGATTTTGGTGCCAACACACCCGCAGGCGCAAAACGTTCATCGTTTATGAGTGTGGGGTCATCATCCCCAATCCAGTTTACCGAGTAAGGCGGATTAGAAACGATGGCATCAAAAGGTTTGTCATCACCAAAATGAGGATTTAACAGCGTATTACCCAACGCCATATTAAACTTGTCGTAGTTGATGTTGTGCAAAAACATATTCATACGGGCAAGGTTGTAAGTGGTATGATTTATCTCCTGCCCGTAGAAGCCTTCTTCAATAATATGATTGTCAAAATGTTTTTTTGCTTGCAACAATAAAGAGCCAGAACCAGCCGCAGGGTCATAAATCTTATTTACCTTTTCTTGTTTGTGCATAGCTAGTTGCGCAATCAACTTAGATACGTGCTGAGGTGTAAAAAACTCACCACCCGATTTTCCTGCATTGGCAGCATAATTAGAAATAAGAAATTCGTAAGCATCACCAAAAAGGTCAATCTGATTCTCTTCAAAGTCGCCAAAGTTCAGCTCCGACACACCCTTTAATACAGATGCCAAACGGCTGTTTTTGTCTGTCACTGTATTACCAAGCCTTGTACTTGTCGTATCAAAATCGGCAAACAATCCTTTTATATCTTTTTCGGAAGGATAGCCATAAGCCGAACTTTCGATAGCGTCGAAGATGGCTTTTAGGTCAGTATTCAGATTGGTATTGGTATTAGCCGTTTTGGCTACATTCACAAACAGTTGACTAGGATAAATAAAATACCCTTTGGTTTTAATGGCATCATCTTTTATTTCGGGGGTAATTACCGTATCAGTTAATGTAGCATAGTTGATGCTATCATCACCACCTTCAATATAATTGGTAAAGTTTTCACTAATAAACCGATAGAAAAGTGTTCCTAGCACAAACTGTTTAAAATCCCATCCATCCACCGATCCACGTACATCGTTGGCTATCTTCCATATTTTAGCTTGCAATTCTGCCCTTTGTGCGGTACTAGTCATTTTATGTTTTTAATTTTTCATTTGTCTGAATCAGGATTAGATTGATTTTAGGATATTCAGGATTTATTCCCCAATCTTGCAAATCCTACAATCCTGCAAATTCTGATTCAGACAATTAAATCCTACTAATCCTCTAATCCTACCAATCCTAATTCAGACAATTTTAATCCTGATTCAGACACACTCTTTTTCTTGCTCAAAGATGCAGTATTTTTTGCCATCAATAAAAACAATCTCAAATTACCCAAACCCAAGCTCGCAACGTTATGGTTTGAATGAAAGGAATGATTGATTACGTTCCGTCCCAAAGATTTCAAACTAATTTTCGGCAGTCATTTCACTCACTACCACTCGCTACTCATTACGCATTTTTCTTGCATTTTCATGTAAAAGTCAATAAAGTGTATGTTCAATCGAGTAAAACGTATGTAAAAGTCAATAAAGTGTATGTTCAATCGAGTAAAACGTATGTAAAAGTCAATAAAACGTATGTTCAATCGAGTAAAACGTATGTAAAAGTCAATAAAGCGTATGTTCAATCGAGTAAAACGTATGTAAAAGTCAATATAGCGTATGTAAAAGTCAATAAAGTGTATGTTCAATCGAGTAAAAGGTATGTTTAATTGAATAAATCAGTTTTTGATAAAAATTGGGGAT
>Ga0164297_10002027_pt1 | contig 20493 bp, 18 predicted proteins | sample GEODES058metaG_FD_113539 | JGI IMG/M metagenome (GOLD analysis project Ga0164297, IMG submission 113539) | Dystrophic lake water microbial communities from Trout Bog Lake, Wisconsin, USA - GEODES058 metaG | ecosystem: Environmental > Aquatic > Freshwater > Lake | place: USA: Trout Bog Lake... | reverse complement strand
GCTGGTGACTTGACCAAATTGCTGCCCGCCTCTGATGTTAAAGCGGAAGTTCACAACTGGCTCTGATGTGCGTTGATCAAAGCCGGGTTGCGCATCCGTCAAATCTTCACCCTGCACCATCACGCGTTTTTCAATCGGCAATGTGCCGGGTTGGTCGCTTTGAGGCAGCATGTCAACATCTGCGGGATTAGCGCCGGCATCGGCAACCATGCGAAATTCTAGTTTTGCTGTGGTGCCCAATAATTCCTTCAGACGATTTGTGTCTTGCAAACCAGGGACTTCAACGAGAACGCGGTCATTGCCTTGGCGCTGGATGTTTGGCTCCGTCGTCCCTAAGGCATCAACGCGGCGACGCAAGACCTCAATGGTCTGATCAACAGCACGGCGTACTTTATCATTTACACCCTGCTCCGTCACAGTGATTTGAATGAGACCATCGGAGGTTTCGATCACATCAAATGCGGGGTTGCTGGCAACACCCAAAGCGCTCATGCCCGCGGGTATGGCGAGCTGACGCAATTTTGGCATTGCGCGCGCGCGATCAGCGGGATCATTGACCCTAAATTGAACAGTATGGCCTTGCGCACCAATGCCACCCGTTAAGCGCACATTTTCTTCACGCAAAATACGACGGACATCATCGCGCAAATTATTGACTTGAGTGCGCACGACATCCGCGCTGTCCACCTCAAGCAATAAATGCGCGCCACCTTGCAGATCAAGACCGAGAACAATGGTCTCGACAGGCACCCATTTGGGCATAGACGATTTGAGCGCATCAAAAGCTTTGGGCGAAATCAGACTGGGCACAATCAGCAAAAAGGCTGCCAGTGTCAGGCTGATGATCGCGGTGATTTTCCAGCGGGCATAACGAAGCATAGGATCGATCTATCGGTAGGTCTCAATTCTGATGAATTAAACAGGCTCGCCCTTGGCGCGCACTTCAGTAATCATGTGGCGGACAACGCGTACTTTTACGTTGGGCGCAATTTCAAGCTCAACTTCACCATCATCAAGCGTGCGTGCCACTTTACCAATCACGCCACCCGATGTGACAACAGTGTCACCGCGGCGAATATTTGTGATCATGTCTTGATGGGCTTGCTGGCGTTTTTGCTGAGGGCGCAAAATCAGAAAATACATAATAACAATGATGATGCCGAAGGGCGCCATTTGCATCAAAAGCTCAGTTGCTGAACCCGAAGCGGAACCTGCGGTCTGAGCAAAAGCGGGGGTGATAAAATTCATGGTCACATCATCCTCTTAACTGGTTCCCTTGGCTGGGCTATGGCGCGCAAGAGCTAACGGCCGTTCCTAACGGCCAGTTCGGGCGGACTATAGCGAGCGGGCGCGTGAAAGCAACAGATGGCTGCGTTTTCTCTCTGCCTCTCCCCATTTGGGTGCAATCCTGCTAAAGCTAGGGCTGCAAACCCTGTTTTGAGGCTGTTATGACGTCTGCCCCCAATGCTTCTGATGAACTTTTGCGTGTTTTAACCCGAATCGCTGACGCTCTTGAGCGGCAATCCCCGCGCGAGGACGCGATGATGGATCTTGAAGCGGCAGACGCCTTCGTTTGGCATGCGAGCCCGCCACGCCTTGCCCCTGTGCCAAAAGTCAATCGCGTGGAAATGGACCTGCTGCAAGGCATTGACCGCGTCAGAGATTTATTGGCGGAAAACACCGCCCGCTTTGCAAAGGGGCTGCCTGCCAATAATGCCCTATTGTGGGGCGCACGTGGCATGGGCAAATCATCCCTTGTCAAAGCTGTTCATGCCAGCACTAATCATGCTTTGCCAGCTGAGAAGAAACTAAAACTGGTTGAAATTCATCGAGAAGATATCGACAGCCTGCCTGTGCTGATGGGCAATTTACGGCAGGCACAATTCCCCGTGATTATCTTTTGTGACGATCTCTCTTTTGATGTCGATGATACCAGCTACAAGTCTCTGAAAGCAGTGCTTGAAGGCGGCATTGAAGGGCGACCTGATAATGTCATCTTTTACGCAACATCAAATCGTCGCCATCTTCTGCCACGCGATATGATGGAGAATGAACGCTCCACAGCCATAAATCCCGGCGAAGCGGTCGAGGAAAAAGTCTCGCTCTCCGATCGCTTTGGACTATGGCTGGGGTTTCATCGCTGCAGTCAGGATGAATATCTAAGCATGGTCCATGGCTATGCCCGCCATTTTCATCTCAAAATCGATGCGCAGACCTTTGAGGCCGAGGCATTGGAATGGGCCACGACACGCGGCGCGCGCTCAGGCCGTACCGCATGGCAGTTTATTCAGGACATTGCGGGACGACTGGGGCAGACACTCAGCACAAAATAGAACGGCGGACCCGAGGGCCCGCCGCATCAAGAGATCAAGTTAACGTGTCTCGCGGAAACCTAATCTCCTGTTTTCCGTATGGCTGATTAAAGACCAGCCAAGAAATTAGTAGGGTCAAGGGGTGTCGAGCCCTTGCGCAATTCAAAATGCAATTGCGGTGAGGAAACATTGCCGGACTGACCTGATTTGGCGATGATCTGACCGCGCTTCACTGTCTCACCACGCTTAACGGACAATTCGGAATTATTCGCATAAGCCGACACAAAGCCGTTAGGATGTTTGATCAAGACAAGATTGCCATAGCCTTTGAGCTCAGAGCCGGCATAGACGACATAACCAGCCTCAGCTGCCTTAACCGAAGTTCCCTCGGGAACGGCTATATTGATGCCTTCATTGGTACCAGCTTTGAACCCGAGGATGATGCGACCACGCGCAGGCCATCTAAATTCAGGATTGGCGGTCTCGGATAAAGTTGATGCCTCTGAAGGCAGACTTGCTGTGGCATCACTGTCAGGCGCAGGAGCGGGAGCAGCTTTTGCAGGTACTTCCTTTTGAACAGGCGCAGGTTTTGCGCTGGCCACTTGCTGAGGAGCTGGTGATTTATCTGCAGATTTAACTGCAGCTAGCTGAGAATCTGCTTTAGACTTTGCGTCTGAAATGGTTGATTTCACTTCATTTTTTGCGTCTTTAATCTTCGAGACAGCCGGCGCTGCCGCAATCGCATTCGGCTGCACAGGAATGATCAAACGCGTTCCAGGCGTCACCTGAGAAGCTGATTTGAACCCATTCATGCTCAGGAGAACATCAGTTGGCACATTGTTACGCGAGGCAAGACTTGCGACGCTTTCACCCTTTGCAAGCACAACGGGCTTGCCACCAACGGGGGTCCAGCTTTGCGCTGAAGTAGGAGTTTGAAGGGCCATTTTAGGCGCTGCCATTGCAGGGGTAGGCTTGGCGGGTGACGCTAATTGCTGGGACTGAATGGGCGCACTTAATGGCGCAGACTGTACAGCAGAAGTCGGCGCAGAGCTCGCATAAACCGGACCAGCTGACCCACCAATGGGGGCGAGATCATTTGTTGCCGATTGAGTTGATCCCCAACCTCCGGCAACACGACGGGCATCTGACGAACAAGCCGAAACCAAAGCAGCTAAAACACAGACTGCAGAGACCTGAATAATCGTTTTTGAACGATTAACACGGGGAATAAAATCCATAACGCGATCCACTCAACACTAACTGTAGGCATGAACAATAAAACGAGAGTGTTAAGAGTCCGTTTATGCTGATTAAAAAATGACTCTATTTGCAAGTCATTTTAGGGCCTTAAGCCCTGAACGCCGCTAAAGGGTGACCGAGCGTCCTGCAATCAGCGGTGGCAAAGGGCATGGACCTAAAAAACTGGTCTCAGGGGATGCGGATGACATGACACATCGCATGAGCTGTGGCTTGGGTCGAGCCTCACCCTCTCCTTCTGCATGAGGCAAAGACTTAGGGTAAGCAGCAGCAATCAGCATACCATCGTTATTAAGCAGTGATAGGAGATGGGCGGGCACGTCACTCACGAGACCATGGATGATGATGCGATCAAAGCTTCCGACATGGTGTGACAGTTGAAGCCCATCATCCCACAGCACATGCGCATGAGCGAGGGCCATTGTGGCAAGTCGCGCGCGCGCTTCGGTTGCCAAAATCTGAAAACGCTCAACCGAAATAAGTTCCGCGCAGAGGCGCGCAAGAACAGCGCTTGTATATCCAGATCCCGTGCCGATTTCGAGCACGCGATGCTGTGGCGCAATCTGCGCCGCCTCAAGCATGCGGGCCACCAACATAGGCGGGGGCATGGTCTGCCCACACGCAATAGGCAAGGACATATCGCGCCATGCTAAATCCATAAAGCGATGGGGCACAAATAAATCACGCGGCACTGTTTCAAGCGCACGTAAAATATCGATATTGCCGACACCCTTTTCGCGCAAGCTCAGAAGAAAGGACATGGTGGCCTGAGCAAAACCACTCGGCTGCATATGGCGTTTGGTTTCATGCTCTCGCTCATGGGCGCTGGCGGCAGGAGCAAAGTGAGGCTCAATGCGCCCCGCTTCGCCAAAGGGGAGCGCCATCTGATCTTTATGAGTGCGTGGGCGCTTAGGAGAAGACACGGGCGTAAGCGGTGAGCGTTGGCTCGTCGGTTAAATCCAGACGCAGCGGGGTAATCGAGACATAATTTTGTGCAATGGCTTGCAAATCCGTGCCATTGGCGGGCTCTGATTTTGAACGCGCAAAGCCAATCCAATAATAGGGCTTGCCACGTCCATCAAAGCGCTGCTCAAGCGCGGCAAGATTAAAATCACGCCGCCCCTGCACACTCACGCGTATGCCCTTGACATCCTCAAGGCGACAGGCGGGAAAATTAACATTGACCAAAATCTCCGGCGGAATGCCCTCATCAAGCAAAGTGCGAATGATCTGAGGTGCCATGTCTAGAGCTATGCTCCAATCAATCGCCTCGCGCGCGCCAGCTGCATAGCCTTGCGAGAGTGCGATGGATTTAATGCCGAGCAAAGTGCCTTCCATCGCCCCTGCAATCGTACCCGAATAGGTCACATCTTCCGCAAGATTATGGCCGTGATTTACGCCGGATAAAATCAAGTCGGGTTTTTTATCTTTGCAAATCGTATGCACACCCATGAGCACGCAATCGGTGGGCGTGCCTTTAACGGCATAATGCTGTGCCCCAATATGTCGCAAGCGCAAGGGATCATTGAGCGACAACGAATGCGCAACACCGGATTGATCAATCTCTGGCGCCACAACGATCACATCATCACTTAACGTGCGTGCAATATCCTCGAGAATGCGCAGGCCTTCGGCGTGTATTCCATCATCATTCGTTATGAGTATGCGCATGTCATTCACTCACTTTCAGCGCACAGCCTCAATGCGCTCAAGACCAGCCATATAAGGGCGCAACACTGATGGAATTGTGACACTGCCATCGGCATGTTGATAATTTTCCAACACAGCCACAAGCGCACGCCCAACCGCAACGCCTGATCCGTTGAGCGTGTGGACAAAGCGCGTGCCCTTCCCCTCACCTGCTTTGACGCGCGTATTCATACGGCGGGCTTGAAAGTCGCCACAGACCGAGCAGGACGAAATTTCGCGGTAGCGATCTTGCCCTGGGAGCCAAACTTCAATGTCATAAGTTTTGCGCGCACCAAAACCCATATCCCCCGTGCAAAGTGTAATAGTGCGAAACGGCAGACCGAGCCGTTGCAAAATACCTTCCGCGCAGGCCGTCATGCGCTCATGCTCGTCAAGCGCCTGTTCGGGCGTGGTGATGGAGACTAGCTCAACTTTGGTGAATTGATGTTGGCGAATAATGCCACGCGTATCACGCCCCGCCGCACCTGCTTCAGCACGAAAACATGGTGTCGCCGCCGTCAACCGCAAAGGCAATTCTTTTTCATCGAGTATTTGCTCACGAACCAAATTTGTGAGCGAGACTTCAGCGGTGGGGATGAGCCAGAACTCATCATTCACACGAAACAAATCATCCGCAAATTTTGGTAACTGGCCCGTGCCAAACATAGCGGGGTCTTTGACCAGCAAGGGTGGATTGACCTCGGTATAACCATTATCTTGCGTATGCACATCCAGCATGAATTGCGTCAGTGCACGCTCAAGCCGCGCCAATGCGCCTTTGAGCACAACAAAGCGTGCGCCTGACATGCGTGACGCCGCTTCAAAATCCATCAGGCCAAGCGCCTCACCAATGTCAAAATGCTCTTTGGGTGTGAAGCCCGCTGGAAAGACGGGCTTATCGCCAACTGTGCGCACTTCAACATTATCATTTTCATCACGACCAACAGGCACATCTTCAAAGGGCATATTGGGCAATTGCGCCAACGCCTCATCAAGCTTTTTGATTGCCTCTGTCTCGCTTGCCTCAGCGCCCGCCATCTCATCCTTCAAGGCCGCAACACGGGCTTTTAATTGATCCGCAAGGGCAAGATCTTTTTTGCCCATCGCCTGCCCAATTTCTTTCGAGAGGCGATTGCGCTCTTCTTGTCCCTTTTGCGTGCGGGCAATAATCTCGCGGCGCGCGTCATCAAGTTGATAGAGCTGCGCGACTGTGTCTTCTATTTTAATGCCATCCCAGCCGCGTGCGGCGAGAGCATTTTTGAGCACCTGCGGATTGTCGCGGATTGTTTTTATATCATGCATGAAAAGGGCTCCTCGCCACAGTCAATCAAGTTATATTTTCAGATGCTTTTTTCTCAATCATCGCAACTGTTATCACCGCGCCTTCATAAAGCATCAACATCGGCACAATCAGCGCCAACATGCTAATCATATCAGGTGGGGTGAGAATAGCGGCGACAACGGAAATGATGACAATCGCATAACGGCGTTTGTCGCGTAAAAATTGCGCATCAATGATCCCTATATGGCCGAGCAAGGTCAAAATGACAGGCAATTGAAAGGCAAGCCCAAACGCAAACACCAATGTCATGATCAGCGAGAGATATTCGCTCACTTTAGGAAGCAGCTCAATGGTGGCTTCGCCCTGCACATTGACCTGCTGCATATTCACGGAAAAACGGATGATGAGCGGCATCACCACAAAATAAACAAGCAAACTGCCGAGAAAGAAAAACACAGGCGTTGCGACGAGGTAAGGCAAGAATGCCCGCTTCTCATGTTTGTAAAGACCGGGCGCAACAAACATATAGATCTGACTGGCAATCACGGGAAAAGCGATAAAGGCCGCGCCAAACATCGACAATTTGAGATTGGTGAAAAACTGCTCAAGAAAATGCGTGGCAATCAACGTCGCCTTTTCAGCTCCCACGACCCGCACGAAAGGGCCCACCAGCATATTGTAGATGTCATGGGCAAAATAAAAGCAAAAGCCAAACGCAATCAAAAATGCCAAAACTGATTTGATCAACCGCAAGCGCAATTCAATCAAATGATCCAACAAAGGAGCTTTTGAGGCATCAATGTCGTGTTCGTCCGCGCTCATCGATTAGGCCTGCGTGGGAGTGGATGGGGTGGCTGGATGAGCAAGACTATGGCCCGCCGTTTCATGCGCCACCTCTGCCTCAGCGCTCACGGGCACATCAACCATGGTGAGCATGTCCTGTGGCACGTCAAAGGCTTTCGGCACATATTCGACCGCTGTGGTGATCTCACTATGCGCCGCATTGAGCTCAGCGCTCACATGCGCGAGGGGATTGAGATCGGCTGTGACGACCTCATGCACTTTCGCCACATCTTTTTGCAGATCATGCAATTCGGCTTCGCGCATGGCCTCAGTAAATTGCGATTGAAATTCAGCTGCCATTCGACGCATACGCGCCACCATTTGCCCCAATTGGCGCAAGACGGCCGGCAGCTCTTTCGGCCCGATCACAATCAGTGCGATGATGCCGATGATGAGGAGTTTGCCCGCATCAAAATCAAACATGACGAGCTCGCGCCTTCCACTTCATGTCAAAACTCAGTGTTGATGACAGACCTCAGACGGCCTTATGGCCCTCAGCAGGCTTATCCGATGTGGCTTGAGGCGCAGGTGTCGCAGCATGTGTCGCAGCAGGTGCATTTTGATCTAGCGCTTTGGGGGGCTCAGCCTTTTTGGCTGCATCCTCTTCATCGCTCAAACCCTTTTTGAAGGATTTAATCCCCTTAGCGAAATCGCCCATAATATCTGATATTTTGCCCTTGCCCCCGAACAGCAACAAAACGATCACGCCCACAAAGAGCCAATGCGTTAATGTTAGACCACCCATAACCAACCTCCGAGCCTATGACCACTTAGGCGATCAAAGCTTATTGCCAACTCATGATGGAAATTAGGCTCAGTTGCGGCCAAACACAAGGACAGCCTTGCAGAGTTCGCATTTTTTACCGCAACAGACGCCTGCAATGGCCCCAAAAAGCCAAGCCTTAACTGTCTTAATGGGCAGCTTCGACGTGCTCCATATCAGCGGGCTCATCTTCAAAGGCTTGCTCGACACCTGCTTCATGTGCTGCCACATCCGACTGCGCGAGCTGATGGGCATCAGCCTCATCACTCTGAGCGGACGTCTCACCCTCAATTGCTGAATGTGTAAAGAGATCGGCTGGCGCATCACCATCCTCAAGCGGATCTTCATCATCAGTCAAAGCAGATGAATCATTGGGTGTTGGCACGCCGAAGCCCTGCGGCAAGCGCCCATCAAAAAGACCAGCGGCTTTGAGCTCATCCAAACCAGGCAAATCGGTGATCTGCTCAAGACCAAAGTGCAGAAGGAAATTATCTGTTGTGCCGTAAGTCACGGGACGGCCTGGTGCTTTACGGCGGCCGCGCAAGCGCACCCAATCCGTCTCAAGCAACATATCCAATGTGCCTTTTGACAAAGCAACGCCGCGGATATCTTCAATCTCTGCGCGTGTGACGGGTTGATGATAAGCGATAATCGCCAATGTCTCGAGCGCAGGACGCGAGAGCTTGCGCATCTCTGTCATTTCGCGTGACAACAACCAGCCGAGATCAGAAGCTGTGCGGAAAATCCATTTATTTGCAAAATGAACGAGCTGCACGCCACGATGCGCATATTGCGTCCGCAATTCATCAAGCACGTCACGCACATTCACACCTTCAGGCATGTGCTTTTTAAGCTGCTTTTCCTCTACCGCGTCCGTTGCAGCAAAAATCAGTGCTTCGGCAATTCGCAAGCCCTCGCGAAACGCCTCAGCCTGCGCATCCTCATGCTCACCAGCTGCTTCAGTGTCGATCTCTTCTTCCATAGGAAACAAACTCGCGATCTCCGCCACATTATCTCCAGTCAGCTCATTTGTACTTATAGCAAAATTATTTGGCATGGTCTCTAGTTTCATCGCTTAGGGTGAATGGGCCTGAGGCTCAGGCATAAAAGGGGTTGGCACAGTCATGTCATTGGCCATGTCACGCTTGGTGCGCACCCAAATGGGCGAGAACGCGCTGTCCTGACGCAGCTCGATCTTCCCTTCCCTGACCATTTCCAATGAAGCCGAGAAGGTGGACGCCCGCACAGTGCGCGCCATTTCCGGAGTTGAGAAATATTGGACGAGATATTGATCAAGCGTCGCCCATTCCCCAATCTGCCCAGCCAGATGCTCCAATGCCTCACGTGCTTCCTGCAATGACCAGACAACACGTGTTTTGAGCGTTACTTTTGACAGCACTTGGGTCTGCCGCTGCGTGGCATAAGCCTCTAATAACTCATAGAGATTTGTCTTATAAGTGGCATGGCGGACAGTTAAAACACCCTGCGGTGCCCCATTTAAAAACATATCACGCCCAAGGCGCGGACGATTGACCAATTTATCAGCTGCCGCACGAATGGCTTCCAAACGGCGCAAACGCGCAGCCAAAGCGGCGGCAAGATCAGCGGCAGCAGGCTCTTCCGACTTATGCTGATCAGGCAGAAGCAATCGCGATTTGAGATAAGCGAGCCAAGCTGCCATCACCAGATAATCGGCGGCGAGCTCAAGACGCACCTGACGGGCGGCATCAATAAACAAAAGATATTGCTCAGCCAAAGCCAGAACGGAGATTTTGGATAAATCCACCTTTTGACGGCGGGCAAGCTCAAGCAAAAGGTCCAGCGGACCTTCAAAACCATCGACATCGACAAGGAAAGATGGCTCTGCATCCGCCTTATCAATAGGTTCACTTGGCTCAAATGGCAGTTCTTTCGCCACGAATCACCCCATCAGCGGTTTACCGCTCCATCACTGGTGGGGGAGATTGGCGTCTTCAGCCTTCCGCTGCAATCACCAAGTCGATCTCAGCGCGGGCGTCCACAAGTTTAATCATATTTTCAAAACTTGGCCTTGGCTTTTTTATCCGCCCCAAAGCTCTTGTGGCGCGCTCCAAGGCCCGATCCGCCAAGATCGGGCTGGCGCTTGCCACAGGAATTGCCTCGCTCAAGTCACCATTGCAGTGAAGAGCCACATCAACACCTGCGGCGAACAAAGCTTTGGTCCGCTCTTCAAATGAGCCTTTGAGAGCTTTCATGGACACATCATCACTCATCAGCAGCCCATCAAACCCGATCATGCCGCGAATAAACTCACGCACAATGAAGGGGGATGTTGTGGCGGGGCGTTCTGCATCTAGCTCTGTAAAAATCACATGTGCGGTCATCGCCATGGGCGCAAGTAATGCAAGCTGTTTGAAGGGATAAAAATCGACGCGCTCAAGCTCTGCGCGCGCTGTCGTCACAATAGGCAATTCGAGATGGCTATCGGCGCGTGCGCGCCCATGACCGGGAATATGTTTCATCACCCCGAGCACGCCCCCCGCCTCCAATCCCTGCAAGACAGAGCGACCATAGGCAGCAATCACATCGGGCCGATCACTATAAGCGCGATCACCAATGACATTGTGACCATCGGGCGTTGGCACATCCAGAACAGGCAGGCAATCAACGTTAATCCCCAGCTCAGATAAATCGAGCGCCATGAGATGGGCTGACACGCCCGCCAATTCAATGCGTTCGCTTTGGCTCTTGGAGATATAGCGGTCGAAACGTGCGGCTGCAGGATAGAGAGGCCAATGCGGCGGGCCCAGACGCTGCACGCGCCCACCTTCTTGATCTATGAGCACGGGCGCATCATCGCGTCCAACCATATCACGAAAATGAGCGATGAGTTGTTTGACTTGTGCGGGGTGATCTATGTTGCGCTTAAAAAGGATCAGACCCCAGGGTTTATAAGTCCTGATAAAATCACATTCATCGCGTGACCATTCCAGCGCTTTCACGCCTGTAATCATTGCGCGGCATAAAGTGGCATCAGACATAAATCACACCAGAGGTGATGGCATCAATTGCCTGCCACAAAACAGGTGCCGCCATTTGAGCGAATGTTTTCACAAATCTCAACCGCTTTTGGACGATCAAGACCACTGACACGCACGCGATAGACTGTGTGACCATTGGCATCACCCTTGGCGACACTTGGACGATAAGCACCCAAGACCGAGGAGAACCGCTCTTTCACACGCGCAAGCGAAGCGCTGGCTTCTGTCTCTGATGGTGAAGAGGAAAACTGCACCGCAAACGTGCCCGTCGCTGCTGGCGCGGGAGCAGCTTTGCTTGCTGTTGGCGATGGCGCTTGAGCGGGAGCTGATGAAGATGAAATCACCTGCGCAATCGACTGAGGCTTTGTATCGGTGGAAGGTGTTGTTGGTGAACGCTGCGCTGATTTTGGTGTCGCCGCTTTCGCATCGGTTTGTGCAGGTACAGAGGGCGCAGTTATTGATGTTTTCGCTGTTGCACTATTACTTGCGCCTGTTGTGGCAAGCGGGGCTTGTGTGGGGCGTAAGGGAGTCGGCGGGGGCAATGATGGGGCAGATGGATCATCTATAATCGTGCCATCAGGGCGCACAGAAACAGTGCGCACTTTTTTGGGTTCAGGAAAACCATTTGAGGGCGATGTTTGCTTTGGGCGTAATTGCGCTTGCGCTAAATCAACAGGCTGCTCTTCACGATTAACGACTTTTGCCTGTGCATCATTCGATTTACCGTGATCAAGCACTGTCGCTGACGGATCGGACGCATTATCAGAATCCGATTTTTCAGGCTGTATTTTTGTAGGGCTCGTTAAAGCCGCAATCACAGGCGCTTCTTTGGGGCCCGATATCGAGCGCATGGTGAAAACACCTGCAAAACCTGCAATAATCAGCACAATAAATGCACCAATCCACACCAACATGCGATGGGAGCGTTTGGGCTCGGGATAACCAAAATCGGCAGGAGCGGTCGCATACTGATCCTGTGGCATCCACGGCCCATCATTTTGGCTGTAGTGGGCGGGATCATAGCCCTGCTCATGGTGCTGTTCATGCTGATATGATGGATATGCGTCCTCAGTCTGAGGATGCGCACTAGCATAGGCCTCAGGCGCAGGTTGAGCCGCATAGCCCGCATAAGATTGCGGGGGCGTATATTGTTTGGGCGCTGCCTCTCTTAAAAAATCAGGCATGGGGGGAGCAGATGGCTGCGCATAATCATAGGACTGAGGCTGCACGTGAGGGGCGGCAGGTTTAGGCATAGCGCTAAAGCTCGGCGCAGGCGCTGACACTGGCGCAGGTTTGAGTGATGGCGCCATTGGTTGCTCATAGCCATAGCTAGAGGCTTGAGGGCGTTGGGTAGCTGCTTGCGGTGGTGCGTAAGGAGATGGTGAAACAGGGGGTGCAGACGTTGGTGCAGACGATGGCGCACTCATCCGCGGCTGCGCTGTCGAAGGGCGCTGTTGAGGTGAGGAAGGCTGCTCATTAAACACATTGGCAAAGGGATCACGTCCCGTGCCACCGACCAAGCGGGCAAGTTCAGATAAAGGATCAGCACTTGAACTCGTTGTTTGCGGTTCACGCAAACGGCGCTCAAATTCCTCAAGATCAATCGACCGAGGCGGTGTTGATGACTGACTCATTTCGACCTCACTACGCGACCGACGTGCGGTCAACCCGCCCGACCTTACGCTTGGATTGGAGGCACCTGCCCCAAATCACTTACCGCATTTCATCCGGCGCGCTGACACCAAGGATGTGCAAGCCAGATGCAAGAACACGCGTCAGTCCCATGACAAGGGCAAGACGTGCGCAGGTCAAATCTCTGCTTTCTTCGTTAACAAATCGTAATTGCGGCTGATCTTTCCCGCGATTCCAGTGCGAATGAAGGCTGCTGGCAAGCTCATGAAGGTAAAAAGCGATCCTATGGGGCTCATGCGCATGGACCGCGGCCTCAATCTGGCGCGGATATTGTGCGATTAGCTTGACCAAAGCCTGCTCTCCCTCATCCGTCAACAGATCAAGATTCGCATGGGCGAGGTGTTGGGCGTCAATGCTCAGATCAGGAAAAGCAGCTTTGGCCTGACGCATAACAGAACACCCGCGTGCATGAGCATATTGAACATAAAAGACGGGATTGTCACGCGATTGTTCGATAACTTTGGCGAGGTCAAACTCAAGCGGTGCATCATTTTTACGATAAAGCATCATGAAGCGCACGGCATCAACACCCACCTCATCCACCACATCACGCAAAGTGATAAAATCACCAGAGCGCTTTGACATTTTAACTGGCTCACCTTGCCGCATGAGTTTGACAAGCTGGCATAATTTAACATCAAGTTCAGCCTTGTGATGCGACACGGCTGCAACAGCGGCCTGCATACGTTTGACATAGCCGCCGTGATCCGCGCCCCAGACATCAATCAATGTTTTGAACCCACGTTCAACCTTGGATTTGTGATAGGCGATATCAGCAGCAAAATACGTATAAGCACCATCTGATTTCATCAGCGGGCGATCAATATCATCACCAAAATCAGTTGAGCGGAATAAAGTCTGCTCGCGGTCTTCCCAATCTTCAATCGGCTGACCTTTTGGAGGTGGCAAACGCCCTTCATAAACAATGCCACGTGCACGCAAATCAGCAATCACAGCACCGATGATATCGCCCTGTGCGCCACGCGTTAAGGAGCGTTCAGAATAAAAAACATCATGCTTTATATTGAGAGCTGCCAGATCAGTCCGGATCATCTCCATCATCATGTCAATGGCAACAAGGCGCACTGTTTCAAGCCATTGGCTTTCGGTTTGACCCAGCAAGTCTTTGCCATAGGTGTCAGCTAATTTTTTCCCAACGGGTTTGAGATAATCACCGGGATAAAGACCTTCGGGAATATCACCTATTGTTTCACCCAAAGCCTCGCGATAGCGCATGAATGCTGAGCGCGCCAACACATCCACCTGCGCACCTGCATCATTGATATAATATTCGCGCGTGACTTTTGCGCCTGCAAATTCAAGCAAAGAAGCAAGTGCATCACCAAACACAGCGCCACGCCCATGCCCGACATGCATAGGGCCTGTGGGATTGGCGGAGACATATTCGACATTGATCGCCCCTTTGGACTCCATGCGCTGGGGTTGGCCGCGACCAAAACCATCATCCATCAGCGAATGACGCAATATAGTTTCAAAGACGACGGGCTCAAGGCGGATGTTCATAAAGCCCGGTCCGGCAATCTCAACCTTATGGACACCCTCAATGCGGCTAATGCCTGCCATCAACTCTTGAGCAAATTGACGTGGGTTGCCAAAACTCTCTTTGGCCTCTTTGGCATAGACCATGGCTGCATTGGTTGAAATATCACCATGAGAGGGGTCGCGCGGAGGCTCGACAACAAAACGGCCGAGATCGAGATCGCGGGGTAAGCGCCCCTCCGCAATCAGGCCCGACAGGATCTTGGCAATATGAGCTTGAAAATCAGCAAACAGATTCATGAGTGGTCCACGCAAAAGATGTTGGCAGCGGCCTATCGCAATTCGGGCGCTTCGTCAAAAAGGCGGTAATGCTCCTGAAGGGCATAGCGGTCAGTCATGCCGGCAATGTAATCCCTAATCAAGAACACCATCTCCTCATCAGGGGCCTGAGTTGCGATGAGCGCCTCGGCCTGTTTCGCCCATTCACCCGCCATTAAAAATGGATCGGCGCTAAAGGCGTGATAGAGACGCTTAACCACCTCGCCCGCAGCGAGACGCACCCGCATGACACGCTCATGCCGATACATATGGGGGTAGAGATAGGCTTTGATGGCTTTGTCAGCCTGCGCAAATGGCTCTGAGAAGGCCACCATGGCGTGGCTATGCTCCCTCACCGCTTGAGCCGATGTGACGCCCGCCTCACGAAAGCGACGCGCACTCTCGCTAATGGCATCTTCGACAAAACGGGTAATCAATCTACGGCTGATTTCATTGATCTGACGCGGGCGCTCAAGATGGGGATGAAGACGATTCACTTCGCGAACGAGATCGCCCACAAATGAACATTCATAGAGATCATCGACATCAAAAAGACCAGCGCGCAGACCATCATCAATATCATGCGCATTATAAGCGATATCATCAGCCAAAGCCGCGCATTGGGCTTCCGCACTGGCAAAATGGTGGAGATCCAAGCTGTGGCGCGCGTCATAATCCCTGATATCACGGGGCAAGCCGTGTTTCGCATAGCGCTCAATGGGCGCGCCTGCGGGGGTCAGCAAAGGGCCATTATGCTTGACAAGACCTTCCAGCGTTTCCCATGTCAGGTTAAGGCCATCAAAGTCTGCGTAGCGTCGCTCCAACTGCGTCACAATCCGAAGGGCATGGCCGTTATGATCAAAGCCGCCCCATTGCGACATCACGTCTTCGAGCGCATCTTCGCCCGTATGACCAAAGGGTGTGTGACCGAGATCATGAGCAAGCGCCAAAGCCTCGGCCAAATCATCATCAAGGCCAAGAGCGCGTGAGAGCGCACGCGCAATTTGCGCGACCTCAAGAGTATGGGTCAGGCGCGTGCGGTAATGATCACCTTCATGAGGCACAAAAACCTGCGTCTTATGCGCAAGACGACGGAAAGCTGTGGAATGAATAATGCGATCACGATCCCGCTGAAACGGGCTACGCGTCGGTGACGAGGGCTCAGAAACCAAACGCCCCCGCGATAGCGCGGGCTGAACAGCATAGGGCGCATGGGGCAATAGGCGCAAAGGCAAGTCTCGGCTCAAGTCTTGGCTCATATGTCTTGGCTCATGGGTCTTAGCGCTTTCTAAGAGGTAGCATTGAGAATCCCTGTTCTGACTTAGCCTGCCCCCTCCCCTCATGGTCAAGTAGATTTGCGCTTTTGCCGACGCGTGGGGCCTTGCATCACCAGCAATTGCGAAGCAGAGCAAGCCGCCCTATATTAGGCTTGTGTGTGCTGGCCTTGACCCAGTGGCTACAAGAGGTGCTTTATGTCTGAATTAAACGTCCAAGCTGCCCTCCCCCATGTGACGGAGCGCGCAGCACAACGTGTCACTCATATCCTTGCCAAAGAAGGTGCCGACGCCATGCTGCGCGTAGCCGTTAAGGGTGGCGGCTGCTCTGGCTTTCAATATAGCTTTGAAATTGTCCATCAGACTGAGGCGGATGACATCATCCTTCCCGCAGGCACCGCCAAAGTGCTAGTTGATCCTGTCTCCCTTGATTTTCTCAGAGGCGCAGAGATTGATTTCATCGATGATTTGATGGGCCAATCTTTTCGCATAGAAAACCCTAATGCGTCATCATCATGCGGGTGCGGCACTTCTTTTGCGATTTAACACGCAATCGGGCATAAAGACTGATCTAACGCGATGAGTCTGTGTCATGGATGCTTTATTTATCGGCCAAACCTATATTGATGTGACAATGCTCGCTGATCATCTGCCTAGCGGCGATGAAAAGAGCGTGGCTGATGATTATGCCGTCTCCTTTGGTGGCAATGCAGTGACGGCTGGTTTTGTCTGCGCACATCTGGGCATCACCACTCAGATGATCACAACTTTGGCTGATGATTGGCTCGGTCATATGTTTCGTGACATGGCGCAAAAATATCAGATGAACCTGCACACGCGTGCGGTCAGTCGCTCGGCCCTCTCCTTCATTTATCCTCAACATGGAAAGCGTGCCATTTTACGCGCCCGCGATGCAGATTATCTCAGTGATTTTCCGCGCATTGATCTTGAGGGCTGTCGCGGCTTGCATCTTGATGGCCACCAACCCGATGCCGCGCTTTACTATGCGCAGCTCTGCCGCAGCAAAAATATTCTTACCTCACTTGATGGCGGCGGCATGCGCGCGAACACGCATGAACTTCTTGGCTTTATAGATGTCGCCATAGTGGCGGAGCGTTTAGGCGAGCAAATGAATCTCAGCGATCAAGAGATGCTCACCTATCTCAGGACTCGCGGTTGTAAAATTGGCGGCATCACCCAAGGTGAGCGTGGCATGATCTGGTATGACGAGAATGGACTGATCTCTCGCATGCCCGCCCTGCCAGTGGCGGCTGATAAAATCATTGATACATCTGGCGCTGGCGATGTCTTCCACGGCGCTTATATGGCGCATTATCTCGCTCATCCCGATCAAAGCTGGGAACAGCATTTTGCTTTTGCGCGCGCGGCCTCTGCCTATAAGATTCAGCATTTGGGCAATGAGGCAGGCCTGCCCAGCCTCGCTGCCATCCATGCTATTTTAGACAGCGCTCATGCGCCCTTGCGCATTGAGCCATAATTTAGGCGGGATCATAGCGCTCGGCTGATTGAGCCTCCGCAACAGCAACAGCGGTAATATTGACAATGCCGCGAGCTGTCACCGAAGGTGTGAGGATATGCGCGGGTTTGGCAGGCCCGACCAAAATGGGGCCCACGGGAAGCGCATCTGCTGCCACTTTAACCAATTGAAACGCGATATTAGCGGCATCAAGATTAGGCATAATCAACAAATTTGCTTCACCACGCAGCGGGCTCATAGGCATGATAATATCACGAATGCTTTGTGACAAAGCCGTATCTGCCTGCATTTCGCCATCAACTTCCAAAAGCGGGCTGCGCTCACGCAAAATACTAAGAGCTGTGCGCATTTTTGCCGCTGAAGGTGAATCGGCCGAACCATAATCAGAATGTGAGAGCAATGCGACTTTTGGCTCCATACCAAAGCGGCGCACATGCTGGGCACAATTGATGGCCATTTCGGCAATTTCTGCCGCGGAAGGATTATCACGCACATGCGTATCAGCCATGAAGAATGCTCCACGCGATGTGATGAGCAGGCTCAGGGCATAAAAATCATGCATGCCAGGGGCAACACCAATAATATCTTTAATCATGGTCAGGCGTGATTTGAAGCGGCCCTCAAGACCACAGATCATCGCATCTGCATCACCACGATGCACGGCAAGGGCGGCGATGGTATTGGCATTGGTGCGCACCAATGTTTTTGCTGCATTGGGTGTCACACCTTTGCGACCTGCCACATCAATAAGCGTCTGAACATAATCGCGGTAGCGCCGATCTTCCTCGGGATTGACCAATTCAAAATCACGCCCTGGGCGTATGGATAACCCAAAACGCTTGAGGCGCGATTCAACAACGGACGGACGACCGATGAGAATAGGCACAGCCAATCCATCTTCAATCACCACTTGAGCCGCACGCATGACGCGCTCATCCTCACCATCAGCATAGATCACACGTTTGGGATCACTTTTAGCCTTGGAGAAAATGGGCTTCATGATGAAACCAGAGCGGAACACAAAACGTGACAGACGCTCTTCATAGGCATCAAAATCGGAAATGGGATTGCGTGCCAGACCTGCTTTCATCGCAGCACGCGCCACCGCAGGAGCAATACGCAAAATCAACCGCGGATCAAAAGGCGATGGAATGAGTGAATGTGTCCCAAACATCGGGGCATCACCACTGAGCGCACGCGCCACCACATCGGATGGTGCCTCGCGCGCAAGAGCCGCAATCGCCTGCACAGCGGCAAGCTTCATGCTTTCATCAATCGCGGTCGCCCCGACATCCAAAGCGCCGCGGAAAATATAAGGGAAACACAAGACATTATTGACCTGATTGGGATAATCAGAGCGACCTGTGCAAATCATTGCATCAGGACGGACAGCCAATGCCTCCTCAGGTGTTATTTCAGGGTTAGGATTTGCCAGCGCCAAGATGAGCGGCTTCTCCGCCATTTTCTTGACCATTTCAGGTTTAAGCACACCGCCAGCGGACAGGCCCAAAAATATATCCGCGCCCGCAATAATCTCATTCAGCTGACGCGCGGATGTTTTTTGCGCATAGACTTCTTTCCAGGGGTCCATGAGCTCATTGCGCCCTTCATAGACAACACCTTCGAGATCACTGACCCAAATATTTTCGCGCTTCGCACCAACACTCACAAGCAAATTGAGACAGGCCAAAGCTGCCGCACCCGCACCTGAAGCAACAATTTTTACGTCGCTAATTTTTTTGCCTGACAATTCCATGGCATTGGTGACGGCTGCCGCAACAATGATCGCTGTGCCGTGCTGATCATCATGAAACACTGGAATGTTCATGCGCTCACGCAGGCGTTTTTCAACCTCAAAACATTCTGGACCTTTTATGTCCTCAAGATTAATGCCCCCAAAGGTGGGCTCAAGCGCCGCAATCACATCAACGAGGCGTTCGACATTTTTTTCCGCGACTTCAATGTCAAAGACATCAATGCCCGCAAATTTTTTGAATAGGACGGCTTTGCCTTCCATCACAGGCTTCGAGGCCAGCGGACCAATGTCACCAAGGCCCAACACAGCCGTTCCATTGGTGATGACGGCCACAAGATTTTGACGCGAGGTGTATTCGGCGGCTGTATTGGGATCGGCCGCAATCGCCTCACATGGCGCGGCAACACCAGGCGAATAAGCAAGCGCAAGATCACGCTGGTTACCAAGCGGCTTTGTAGGCTGAATCTCCAACTTACCGGGCTTTGGCAAGCGGTGATAGACAAGCGCGCCTGAGCGCAGATCATCTGACATTTTGGACGTCATAAAGCCCTCTTCATCAATTAATTCATGCCAAGGTAACGCTAGAATGACGCCTTACTCAGACTGTGGCAAGACTAATTCGCAGGGTTTAGCCGCGCTCAATCTGACCTTTTGACACGCTCGTCACTTCGACCATTTAATCCTGCGGTAAATTGAGGCGGATATGCAGCTCACGCAATTGCTTGGTGCCGACTTCGGAGGGGGCGCCCATCAAAAGGTCTTCGGCACGTTGATTCATCGGGAAGAGCGCAACTTCACGCAAGTTTTGCTCACCAGCGAGCAACATGATGATGCGATCAACACCAGCAGCCATGCCACCATGGGGCGGCGCGCCATATTGGAAAGCGCGATACATGCCGCCAAAGCGCTCAATCACTGTCTCTTCACCATAGCCTGCGATCTCGAAGGCTTTCACCATGGCCTCTGGCCTATGATTGCGGATGCCGCCTGAAGCGATTTCAAAGCCATTGCAGGCAATGTCATATTGGAAAGCTTTGATGGTCAGGGGGTCTTGATTGTTAAGTGCGTTAAGCCCGCCCTGTGGCATGGAGAAGGGATTGTGCGAGAAGTCCACTTTCTTCTCATCCTCATTCCATTCATACATCGGGAAATCAACGATCCATGCTAGCTCATAACGATCTTTATCAATGAGGTTGAGGTCCTCACCAACTTTAATGCGAGCGTTTCCAGCAAATTTGACAAATTTATCGGGATCACCAGCTACGAAGAAAGCGGCATCGCCATCTTTC
>Ga0164297_10002024_pt1 | contig 20519 bp, 20 predicted proteins | sample GEODES058metaG_FD_113539 | JGI IMG/M metagenome (GOLD analysis project Ga0164297, IMG submission 113539) | Dystrophic lake water microbial communities from Trout Bog Lake, Wisconsin, USA - GEODES058 metaG | ecosystem: Environmental > Aquatic > Freshwater > Lake | place: USA: Trout Bog Lake... | reverse complement strand
GAGAGGGAGCTGTGTTCCGCAGTGGAAGCGCGTTTCCGGCCCCGGCGTGTCCCCAGAGAGCCTGTCGCATGTTGACCTGACTCCGGTGGTGTTGCCCCGCGGCCCCGCTGCTCCTGGCCGCGCGCTCCCGTTCTGCAGGTGAGAAGGTGGCCATCAAGAAGATTAACGACGTGTTCGAGCACGTGTCGGTGCGCTCCCTCCCTCCCCCGCGCGCGGGCGCTTGGGTGTGCACTCTTCATTCCTGTTTGGGCTCGCGCTGACACACTCGGGGTGGGACCCTCGCCGCAGGACGCGACCCGCATCCTGCGTGAAGTCAAGCTGCTCCGCATGCTGAAGCACCCGGACGTGGTGGAGATCAAGCACATCATGTTGCCGCCCCACCCGCGTGAGTTCAAGGACATCTACGTCGTCTTTGAGCTCATGGAGACGGACTTGCACCAAGTTATCAAGGCGAACGACGACTTGACGGCAGAGCACCATCAGTTCTTCCTCTACCAGCTCCTGCGTGGCCTGAAATACGTACACAGCGGTGCGTGGCTTGACACGGTTGCGGAGCAGGAGGCCTGAGCTGACCCGCCACACCCGCGCTGCAGCGAACGTCTTCCACCGGGACTTGAAGCCCAAGAACATCCTAGCGAACAGCGATTGCAAGCTCAAGATCTGCGACTTCGGACTGGCGCGACCAGCGTTCACAGACACGCCAACCACTGTGTTCTGGACGGACTACGTCGCCACGCGCTGGTATCGCGCCCCAGAGCTGTGTGGCTGCTTCTTCACCAAGGTGCGCGCAATGTGGCTTGTGCACCTCCTTCATCCACAGAGCTGACGGTACGCCTTCAACAGTACTCGAAGACCATCGATGTATGGTCCGTCGGCTGCATTTTCGCGGAGATCCTGTCCGGCAAGCCGCTCTTCCCTGGACGTAACGTCGTCCACCAGCTTGAGCTCATCACTGATTTGCTGGGCACGCCATCGCCAGAGGAGGTGGCTGCTGTGCGCAACGAGAAGGCTCGCCGATTCTTGCAGCAAATGCCACCTAAACCAGCGCAGCCCATGTCCCAGCGCTTCCCTCGTGCCACTCCCGCGGCGCTACGTCTGCTGGAGCGCTTGCTTGCGTTCGATCCGCATAAGCGGCCGAGCGCGGAGGAAGCGCTGAGCGACCCCTATTTCGTGGGGCTGCACAACCCGGCGCGTGAGCCGACGGCGGATCCGATCAGCAAGCTCGAGTTCGAGTTCGAGAAGCACAAGCTCAGCTGCGATGATGTCCGGGATTTGATTTACAGGGAGGTGTTGGAGTACCATCCTCAAGCCAAGCGGGAGTATTTGCAAGGAGAGCAAGCATCGAGATTCATGTTCCCCAGCGCAGTGGACCACTTCAGGCGCCAATTTGCACGATTGGAGGGTGACGGCGGCGCCGCGCCTGGAGGCGGCCGTGATCTGCGACGCCAAGCAGCCTCACTGCCGCGGGAGCACTCTGTGCACCCTCACGAGTACAGTTCCTTGGGACGCAACATGGCGCGCGCGGAGAGCATCACCACGCACTCGCCGCATCCGCCTAAAGAACAAGCACCAGCGGGGGCAGCAGACATGGAGACTTGAACGCCTGATAGACAAACGACTGAAGGAGACAAAGACATCGTTGTATCTTCGCGGTCGCATTGCGTCGTGTGTCTCTTGCCTATGTTCATGCACCCAGCCAGGCGCGCGCCGCCCCAGCAACTTCAGGACCATACAGCGTATCCAGCCCACCGTGCGAGAGAAGCGCATCTCGCAGCTGAGTCCGCTGCTGTGTGTCCAGTTGCGCGCGCACATCCACGCTGGACTGCGCCAGTGTGAGGAGTGCACCTGCGGCGTTGTACACAACCACCCCGTTCGCCTGGTGACCAGACACAGCCCCAAGCAACAGGCGGGGCGCTCCTGCACGAGAGGCGAGCACGCATCCGTTGGGGCCACCCGCAAGGAGGAGTGTCCACATGGCGCCCGTGGTGGCAGCTGCCAAGCGTGCATCTGTGCCGTGCAGCATGAGCGCCTTGATGACGAGCACCAGGGCGCGGCCGCTCTGCACCTCCGGATGGGCCATAACACGTGCCTGCAGCACCGGGCAAAGCGCGATGTTTCCCAGCAACGTGCATGCATGCCACGCCACGTCCACGCTGGTGGGGAATGCAAGCAATGCGCCCAGGGCAGCAGCGATGGCACCAGATGACAGTGCTCTGCACGCCCCTGCATCATCTTGGCTCAACCGGCGGAGTGCATCCAGTGAGAGCACGACAGATGACATGTCTGAACCCTTGCCTGCCATGGCACACAGCAACCGGGTCGCACGTGATCGGGCAGCTGCGCGTGCAATTGCCAACCGAGCACTCTCATCGCCCACCGCGCTGCGTCGCTGGCTTGCAGCCGTCCGTGCTGTCACGCACGCCTTGCGCTGGCTCGTCGAGAGAGGTGCTGTACCAGCCGGCGCATCCGCAAGGCGGAGGAGTGACACCCAGCCAAAGCAGTGTGAGACGGTCACAGGCGGGGGGGCACTCGCAGCGGCATCGCGGCCGCGGACTGCTCTCGCCGCCGGCGGTACATCATCTGCATCCATGGCGGCGTTGTCACCACTGCTGGTGCTGCGCTTCGTGAGCAGCGACGCACACAAGAGGAGCGCGAGGGCGACTGCGCCGAGCGTGTCCATGCGGAGCCACCAGTCGACAACAGCCGCAGGGCGTGCACTGGGTGAAGGCACTGCGAAGAAGGGCCACGTCGTGCGCGTCTGCGTCCCATTCACCGCCACTTCCTCAATCACTGGTGCTCTGTATCTCATCTCCACAGCCGCTCCACTCCGCGCACGCTCCAGACCAGTGCGCACGGCCTGCGCCGACGCAGCTGCGCGACGAGCCTCCTCCAGTTCCTGCTTCGCGGCTATCAACTCCTGCTGTGTGGCCAGCGCAGCAGTGGACACTGCTGTGACCTCATCCAGCTGGCTTTGCACTTTCTTGGACGCGCATGTGGCCATCTTTGCGGCACTCAGCTCTGCCCGAAGGCGCGCTTCCTGGCGCTGAGACTCCGCGGCAGCATCCAGAACGGCTTCGGCATTGGCAGAGGCTGCCTGCGCTGCCCGCACGGCGTCAAGCTCCGCTTGCAGGCGCTGCGCAGCTTCAGCGACAGCACGGGCAGCTTGCAGCTCAGCTTGGACTTGAGCAGAGGTCGCCTGCGCACTGCTCGCCAATTGCAACTCAGCCTTCATGCGCGCAGCCTGAGCTGCGGCTTGCCGAGCAGCGTCGAGCTCACCGCGCGCAGCATCCAAGTCTGCCTGCACACGTGCCGCAGCTGCAGCCGCTTGGAGCTCAGCTTGCACTTGAGCAGCCTGCGCGGCGGCTGAGCGTGCCGCGTCCAGCTCAGCCTGCACTTTTGCACTTTGTGCTGCTTGAGCGCGTGCCGCCTTGAGCTCCGCTTGCACCGAGTCCAACTGGCTCTGCAAGCTCGCGGCTGCTGCTGCAGATGCGCGTGCAGCCTCGAGGTCAGCTTTGACCTTCGCCGCGGATGCGGCTGCGCTGCGGGCAGCCTCCAGTTCGACGTGCACTTGTGCAGCAGCCGCACTGCTTGCGCGTGCAGCCCGCAGCTCCGCGTCCAGCGCAGCGGGCACGCCACAGGTGGCTGAGGCGTCACCGCCGCATTTAGCGCCGCATGTGGCCGGCATGGCACCGACGCCATCGTAGGCGGACTTGACCACTGCATGGGGCAGCAACCCGCGGAGGCCAGCCATGAGTGCGCCGAACAAGCGAGTCGAGGTTGTCGCGAGCGCGCGGCAGCCGTCATCGAGCAGGTCTGGCGGGTTGGCCAGCAGGTAGCGAACAAGCAAGAGCAGAAGCAGGAAGCCGAGCGCTGCGAGGGCAAATGCGAGTGCGCGCTCCGACACGCGTGGCCGACTCCATGCCGGCTTGGGCGCAACTGCTTTCTTCTCCTTTGGCGGCACAACTGCAGCAGTCTTGGCCTTGGGTGCGGGCGGTGCAGGAGGCTGTGTTTGCACTGGATTCGCTGCCTCCTCCGCGAGCCTGTGGGTGAGGCCACACCAGTGCGGAGCGCGTGAGAGCCCGGGGTATAGTGGAATAGTAACGCACTGCCTCCAGGGGGGCGTCTGCGTCTTCTGACCAAGAAGACAGACCACTGTGGGCGGTTTCTGAGCGAAGCACCTGGGGCAAAAGGCGCACGCACCTCTTCTTTACGTTATCTAGCGCCCGCTTCGTGACTGCAGCCGCAGCAAGGCGGCACAGTCCTTCCTCCATGCGCTCCTGTGACGCAGCGCAAGGGCGTGTGAGACGCGCTGGAAGGGGAAGGAGCCCTAAACCACCCTCCAACTGCTGCCGGCCTGGCGTCCCAGCACGCGGGTTTGGAGCCACAAAGAAACACAGTGCCTGGACCCAATGCTCACAGACACGTACCGCGAACGCGGCGAACTGCTGAGCACGAGCGGCTGCGTCCGCAGACTGGTCAGTCACCGACGGAAGCGCGTCAGGCGACCACACCGCCTGCCAGGACACCTTGCGGTCGCCAGCGGCGACCATGGCGCCCGTGGAGGCCATGGCTGCGGGAGCCTCCTCCGCGGCTGCGCGTGCTTCTCGCGGAGAGGCTGCACTGGAGGGCGCAAACGAAAATTGCTAGCGTTGGACGGAAACAGCGCAACGGCATTGGCAGCCGCCCTCGCAGTTTCATCCCTCACTGCGCGTGTGCCTGTGTGGCGTACTATCAGACAGCCCCGCTGGTAGTGCGTGTTGAGGCTGTTTGGCCTTCCTTTCTACTGCAGTTCCACCCGCCGCCTTGTTCACCCCCACCGCGCGATGAGCCGCTTCTTCGGACGACGAGAGGAGGCCAGGGAAAGCGGCGACGCTGGTGGCGCCTCTTCCTCGGCCGCTGGTGGGCGTCGACTGAGCGACACAGGCAGTAGCAGCGGTTCTGGGAGTTCCTCCAGCCCCGCCTTCTCTCAGTCCAGCGCACGGGGCAGCACCAGCGACAGCCGCTCAGGCAGTCGGTTGTACAACCCATACAGCGGCTTGCCCGGCACGTTCGACCCGTCGTTTAGTAAAGCACTGCTCGAGCTCCCGGACCGCCCCGAGTTTGTGTTCTCAGAGGAAGCGGCTGTGCAGCAACGCAGCTGGAGTGAGAACCTGACCTTCGTGACGGGAGTGGCGTACCTGACGGGCGGACTCGCCGGGGGCGCGTACGGCGCAGTGCAAGGCGCCACGAGCATGCTGGCGATCAGGGACACCGCCAGTGAACAAGAGCGCCGCAAGCTGCGTCTGAACCGCATACTTAACGCGGGTGGCAAGTCTGGACGGACACTGGGGAACGCAGCAGGGGTGCTGGGGCTGCTGTACAGCAGCCTCGACAGCGCGACTGCGGCAGCACGGGGTGGCGTGCACGACGGGTGGAACCCCGTGGTCGCTGGCGCTGGCGCAGGGGCATTGTACATGTCTCCTGCGGGAGCTAGAGCTGCCGCTGTGTGGGGCGGTGCGGGAGCGCTACTAGGCGCGCTGTCTTCAGCAGCAGGAACGTTGATCAGTTAGCCATTAAACCCACGAAGCACGATTCATGCTTGCGGCGCATCGTCTGCTTCCTCCGCGTAGTCACCCACAACCATGGTGCCTGGGGGCACCTCATACAGGCGGAGCAGCGGCTTGAGTGGATCCTTGACGAGGATGTATTTGCCGTCGTGCAGCGGCCGCGCGAGATCAACTACCGCTTTTAGGATGCCCCACATGTTGTTGATGCTCAAGTTGATCTGAGCCGCGAAGTCGCGGGGCTTGTGCGTCTGCGTCGCAAGCACCACGTGTGCGGATGCATCCTTGGGATGCGTGCGGGACACGTAGCCCAACTTCAGCTGGTCGGCTCCCGCAAGCAGCGCCGAGCACGTCCATTTAGCAAGCTTGTTGGCATTATTTTTGAGCTCGTTGGCAAGCACTGCGCCGCGCTGCGTCTCGATCTTCTGTCGCCAGTCCATGCCCGACACTTTGGAGTCGAACTCGTTGAGTGCCTTGACAACAGCCACCAAATCCTCGCCCTTGTACTCTACCGCCGCGTGCAGCTCGCACCTGGCGATGAGCACTGTGGATTCGTTGAGACGCCACTGGCGGTAGCGGAACGCCACCGGAGGGGAGTTCCCATCAGCAGTGGAGAAGGGGTCAGCCTCCGGGTACTCCACCTTCTTCGCGCCAGCGACCACTGCTTGGCGAGCGAACGCGGCGTTCACCGCCGTCGCCTCGGCAGCGAGCTTATCTGACGCATTGATGGACTCCCGGTCTGCATCGAAGCCCATCCCTCCAGCGACGTCTTGAGCAGTCTCATTCACAGTCAGCCGCTCCAGCGAGCTTCCCGTCCGGCGATCCAGCCACAAGGAGTTGCCTTCCCGGGTGATGACCACGTCCCAGGAGTAGACGCTTCGAGGCGCGCACATGAGGGCAGACAGCACCGTGTCTGTGGCAAACACCCGGATGGTCGGGGCAACTCCACGGGGCGCCTTATCTGCCGCAGTTCCGGCAGAGGCACCATCCTCACCCTCTGCTGCTGCTGCCGCCGCTGCCGCCTCGGCTGCCGCTGCTGTTTTCTGTGCTTCTTCTTTCACTGCAGATGCTGCCGCCGCGTCAGCGAGACGGCGAAGCACGGGGTCCTCGCTAGCCGTGGGCGGCGCTGGCCGTTGAGTGGGCAAGCGCTTGAGGGCGAGCTCTGCTTTTGGCGTCAGCCGGTCAAGGACCTTATCGAACGTCCACAACGCGCCGGCGGTGACCATCTCTTGCGGTGGCCCCACATCGAGGGAGAGCTTGGTGAGGGACGACAGCTGCAGCTGCTCAAGGACCACCCATTCGGGACGGATGTCGACTGAGGGCGCCAACGTCGGGCCTCCCTGGCCACCGAAGCCGCGTCCGCCCTGGAATGTGCTCCACTGCTGCTGCTTCTTCGACTGCTGTCGCTCGCGACGCAGGCGCTCACGCTCAGCGCCGCCGCCCTGGTCGCGACCGCCGCCGAGGTCTCGGCCGCCACGGCCCCCCTGGTTGAACTGCCCTCTCGGCTGGAAGCGGCGTGGACCGAACTGTTTGCGCTGCACGGGCCGGTTATCCACCAAGTGGAACGACTCCTCCTGTGGAATACCAGCAGAATAAGGGACGAGCGAGTGAGTTATCGGTGGAGAAGGCTGGCAGGTTGGACCTCGGCCACACCTCGTCTTGTGCGAAGAAGTTGAACACCGTGTTCAAGCCACCGCTGCCCTGGTAGCGTGCTGCGAGACGACAGAGTGGTAGGATAAAAGAAGTCAGCGCCGGCGAGAGAGAAAAGCGCTTTCACAAGGGTCCTCTCAACCCTATGCACGAGCCCGCCACCGCTGCTGCGAGACGCCCCAAGCGAGGCAGAGCGTGCGCTGCTGACGCAGAGAAGGTGCACGCTCACGCCAGGGTCCGAGCTTGTCACGCGGTGGTTGGGCACGCGAGAGGAGGCGCCGCCTTTGAGCGGTGGGAGGGAGACCCCGTGTGATCTTGGAAGGCACTCTTGCAGCCGGCGCTGGGGGGATCACGCACTTCCTCCGTATTTCCCGTAACCAGTCTGCGTCCAGTCCGCTGCCCGGCCGAGCTTATCGCCCTTGTTGAACGGCGTGTAAGGCACGTCTGCAAACTGTGGTGCCAAGGACTCCCCAGCCAGCGGCCCCCACCCCTCCGGGTTGTCAGCGGACACTGGCGCCACGAACGGCATTCTGACCCTGCACACAGGCCCGGCGAGGAATTCACAGGTGTTTAGAGGCGGGGCCCTCGAAAACACGGCAGACGGGCTTCGCTGTGCACACCATGGCTGACATGACTGAGTTCAAGAAGATGAAGGTGCAGGAGCTTCGCGACGAGCTTGAGAGTCGTGGGTTGGACACGAGCGGCACGAAGCCGGTGCTGTTGGAGCGCCTTGAAGAAGCTCTGAACAAGACTGTCGCTACGCCCACGGACGCCGCGCCTGCAGTCACTGCGCCGCCGGTGACAGCACCTCCAGTTGCAGTGAAAGAAACTGCGCCGCCAGCGACGGAGAGCCAGCCTCCAGTGGCAGCAGCCCCGGTGCGTCGCGCGTCGCTTCACACAGCTCTTGTCCTATTGGGCATTGCCTCTCACACCCAGCCCCTCGACTTGACCAGATCGCGGCCGCGACGGCTGCTGCGACAGCTGCGCTTGCGGCGAAGCCACTGTCCGAGGCGGCGCGGACAGAGGAGGAGAAGCGGAAGGCGAGGGCAGAGCGCTTCGGCATCCCTGTGTCAGACCCCGTCGAGTGCGTGGCCTGCTCTCAGGCTGACTACGCGCGACTGCGAGCACTCAGTGCAGCAGCACCACTGAGACCCTGTGTGCGTCGTAGGCCGGTGATGAGTGACGACCAGCTGAGGGCACGCGCAGCGCGGTTCGGCTTGCCGGTGCGTGAGCGGCAGCACAGCCGTGTGTGTGTATTCCGGGCACTGACACGATATTGCGTTCGCGGTGGATAGGACGTGCAGGCCGAGCAGCAGCGCAAAGAGGCCCGGGCTGCTCGGTACGCATGGATCTTAGGCGGTAAAACACTCTGCGTGATGTGTGTCTGACACTCGCCCTGTTGTCTACGCATTCACAGCTTCGGCGTGGTGGAGCAGGCATTGGCGGGCATCAAGAGGGAGGCGCCTGCAGCGCCTGTGGTGGTCGACCCAGAGTTCGAGGCTAAAAAGGCGAAGCGTGCGGAACGATTCGGCAACGCGGCTCCAGCGCAGCCTTGAACAATATTCTAGTCCGGGTCATTGACATACACGCGTCATGCGACGCCCCCGAAGTGGCTTACATAGACTCGGAGTGTGTCTGTCTGGTGTCTCTCAACGCCGTGAAGAGCGCGGCCGTGACCTCTGCGCAGTCGCTTCTGCGCCCTTCGCTGCAGGCGGAGGGGCAGCTGCCGCTGCTCCTTCACCTGCTTGCTCTGTGACCATCGCCTGTGGTTGCTCCATTGCCGCATCAAGCACAGTAGCCTTCTCCGCCACAGCGCCTCCCGCAGCAGATGCAGGCACTGCACCTGCTTCATGCTGCGCGTGCGACCTTCCCCCACCCGGGAGGGTCTCCACAGGAATCGCCGCAGTTGCCTCAAGCGCAACCTCCTTTGGCGATCCTTGCGTTTCTCTCTCAGCAGCAGCTGCCGGAGGCGGCGCAGCTTGCGCCTGTACTCGAGACCGTGTCGCGAGATCATTCCCCGGGAGCGGGTCGTAGGCAAGCATGAGAACAGTGGGCAGGCGTGGCTGCCGGCCCACGACTGCAAGAGCAGCGCCCCAAGATGAATGCATCGGAATGTCAGCTACACGGCGATCAGACGGCGCCGCCTGCTCACCAGCTGGGGCTGCGGGATCTGCCGCATCGTCGCTTGTTTTGTACTTATGGCCGACGAGGCACATGCGCTCAAGATGAAGCTTCAGGAGCTCCACATCCACAGGCAGGAGCGACTGTAGCGTCCGTCGCCGCTGCAATCGTGCGTCATCATCATCGCGGCCTTCCAGATCTTGCAACAGCGTCGGCTGTTGGTCACCTTGATTGCCATCACCCATGGCTGCCAGCTGGCGCTGCTGCTGCTGTTGCTGCTGTTGAGTCGCCATGATGACATCCCACTGCGCGCGACACGAATCTGGGCGTCGGAACACGCCACGCCAAGGCGCGCCCTGGCCCAGGACGTCTGCCACGAGAGCCCAATTCACACGCGGTGGTCGACCGAACTCGCGTACAACCGCTACTAGCAGCTTCTGCTCCACCTCGCTCCATGGCAGTGGCGCTGGCAAAGCTGGTCCAGTCGGAACCGCGCCGGTGCCTTGTCTAGATTTCTTGGTTGGGCGAGGCCGCCCTCCGCCACCCAGCAGTGCACCCTCGTCTGCTCCCATCATTATGCCGCCCATCATGTCATCCCCCTTGCGCCGTTTGGCGGACATGCCGCCAGGCACGTCCATCGTGCCTGCCGGATAGCCTGCACCCCCAGCTCCGAACAGATTTCCCCCCATGCGCATGCGCTTTGCGTACGCATCGCCACCCATGTCCATGTCATCCATGCCGGATGCGAACCCCCGCTTCTGCATGTTCTTCCGACGACGACCCCCATCCATATCCGCTGCCGATGGCAACGACCCACCTTGGCTTTCCAAGGCGTGCACTGCAGCTTGTGCGCTCGCCAGCGCCGCCGCAGCGTGCTGCTGCTTCAGAGTTGTCGCGCGAGCGGCCTCCTCACGACGCGCTTGCCGCGCCGCCTCTGCAGCTGCTCGGGTGCGTGCGCGTTCAGCATCCTCCCAATCACGCAGCTGCTCTTCCCATGCTGTCCATGCAGCAGCTTCCAGCTGTGCTGCATACTCAAGTAACAATGTGCCGCTCATGCGCTGTCCACTGCTACTCTCAGCAGCGCCGTGTTCCTTCTTGTCCTCTGTTCCCCAGCCGAAGGCGCCCAAATCGACGTAACACAGGCGCGGCTCGTCACCCAGCGGAGGTGTTGTCACTGCCGGCAGCGCGGCGTCCAGGTCTGCGTCCGCGAGTGCGTTGGCACTGCCGCCACCGCCCCGTGAAGATGCCCCCCGTGCTGCTGACCCGCCGCCGCCAGCGCTGTGTATGTCCCCTCCCCCTGCTGCACGTTGCGCCGCCCAAGACTCGACGCTGCGGGCGTCTGTGGCTGCCGATGCGCCGCCTTGGTTCTTCGCTCGTGACCAAAACCCTGACAAGAGGGCCACACAAGGCGTGGGGGGAAGCGCGTCAAACCTCACTTGCGGACAGAGCGAGAGGTGCACTGCCCACGCTGCCGTGGCGACACGTACCAGCGACACCAGCAGCCATCGCAGCGCCAGCACGCTTGGGTCGCCCAGTGGCTGTGTCTTCTGCAGCAGGTGCAGCCGGAGCTGCAGCCGGGCGCAGAGGCTGCGTTTCTACTGCACGCTGCGCAGCTGACGCGAGCTTGGAAGCAGCCGCTAATTTCCACAACCGCTCGCCGGCAAAGTCGGCGGCCATCCACGCCATTTCCTGCAACAAGAAGTCCCAGTGCGTGCGTGCACGCTGCGCTTCATACACAGGCGTCCGCGCAGCCTGCTCCGCTTTTGCTTTCGCATCTTTCAACGCGGCTTGGCGGCGCAACACATCGGCTTCAGTGGCTCGCTTGCCTCCGCGCACAGCGCCACCGCCCTCCTGCGCCACTGCAACAGCACCACCATCCGGCGCAGGACCGGCCGCTGCCTCGTCCGCCATCGCGTCTGCGACAGGGCATCAACCTGTCCGCACCGCGCCACCGTGGCTTTCGCCATTCGAGTGCGCCCCCTCCGCCCTCTCCACTGTGCTGCGCGCCGTGCACCCTCTACCCTCGCCGTGCGCCCGCAGCGCTGGCGTGGCCTGGGTTGCTGCTTCTTGTGACTTGGCTTCGTGGAGGAGGGTGTAGCCAAGCCACATGGCCGAGGTGTGTGTCCCAGGCCTTGAGCCTCACTCAGTTTTGCGCAGTGGAAGGGACACGCACGCGGTTATGTTCTCCACCACCGGGTGGCTGTAGACACAGCACACGGCTTCTGCACAGGCGCGGGGCTGCGGGCTCGCTGGGTGGCGCGTTCTTGGGCGAAAGGCAATGAGCAGACAGAGGGCGCACTGTGTGACAGGACTGCCCGAGACTCCTGTCACCCAGCGCTGGGTGTGGCCACCGTGCGTGTGTTTTTTCCGTCGTGGCTGACACACAGCCACGTGGGTGACACTCACCCAGGAGGGTGCACCCCGCAAGTCCGGACGCGCACCGAAGCCGAAATGGGGGGACGGCTGGCTGCGCGACGACGAAGTCCCCAGCGAAGCGTTCCACGCGCACTACGCCGTGCGTAAGCGAGCTCGTGCAGCCGAGGTGAAGCAAGCCGGGGGAGGTGGTCGCCGGAACGTGCGGAAAGGCGCACGCGGCAAAAGAGGAGGTGACGGGGGCATGTTCTCAGGGGATGACTCGTGGGTTGCGCCTGGCGGCCTCGCCAGCGACGACAGCTACCTGGACGCAGGCGCAGGTGACGGTGGCGACGGGGAGGGAGAGCTGAACGAGGACGGAAACGGAGTGGCTACGACGTTCAAGGACCGGCGCGGAGCTTGGGATGCGCGCATGCAGTCCGCACTGTCGGCACTTCTCAGTCGCTTGCTCTGTAGTCGCCGTGCGCTGCCAGCTGCTTGGCGCATGGCCCCCGGCTGCTCGCAGGCAGTGGCTGAGTACGCGGTGAAGGTTGTGCCAGAGTTGAATGCAGATGTGCGGGCAGTGTGCAGGTCGCTCGACTTGTGCCTTTATCCATCCATGTCAGCCATGCTCGCGGATGTCAGTGCTTCTATACAAGCGGCATGCACTGCTGCGTGCGCGAAAGCGGCGGACGGCGATGGCGATGCTGCACTCCAAAATGCAGAGACGCCCGCACAACGACTCGTTGCAGACGCCGCATGGCTTGAAGAAGCTGTGCATGCTGCATTGCGGACATTAGAGCTAGGCATTGCGCGTGGCGAGGTGACTGCGCCGGAGTTTGTACAGAAGAACCAGGAGCCGTTCCTGCAGACTGCAAACTGGAACGTGACGCCATACGCGCGGCGGCCGTACGTGACGCTGACAGACTACCAGGTGATCACAGACGGACTGGGCCCTGAAGTCGCGGACATCGCTGCGAAGATGAGCGCCAGCGGTCCGTCGGAAACAGCTGCAGCTGCCTCCGCTGGAGGGTGCGACGGGTCCTGCTGCCAGTCGCTGCAGCAGTTAGGCACCTTCTCTCTGTTCACAGGCCGCTTCGGTGGTCAATGCCCGTGCTTGAATAATAACCAGGAGTGCGGCCCGGGATGCGGATGCGCCTCTGCTGGTCGCGGGTGCGCCAACACAGCCGTCTCGGAGCGACGGACACTGCAGCTTGGCGTGCACGTCGCTGAGCGCGATGTCTGGGGCATGGATTGCTACACACGGCGCAATGTGCACGAAGCTGCACGTGAGGCGCATTTGCTGGATGATGCGCCGGAAGGCGCGATGGCACAGTGGGTGGAGCAGCTGTTGCTACCAGCCCTCAACCGCCTCGGCCCCCGTGGATGGGACCTCAAAGCTGCGTTGAAGGACATCCACGCCGCGGGGCGCGAAGCCGGGGACCGGTGGTCCACGCGCGTAGCAGCTGCTGTCGCGGCGCGCGTGTCTGGTCTAGGGCGTGCCTACTACAGAATCCATCCCAAAGGCTGCGGCATCATCTGCATCGCGCCTGGCGGCTTGCCAGCACAGACGTTCGTGGAGGAGTATTTTGGCGAAGTGCATCCACCCTGGAGGTGGTTCGAGAAGCAAGATGCGCTCAAACGGCGCCGCCGAGGGGACCTGCCAGACTTCTATAACATGTTGCTCGACCGCCCCAAAGATGACGCAGGCGGCTTCGACGTTATCTTCGTGGACGCAGCGCCTGCAGGCAGCTTCGCGAGCCGGCTGTGTCACAGTTGCACGCCCAACTGCCAGGCAGTGGTCATGTCAGCCGGTGGGCGCTTGACTATCGCGGTGTACACGCTGCGCTGGATCGCCCCTGGTGAGGAGCTCACATTCGACTACTCCTCCGTCACCGAATCAGACTCCGAGTTTAGAGCCGCCATCTGCTTGTGCGGCACCATGCGATGCCGGGGGAGCTTCTTGTACTACGCAGGCAGCAGCGCATTCCAGCAGGTGATGACGCGCAAGCACACGTTCCTGGACCGCAACGCGCTCCTCGTGCGCGCGGGAATGCTGCCGTTGACGGACGCGGACAAGCAGCGGCTGGAGGTGTGGGGCATGCGGTCGTCTGCACTGGGAGGCGCTCCGCCCTGGCTCGTCAAGTGGTGCGCGCTCGTGCTGGAGTACATCGAGGACGAGAAGAACGAGCTGCCTGCCGAGCTCTGCGCGCTGCCGCGATTCCCGTACTCACCGGAGCAGGCGGCTGAAAAGGCCCGCGGTGTCGCGGAAACACGTCTGCAGAACCTCGCCATCACGCTGGACAAAGTCAAGCACTTCCTGCGCCAACCTGGCCAGCCGCTTGGTCCGCCACTCAGACTGCTCAACGACGCTGAGACGGCGGAAGTGCTGTGGACAGCGCCGGACAGTGTGGCTCGCCGACTGGTTGAAGCGTCGGCTTCTGGGCTGTGTGCCCCCTGTCGCAATGCCGGCCTCCTTGGCAGCGTGCATGATACGCCTGGCTGCGCTGCGTTGGGCAGACTGCGGGCGCTGTGCGATGTGCATCCAGATGAGCCGGTGGATGCACAGGCAGCTTCGCGCAGACTTCTCTCCATGGAGCAGATTCTGCGTGGCATGGACACCAGCCGCCCCGGAGGCGGTCGCTACGCGCCGGCTGCTGATCTGGCACACCTGTATGCGCGCACTCGTCATTTCTTCAGAGTGGAGCGGTACAACCAAGTGGTGTCTCCACCAGTGACGCTGCGCATCGAGGAGGTTGGCTGGCAGGATGGCATCCCTGACACGGATTGGCATCTTACTCCGCCTCCAAAGACAGCGAACGGCGGCGCCAACGGCCATGTCAATGGCGGCGAAGCTGGCGTGCTTGCGAGCCAGGACGTTTCGCCTCCGGCATCGCAGGACGATCAAGGTGACGACCCCGCGCCTGATGTGCCTGCTCCTGCTGTCGTGTCCACACCGCACCCGGCGCCTGTGCCTGCCAATGGGGACGCTCGCGAGGATGGCGCCGCGGCTGTGGACTCCTGCCACGCTCCAGCCGGTGGTGGTCTTGAGGATACCCCGTTTTTAGGGGATGATGACGACTGGTGGGTCACTGATGCACGCACCGCCATCAGCTGGGCAAAGGCGCCTGGCTCGGGCTCGCTGCTGCCCACACCGCCGCCACCAGCGACCGTGCAAGAGGCCGGCAACGGAGCTCACGGCGATGGTGGTGCCGCGGTAGCAGCGCCTGCCGCCGCTTCTGCTGATGGAGGGTTGTCGCCGTTGAGCGGCATGCCTGCGCGCCGCTTGATGGATGCTTTACACGAGGCGAAGAAGTGCGCCACACCAGTTGTGGCGGACGCGTCAGAGACAGAGCACACAGAGAGCGGCGTGGCTGAAGCCACGGCTGCGCGTGTCCAGCAGGAGGCGGCGCCTGTGCTGCCGGCGACGCATCCGGCGCTGCAGGAGGCGAAGAAGTACCGTCCCAGTTTTGTGTGGGGACAGCTCATTGGTTGGTTCAAGCAAACGGTGATGGACCCGACCACCAGCTTATCTGCTGACCGCCGTGGCACCGTGTGCCTGCCTGACATGGACAGCTGCAACGGCAAGTACAGCATCCGTGATCGAGTGACGCAGATCACCATGCTGGCCACCAACCCGGGCAGCGTGTGGCCTGCAACGGGAACGACGTGGACGTTCAAGGGTGCCGTCACCTTGGTCGGCAGCCCGATGCTGGATGCCGCCATCGCGCGCGCGCAAGGGGAGGAGCCGCACCTGAATGCGATTATCCAGGAGCTCTTGGCCGTCTGACGGGGGACACCGGAAACGGAGACGAAACGAGGACGGGAAAGAGTGCAAACAAACATCCGCTGCGCTCAACTCTTGCCTCGTCGTCTCGCGAGGGAAAGGTGGAAGGGGCGCTGAGAGGACGCCGCGTGAGTTCGTGTCAATGACTGTGTTTAAACAGCAGGCGCCGCATGTGTCCCACTGTGTTCTGCGCCTGTGTGTCTCTGCAACTCGAACGGGAGCGGAACTAGGAGACGGCGCTGAAGTTTCGCACTCGCTTTGCCCTAAGCGAACCCAACAGCCCCCTCCCGCAGGCGGCAGACGCGGCACGTCCCCCGTCTGCCCACGACCCACTCAGTGGTGGCCCTTCTTGCTCTGCTTCTCAGCCGCCGCGGCGTTGGCGTTCGCGTTGGTGGCGAACACGACGCCGTAGCCAACTGTGCCAAGACCAACGAGGAACGGCCACATCTTGCGAGCCTCGCGCGTCACCGTCGCCAACACCGGCTCTGCTGCGTACGGCATGCTTGCCAAACCGCGGCTGCACACGCGCGCTTGGGCGAGGGGAGCTTTGCTGACGCGTCACCGCGTTGCGCAGGAGCGGCTCGAACGAAGCGTGTACGTGGACGTGCTATCGCAAGCGCGATGAGTGCAGATAGTGGTGCCATGCTGGAAAGACGCTGGGTGGCAGCACACATGCATGTGCACATATGTGCGTGCAGTCAGCCACACTCGCAGCGCGGTGTCTCTCTGCGCGCTGCGATAATTTTCGCAGCTGTCGCCGATACAAGAGGCTATGTCTGCAAGTGTCGAAAGTTGGCGTCGCAGCGCGGAGTTGAAAAGACTGGAAGGCGCGGGGATTCTCCCAATTCTCCCTCTTGTTCAACTCAGCGCTGTGTATTTACTATTAGCTCACGTCTCCCACAAGCGATAAGTCTGTCATTTTCCCATCACGACAGCAACTTGGCGAGCTCCTCCAACCTTGAGCGCAAGCGGTCAGAACCAAACACCACTTGCCGGATTTGCTGCATGATGCAGATGTCCGGGTCCAAACGATTGGACCAGCCCTCGAGCACGAGAGCAGTGACGACGACGGAGCAGACCTCGGACGCGAGATGGACCTGATGCCTCCGCACGCTCTCCAGCACAGCAGCCATCCACTCGGACGTGTTCACCTCGAAGCCCCACGCGACTGCGGTGCTGAACAAGCCTACTAGGTCATCCACAAACGCCTGCGGTTGCGGACACGTTTGCCGCTCGCTGAAAGCGAGTGCCATCTCCGCCACCCCACGACCGTCACCCCGAGTGATCGCCTACGGTACACACGTGGTCACACTTTGTGAGCAGATGACGAGCGTGATAGCACACATAGCTTGACACACATACCTCGAAAAAGTTGACCAGGTTCTCCTTGTTGCGGTCCGACAGGGAAGCTGTCATGCCACAGTCCAGGAGCACGATGTGGGGCACCGGCTTGGGACGCAGCCAGCGGCGAAGCAGGTTCTGCCGTGACGGCTGGTCGATGCGCACTAGGATGTTGCCGGGATGCAAGTCTGCGTGCACCCAGTTATCTGCAAGCATCATTTTGAGGAGCGTCTTGACACCCAGATCAGCGACACTGCGTCTCAGCTGATAAGAGAATACCACGTGTCAGCTGCAGGGTGAGAGCCAACCCTGCATCATCGTTCTCTTACCTGTGGGTCACCCTTTTGCATGAAGGTGCTAATTGACACGCCCTCTTCGAAGGACTCCACCAGGACGGAAGGCGCCACAAGCGGCTCTATAGGCTTTGGGAACGACACGCGCCGCCACTTCGCGAAATTGTGGTTGAAGATCCGCAAATTGTGGGCTTCCCGCGACAGGTCCACCTGCTCGAACAGCGGCTCCCGGAACTGCCTCACACTCTCATCCAGACGCATCCACTTGATGCCCGGCAACATGCCAGCTAGGTCAGCAACAACACGCAGGATTGCGAAATCTCGCGTGATAATTGTATCCACTCTTGGGTGCCGCACTTTGACAGCCACTACACGGGGCGCAGCGGTCTCAGTAGGCAGCGGGATGCCGTTCACAGCATACTGCTGCTGTGCTAGAAAATCCGGATTCAGTGTGGCGCGGTGTACTTGCGCGATGCTGCCACTCGCCACCGGTGCCGTGTCAAACGATAGGAACATGACCTGTGCTCAGAGCGTCAGCTGCCGCGTCCCATCAAGCCACGCGATCATGAGCCGCACCTCGAGTGGTTGTCCGAATGCAGCTTCGACAGTCGCGCGCGTATGTCTGAAGTCGTGGCACGGTGCGTCGCTCTGCAGGCTGGTCAAGATGGCACACATGTCCGGCGGGAACAGGTCTGCCCGTGTGGCAGCCCACTGAAAAAGGAAAGAGCACGTCCCACAGTGTGTGTCAGAGTACGAGTTCACGCAAGCAAGGTGCCCCTTGAGGACGTTCTCCCAACAACAACCAGCGCACCTGTCCCCACTTTATGAACGCAGGGCCTGCAGCACGCAGCGTGCTGTTCAGCGTCTCCATCCACTGCGCCCGTCCGAAGCCGTGGAGCAAGCACAGCGGTGCGGTGAAGACCAGCGGCGCGAAGAGGAGCACCAAGTGGACGGCTCTAGCCAGGGTGAGCACTGTCTCGGCCAGAGAACGCACAGCCAGCTGGAGTGGCACCCTGGTGGGCAGTGCCAGCGCAGCAGCTGCAGTTGCGTGCCGTGGTGGCGTGCTGGTCACCAGCTGTTGGCTGTTCACCGCGTGCGCGTAAAGCCACACTCCGCGGGAGAGCTCGGCGGCGGTGAGAGGGACGACGGGGCCGAGCAGCACGCGGGCCGCTTGCCAGGACGCTCGTCGCCAGGCGTCTAGGGCACTGCTCGTGGGTGCAAGCTGCGGGCGGAGAAGGGCGCACGCGGCGTCTGTGTGCAGCGTGAAGCCACCTCCCGTGTGGCCCTGCCCCAGGCCGTGGCGCAGCAACAGGCGCGAGGCGCGGCGCGCCAGCATCTCTGACTACGTGTCACTCAGGCGCGCAGCAGTATGGACAGAACGCAATGCCCGCAGAAGGAAGACAACGGGGCCTCCCAGAGGGTTCCTACCTTGCATTGATGCGGCCTGCGTGGCGCATGATTTCTGACACTGCATGGCGCAGACGGTGGCATGAGCTGCAACCACGGTGGACAGAAGCATCGATGACGCGGGCGTTGAATCCGCACTGCTTGTCCCTTCGCCGTGTGCTTCGCTTTTCCAACCGCCTCGCAGCCTTTGTTCAGGCGCTTTCTACGCGTGTTTGAGACAGTGGGGAAGCCATGAGTTCCGACCTCCTGGGCGCCGTGCGGGAGAGCAAGGGTGGACGCAAGGGGAAGAGAGACGACCGCGAACTCGCGCTTGCGGAGCCCCGGGACGTGGAGGCGGCTGAGCCCGATGAGCCGGGTCCGCCGCCAGAGTCTGGGGCCATGGGTTCTTTCTTCGGCGAGGTGAACACGGTGAAGGGGCTGCTGGAGGCAATACGCAGGGGGTTGCACCGTTTAGAAGCCGCAAACGACGAGAGCAAGACTGCGACCAAGGCGTCGAGGATAGCAGACATCCGGTCGCGCATGGAGGCGGACGTGGATGAGGTGGGTAAGAAGGCGCGGGAGGCGAAGATGAGGCTGGAGGCGCTGGAGAAGAGCAACGAGGAGGCGCGAGGCAAAAAGGGCTCCGGCGCAGGGAGCAGTCAAGACCGGACGCGGACGAGCATAACGCTGAGCCTCCACAAAAAGCTGCGCGACCTCATGGGCTCCTTCCAAGACCTGCGAGGCAAGTTCCAGGCCGAGTACAAGGAGGTCGTAGAGCGTCGCTACTTCGCAATCTACGGCAAGAAGGTGCGCCGCGTGACCACTGTGTTTCAGGCCCTGCTCCTGAACGCCCCCAGCGAAGCGTCGAAGGCTCCCGCGACCTGACACGTTGTGTGTTTTGCAGGCGGACGAGCAGGAGATTGAGCAGATGATAGAGTCCGGTGAGAGTGAGCAGATTTGGCAGAAGGCCATCAGAGAACAAGGCCGTGGCCAGGTGCGCGCAGCTGGCTGCCCTCCCGTCATATTCGCAGCAATGTTCTTATTCTACGTGCCCCGACGATCGTGCCAGGTGCTGGATACAGTGCGTGAAATCCAAGAGCGACACAGTGCGGTGAAGGACCTTGAGCGCCAGCTGCTGGGCTTGCACCAGATCTTCCTCGACATGGCTGTGCTTGTGGAGGCGCAGGGCGAGATGTTGGATAACATCGAAACGCAAGTGTCAAAGGCCAACGAATACGTGAACCAGGGCAACAAGGCGCTCACCAGCGCCAAGGCGTTGCAAAAAGAGACGCGCAAGTGGATGTGCTGCGCAATGATGCTGCTCCTCAGCATCTGCCTCATTGTTGTGCTGGCGGTCGTCAAGCCCTGGCAGAACGGCATTGCGTGATCACAGCAAGATGGGCCCTAGACTAGTTGTGTTACACACACAACAGCCTCTGAAGGTCCTCTACATCTAAAATGGATACCCCACGGCTTGTGGCACCCTTCTCACCAGCTCATGACGCTCCTCTGGCGGTATCTCCTTAGATGCCTCCCGGTAGGCTTCCTCATGGCAGCCATGGCGGCGCACGGTCCCTTGTGCGTCTTCCACGCCACCTTCTGACACTCTGTATTGCAGAACAGTGCCGCGTTGCACCGGGTGCACACCTGCAACGCTTGCGAGCGACCACAGGCACAGCACATACTCAGCGGCTTGGGCGGTGGCCAGCGGTCAGCCATGGTCTCTGCGGAGGTGTGACAAAGTCCAAGGTTTGCCGCAAAAACGGCGGTTGGAGATCTATGGGTAGCCTACTGTAGGCTACCACCTTATGCCAGTATGTGATTCTGCGCGCCGTCTGGGTTTCAGTCTGAGACGCGACGGCGATTCGCCGTTTTCTACACAAACTCGCTGTCCTGTGCTGTGCGCAGTGGCATGGCAGCGTGTCCAGCTTTCCTTCCAGAACCCATTGTGTGGGCACGCGCTTCCTGAGGTGACTGTCGTGTCGTGCCCCTGCTTGCAAGCCGGACGTCTCATCAGTTCGACACAGCTTCTGACAGTGAGGTGCG
>Ga0164297_10002023_pt1 | contig 20529 bp, 29 predicted proteins | sample GEODES058metaG_FD_113539 | JGI IMG/M metagenome (GOLD analysis project Ga0164297, IMG submission 113539) | Dystrophic lake water microbial communities from Trout Bog Lake, Wisconsin, USA - GEODES058 metaG | ecosystem: Environmental > Aquatic > Freshwater > Lake | place: USA: Trout Bog Lake... | reverse complement strand
GATGGTGTAGAAATGGTAGATATGTGCTCAGAAGATGTCGCATTCTGTAAGAACATTGAGGATGCCGGCTATGACATCATGTTGAACACTCGTCTACGTGTCGGTCACGAGAAGCCCATGATTCTTTGAGCTTTTTAAGAAAAAGCTCCCAAAAAAATAAGAATATTTTATGAAAAAATCAATATATATTTTGTATGATGTACAAAATATATATTACGCACGATGTTTTACGGCAAATTGGCCTCTAATGGAACAACTGGATCCACGGTTGGTACTACCTCTACTTGCTTCTCACCCTCTACTGATCCAATTTTACCATAGTCAATGCCAAACAGCGAAAGAACCCATGTAATGATCGTTGTAAATAGATCAATGAACCACTCAAACATTATACTTACCGGATACTAAAATTCATTCTTAATCTTTACGCATGGTTCACTGAATCACGCACCGTTTCGATCCCTCCCATGCTTCTCTGCGTTTAATTGTCGAGTGACCACATTTGGAACAAGTTCGATATTGATAGGTGATGTTTCGATTTTCATATGTATCCTCTATGATGTTGTATAAATGAAAACACTTTGACTTTAATAGTTTCTCTTCTTGCTGTTTTTGTACTTCATCCGCAATCACTTTATCAAAAAACGCTTGTCGGAATTTATTAATTTCGTCCATGTGCTTTTACGTAGCGCTCACAAAATTGTTTAGCGTTTATAAAAACGAATGTTATAGTATAATGACTCAGACTCGTAAAAAGCTCCCACGTTATGCTGCTACCTATCACGGTGTTCACAAATGGTATACTGCCATGTTTGAGAAATTAGGCTGGATGGTTCTCGCCCAAGCCAAAGGAATGAAAAGTAAAGTGACCGAATACAAAAAGAGTGTATCCGACCTTATTAAGACCATCGAGCATATTAAAGCTGAATATGAAGACCGTAATCGAATTCACGATTTAAATGTTCTTCTTATGAATACTCATGTTCTACAAGATCATATCCATAATGATTTTTAATCATAGATATAATAGGATGAAGTGGTATTATTTACTATTATTGTTGATTGTAGTGATCATAATCACTTATCGTCAAATTGACGGATTTACAAATGATCCGTGCGCTGGATTGGCAGATTCCAGTTTTGCCAATCAGATTTCTGCCGCATGCGTTCAACAATCTTGGTTAAATGCGGGATGTAGTCCAAATGGTACGGTTGCGCCCGGTCCAACCTATAATGGATGGTGGAACAGTAATACAGGAGCAGCAACCTTTGGTGGTATGAAAAATGATATGCATTTATGGGCTACTCTCATGGATGATAATCATGTAAAAGGATGTCGAGGAACAAATTGTCGTGCCGTTACTACCCAGATGGATTTAGATGGAGGTGGCAATGCGGTTTATCTTGATCGCCACGAATTGTCTTGTAATGCCGATGAAGCTATTAATCAAATCCATCTAGTGCGAAATGGAGCAGGTACACAATATCATTATGAATATACCTGTTGTAAATTACCTGGACCTCCTGGCCCTGCGGGACCCGCGGGAGCACAAGGTATTCCTGGTCCTGTTGGGCCTGCTGGTGCCAACGGTGCCCCTGGAACCAATGGTAAGGATGGTGTAGATGGCGCTCCTGGACCTGCTGGGCCTGCGGGTGTAGACGGCGCTCCTGGACTGATGGGTCCCATGGGTCCACAAGGCCCAGCGGGAGCTCCTGCGATGTCTTCTCCCACTCTTTCCAATGATTTCTTAGTTGATATTCAGAATGTTCTCCGTGCCGAATTTCAAAACGCAAAAGCCTAAACCGTTATTACATAACATATTATAATATGATGACTCGGCAACGTCATGCTAAACCCATACAATTGAATGTACGTCAGGAATTCGAAGTTCCTGTCGTGTATACCAAAGGGACCATTGAAGAAATTGAAGAAGCGCTTTTAATCGGTGCCACGGTTCAAGCATCCGTTAAAACACGTCGCGCCAATGATGATTTACGCAAGTTAACCGAAGAAAAAGAAGAGGAGATTCAACGTATTTCTTCCAGTTACCAAGAACGTCTCTCCAAACTAACCGAAGAACTCGAACACATCGTTGCCGAAAAAGAAAAAGCGTCCGCTGATATGCTTGAACGAATCAAAGGTGCTACCCGCGCAGAACGCGATGCCTGCTCCAAAGAGTCTGAAGAAAGTATTCGACTCCTTCGCAAAGAATATGATGTTCTTACCGCACGTTACGAAGCACTTGAAGCTCGTAAACGTGTTCTTGAAGAATCGCGCTCCAACGATATTCAAGATGCGGTCCAACGAACAGAAGAGTTGATGGGACGCGTTGTTGCCTCTAAAGAAGAACAGCTCGTCAAAATGGAAGTTGCCTATCAGCGATTACAAGAGAGTATCGCAAGACAAAGTGAAGAAATTGCCAAACTCTCGTCTAATATGGGAAAACGTGCTGCAAACGTCAAAACCAAAGGCAATGATTACGAAGAACAATTCGGTGAGAAACTTCGACGATACTATGGACTCGGCGGTGGATTTGGACTTCGTTCAACCGGTCTAGGAGCAGGACATGAAATGGATTTTGCGATGGATCTCGAAGGACGCGTTGTGATGTGGGAACTCAAAAACTATACCTCTCTGGTTCCCAAAGCGGAAGTCGATAAGTTCTTGCGTGACTTGAAAGAAAATGCGCAGGCTAATATTGGTGTCATGATCAGTCGTGTAACCGACATTCACGGAAAAAACTCAGGTGGTCCATTGATCTGCGAGTTCGACGGAGATAAAATGATGATTTATATCAATCGTTTTGAAGAGTTTTGTGGCGAAGACGAACACAAAGTATTTTCCATGTTGTTAGGATTGTTTCGTATCTGGTGGGAATATCATCGTGAAGAAAATAATGGGTTCGATCGTGTAGAAGTGATCCGTGAATTAGAACGATCCGTGGAGGAATTGGCCAAACGTCGTACTGACTGGAAACGCCATCGTGCCCATTTAGATGAGATCGGTCGATGGACTACCGATCTGATCGATGAATGTGAAGATCGGATCGATCGGATCTTGAAAAAAGTACGCAATGTATCCGAGATCTCTGCTCCTGTTACCATTCCTGAAGGGATCTTTCGTGAATCAGGAGATGAAAAAGAACGGATCTGGGTGGGATCGATCATGCGTTGTTGTGTGGCTGGCGGAGAGATCGAAGTACGTGAATTGGTGGAACTCTTGAAATCTCAACACAAACTGTCCAGTGATACGATCCGATCCAATATCATGGCTGTTCTACGAGATTCGGCAGTGATCAAAAAAGGTATTGTAAAATGGGTTAAGGGTATTTCTAAATTTATTCCACCATGTCAGATTCAGATGTAAAAATAAGTTACGAAATAAGAGTTTATGAGTATTTTTTAATAATGGCAAGAATCACTTGAAACAAACGATCATTGGTTTGACTATCCACCACAATATTATGGATCATTGCTGGAAATGTATAACAGTAGGTCTCTGGATTTTGTAATGAAGCATGGAACATATTTAGATTTTGATTATTTACATGATAGAGAAAGGGTGTCAGAAACAATGCTAAATAATATGGATCGGCTCGTGAATGGACAATTCCATTCAGGATTTGTTCCATCTTTTCAAAATCACTTTCATAGTTAACACGTTGGATGAGTTCTTCGAATGACATGACTGATTACTGTAATCATCATGTCATTCATCAATTTTATGTTTACATGTATTTCTTTATCATGGTGGTAATGGCTAATTTAACTAATTCATCACTCTCACATTCCCGTGCGATCCGTTTTACAAGAAGCGCAAACAGTGTAGAATACGTATCCTCATTTTTAAGATAGTTAAAAAATAAACGAAAATACATATTTGTACTTTTATCAAGATAAGGTTTAATAAACTTCGCTAGTGTTTTTCGACAATGTATAGTTCTTACTAGCGTATCAAGTGTTTTCTCCATTACTTCTTATCATGCCGATAATCTTTAACATCATCTAAACGAAAGAGCGTGCCTTCAGGTATCCGTTCGATTTTTCTTGGAAATGTGACACGATACAGTTCAATTGAGGGGTTCTTCTTTGAACGAATGGGTGTAAGCTTGAACATATCGTTAGAATGAAATTTCTTCAAGTGAAAGGTCTTAGAACCGAATGTCTTGCGTGTCGGTATTTTCTTTTGTACAAACTTTTTTACATGTTGTCTTCTAGATGTAATCACAATCGGTGTAAATTGAATCGGTTTTTCTTGTGTGACTTTAGCATTACTAGATGATACGACTTGTGCTTTCTTCAACGTTGTAATAATAGGAGACGTCATCGGCATAGAAGGGGTTGAATCACTCACATATGTTGTATTCTTTGCATATAGTTGATGATGTGTGTGAACATTATAGATTGTAAAGAAGATACAGACTCCCAAAATGAGAATCATAATGCTCATAATGACAATATCGACTCTTGAACATCGTGAAGGGTCCTTCATGCTTGCTTTTGAAAGCATGATATCGTTTGTTCAATTTTTCAATAAAAATAAATACACACTATTTTTTATAAACGAGTACTATTTGAGAACATTCCTTGAATAAAGTGATTTGGTGTAATACTACACATCTGTTGTGCCATTCTTAGGCATTCGGTGTATTGTGTTACATCCAGTCTTGGAGGGCGAGGGTCTACATGGTCCAGTATGATTCCATAAGAGATAATCATCACAATGAATGCGATAATGACAATCGCTGCAATTGTATTGTCTGGGTCGGTATGATGTAAGCGAGACATGGTTGACTTTTATCATTTGTGGTTGAGGTTTCAATTTTTTTATGAAGTACATTTCCCAATATGCGTTTGTTTCAAGTGATGATGATGATACACTCCACTATCACATAGAGACACGCATTTCGCATAATCCGCATGACGTTCTGTTAGAATTAACTTGGATTCAGGTTGATATACTTCAGGATAATCATTTGTATCGGTACGAAAATTAAATATGATAAATATTGAAAATAAGATCGTGAGTAAATGAATATGAGTTAGCATGTTTTATCTATTGCTAACAGGTAATTCAGGATCAAATTTATGATTTTTTTTGTCAATGATAAGAAATGAACTCCACTGAAATCCGGCAACATTTTACTCATTTTCTTACTGATAAAACATACAATGTAATGGAACATGCCAAACAGTATCTCATTCCTCTCCGTCGTACGGCGATGGATGGTTATACTTTAATCGAAAGTCGATGTCTCTGGTTCTCCTTACTTATTTACAAATTCCGCATTGAAACTAATATTACTGATCAAATATGGACCGCTGCACGTAATTTTATCTTAGAAACACTTCGACAAGAAGAGACACGTCACACATCCGCACGACATTTTCTCATTATCTTTGATGAATGGAAAAAACAAGACCATACCTCCTTTGTCAACGAAGTTATCGGCTATTATCTTGAAGTTCTTCACTTGAAACAAACGATTGAAGAAACACGTGAAGAAAATACGATTGCCGAATGGAAAGATAACTACAATGGATTGATTATTAAGATTCGTGACGCCGCACAGCGCATGGGATTCTTGGGAGAGTTGGATGCGCGTGTCGCTGAAGTTGAACGTGTTCGCCATTCTCTTGTAGAAAACATGATGAAACGCGTATTTTGGGATATGATCGAACAAGATATTCGTGAAGAAAAATATACCACCGTGATTTGTCAGCTTCTTGAATTAAAGGATCTTGTCAAAGAAATCATCCCCTCTCGCTTTCACCCTGATCTTCATGACAAATTCGATGTAGAATTTATACAGGCCAATTTGGAACGACAAACACTTGATCCTGCCTATTTGGTTCAACTCTGTCGTTGGGTTATGGATTCTATGAAAGAATGGGACAGTGCTTCAACCAGACCCTTATATGATCGTGAGATTTCTACATGGGAAAGCACAATTGGAACATTAGAGTGGCCACGATTTCTTCGATTTAGTTTGGAACTCTGTACGCTTCTCGCGCTTGATGCCAAAACTCGTGTTTCCATTTGGCGTTCTCTGATCCGACCTAAATCCGAATGAGAATGGGTGAGTAGCATGCGTACTGTTGTGATCTTTACTGGCGCTCTTCGCACGATCAAAAAGACCATTCGGTACTTTAAACAGAATGTTCTTCGTGAAGGTGTGGACGTCTTTGCCTGTGTTCAAAACGATACTCAACAATCCGAAGATGAATGGAATCAATGGTTTCATTCCCAAATGGGGACTCATTTGCGATCGATCGAATGGTTTTCTTTAGCCAAACATCCTGAATGGGTTGCCCATCGTGATCGATTGCTTGAACATCTTCAACTGGATAATGGTTGGAAGAATTATCTACGAAATAGTGGATCCATGATCGAATATTTTCAATTACAATTGGCTCATATGAAAGTTTGCTTATATGAACAACGTAATGGATTTCAATATGATTATTTAGTTCGAGGACGAACCGATTCGATCTATGCGAAACCGGTTGATTTTCATTGGCTTTCCTGGACCGATCAAGAAGTGGCGTCTCGTGTTGAACGAATCCGAACAGAAATGATCCGATCCAAGATCGATGTAACCGATCGAAGTCTCCTTCAATATTTTATGTCCACGATCACTTCGGATACCACCATTCCCAATCTTCCTCGGATCTTTGCCGATTATGTATTAAATGATGCGGATCGACCACCGATCGGATCGATGGATCAACCCGCAGTTATTAATCAATATCTGAAACAGGGTCGATACATTCTTACTATAAGAAAAAATAACCTCTATATTGTTCGTCGTTCTTTGTTTTTTATGATTCCATCCCTAGGAACATCCTATGGCCTTCCTCGCACGCCTGCTGCCGATGATTACTGGTTTAATGCTGAATGTCAATTTCGTTCTGCGTGCTACTTTTCAGGATTATCGATTTTTGATTATAGTACCTTATTTGAAGAGAAGTCACTTGAATATCCGAGTAAATGGCGCGAAGCAGACTTCTTTGATTTAGAGTTTAATTTGATCAATCCTACCATGTTGTATTGTATTGTACGCAAATAATTTATCGAGAAGGAGGATTGGATACATACCCTTTTTGAGCATATTCACTTTCTCGATCCACACACTTGTCGCAGGTAGGAGTACCTACAACACATGTATTACAGTACACTTGAGTAGAACGCTGTATTTCTTTATTCATATTAATCTTTGGAATGATTGTGCCATTTCGAAGAATAGTAACATTCTCTTCAGATAGAAGATTCGATGCCCGATTCTCTACTTCCGCAAACCGCTCCGAAAGATTCCTCTTTGTCGAATGGAACCGTTGCTCTGATTTTAGGGGCTGTTCTTCTTGCTCTGATTTTATTTGCAATAATTGTACTTGCGTAGAATCATCTTCTAATGGAGGCATGACCACTTCGTGATCTTGGAATGGCGATATGTTATGAAAGTCTTGGAGAATACCACCTAGATTGATATCAACCGCATACCAACGACGTTGAATATCTGTCCAGCGCATCGACGTAACCTCCTCAATGATATCCGCACGATGTTTATATGAAATTCCATAAATGGTATACAACCCCTTCATTTGTTCATTTGATAGACATAGAATGTTTTGAATGGTTTGACGGATGGTGAAATTTTTACTGAAATGAAAATCTCCTGAAAAGTCCTCAATTACAATCTCATGGACATTATTGTATCGTCTCCATACATTGAAATAATGATGCCCATAGATACATACAGTTCCGAGAAAGTCAAGCTTATGTACAATATGACCATTCGGCAACAGGATTTCTGAAATGGTATTGATCATTTGTGTGCGAGACATGGATACGGCAGGATTACGTAATTTTTTACGTAGATGTTTTAATTTCAATTTTATTATTATTTTATAATCAGCTTAAATAATTTGTATTATCTATAAATAGAATGGGTATCATTAACAACGACGTATACGTTTGCTCCAATGGCGTTCAGAAGTCAGGCACCTATATTTCTTTTGCGACAGAAACAATCTATGTTGTCCAAAATAATGGATCAATGACTCCTATGCCAAATCAAGTAACTTTGCCACAAAATGGTACTCCTACTTATAATGTTCGTGCAAATTATCGTATTTTTTGGGATCAATCATGCCGTGTTCAAGGAAAGTCATTTATTGATCTAAAATCTGTTAATACAATCCTTACTGTCGATCAATTGAATAATAATATTTATAGTATTCTTTATGATCAACTAAAGACGATCTATCCTAACTCAACTGATGAGTTAGTTTATGCTGCACCGGCTTCTGTTGATCCATCGGCTTCCGCACCAGTTCCACCAGTTCCATCAGTTCCATCAGCTCCATCGGCTCCTGTTGACCCATCGGCTTCAGCTCCATCGGCTCCTGTTGACCCATCGGCTTCAGCTCCATCGGCTCCTGTTGACCCATCGGCTTCAGCTCCATCGGCTCCAGCTGATCCGCCCGCCTCTGCCCCGCCCAGTTAAATCAACATTAATATACTATGTATCTCCTATGGATTATTAATCCATGTGACATTCATTACTTCGCAATTGCTTGTTTCAGATTTTGTACTTCATTTCGAATACTGCTCATATTCGCCATCACAGTCTCAGGAGAATACGATACATTCTTGTTTAAATATACCATTGGAGGTTCTGTTTTTTCAGGCATTTGATCCTGATATAATGGATTTCCTTCCATGTCCGTATTGGTAACCGTTTCACCTGGTGTTGCCGATTCTCCATTATCTGCTTTACACAATGCTGTATCTTTTACTTGGTTATCACATACCGTATTGTCTTTCACCTCTACACATGTATTATCGGAAGGACACCATGAACATTTTGATTTATTCGCACATGATACACATGTTTTATAATCCGAACATGGTACATCCATAAACTGTTCCTTATAGTTGGAAGAACGTATGAAAATCAATAATAATAAAAATAGAACGAGTATCACAAGACGTCTCATCTATTACTTATTTCTTTATTGTATGACGACGATTTTTTCGTGTATATATCTTATGATGATGAATCACTTGATGATGAATCTTAATATCTTGTAATGCGGATTTCATTACACGGATTCCATTTCCAATATTTAACCAAGGAGTGATTCTTGTCATTTTTCGTAAAAGATCAATTAAATCCGTCATCGTAAATTTAGATACATCTTGATAAATCATTTCTTCTTCCAACACATCCGTTAAATATCCATATAAGTCATAAATATTCACTTTTGCTTCCTCTAGACAATCCGCATAAATCAATGCGATCCGATCAAATGAATCAGGCGATTGATATTCAGGAACTTTATAATAGTGATTCTGGAGAGATTCATGAAGTGTCGGATGTTCTTGATCATCAAAAAAGAATACCTGTTCTGGTTTCAAATCCGCTGGCGCTCCTTGTTCAACTAATATATGCTTTAATGTATCCCATGTTTTTGTAATTCTAGGGGACGTATAATGATCAAATGCTCTACATGGATGATTCCAATGAATACAGGTTTGAATGATTGGTTCTCCAATCGAACAATGGATTAAATCTTGAATGAATATCAAACTGGGAAGATATTGATTATTACTATAAATGGTAACACTTTTTATGATTTTATACATCTTTTTAATCTTTCGCATAATGCCTAGAATTCCAGGACGAAGAATTCCAAGAGGATGTTCGGATTTCTCTTCTACTGCGATTCTTTCTACAAATCGATAATATGCGAGCATCAATCGCTCCTGAAGTTCTTCTGAAAAATATGGCAACATATAGGGTTGTTTTTCTTTTATAACTGCTTTTATCGTCAAAGACATTAAAAAATAAAACACAACACTGATATCCGCTAAGGTTTGGTCTAAATCAAATACAACATAGCTCATTACCTAAGTCTATTTTTTTATTTCGGAGCAATTTTCGGGCCTCGGCGAATAATTTGTTTTGCATCCACGCGCTCTGTGGGAGCAATATAACGTAATCCAAGAAATCGAAAGATATCCTCTTCTGCTTTCATTGGAGGTACTGGTTTTGATTCCACCTTCGTCGGTGTTAATGTATGTTCATTCAATGTATACCCTTTTTCCAATGCATATTGACGAAACGCCACATTGAAACGGTCGGAACCCGTAAAGTAAAGAACCGAATATGCATATTCGTCTTCAGGTGTCATCAGTAAATCAAGACGTCTCGCCACCGACGTTTCATCCCGTCGACAAATTGCCATACACTTGTGTTCTCCAATCGCCAGAACCTCTTCAATATAATTTGCTTTCTTGAGATTTTCTACAATTTGTGCCAAATGCTTTTTTACCTCCTTTGAATCCATTCCTTTTGGAACACGAATAAGGACGTCAATGTCTCCAGAAGATGCGAGGCCACGACGAAAACTGCCTACGATTTCAGCAGTAAATGGTTTTAGATAATGAAGAAGAACATCTTGATGTTCGAGCATCTCCTCTCGAGGAATTCGTTGTAACAACTCTTCATAATATTTCAGACCCACTGTTTGTTTATCATTGAGAAGTTTGGGATTGGTTTTAATATGCGTACGCAGTTCTTGGATGGTTCGAAAGCCCTGATTCGTAAGTTCCGTGGCTTTCGCAGGACCTACTCCATAAATGTTCTGAAATGCGGTTAACGCCTCAATCGGATACAGCTCTTTTGCTTTCTCTGCGGAACGAAGTTGTCCCGTCTCCAAAATTTCTTTGATTTTCTTCTCGATTTGCGTTCCAAGCCCTTTCATGGATTGTACATCTTCAAATGATGTGACTGGTTCTTGGCGTTGTTTTAATTGGTTAATCACGGTTTGATAGGCGCGTGCTTTGAATGGCTGTTTATCCGCCAGGTCACGCTTTCGCAGAACATCGAGTGCTTGGATAATCGTATCTTTATAGTCCATGATTGTGTGCCTTTCTGATAAAAAATAATTGATTTCAATTTTTTTAATGAGCAAATGGAATGGGATGGTCCTCTTTATAGAATGGGAAGTCCGTAACTTGATACGTCCAAGGAATCTTGATATTGTCATAATGATCACGAATGGTATAGGTTTTAAAGGCACCCTCATCGTTTTTCATGTATTTTACAGTCGTATATAAGTCTTGTTCAATATAGAAATTCATCAAAATCGTATCACCTGATTTGGTACGAGGTGCGATTTTCATCGCGCGCTGAAATGATTCATTCTCATACGATAATGTGCGCGGAACACGCGCGAGTGATTTTGTTTCTCTTGGAGGCTGTTGAGAAAGCGATATAAGGATTCGTGCTGCCTCCTCCATTTTTAATCTATCTGTCTTGGAACGTGTTTGCATGACCGAGTAGCTTTTATGATCATGAACTACTTTTCAATTTTTATTGACTCATCTAAAGTCTGATTTCTTTTCTCTCTTATGAAATTCGTTCGCAACAAACTCATTGATCTTACCTGGAACGGTGAAAAACCATTACCAGATGAAATCAATGTAATCAGTTATCACCCACAAATGGCTGAATTCGAACTTCTTTCCATTCTGTGTACTCTCCAAGGTTACTTAACTGCATTTGATTTACTCGCAGGAGCCGTTCCTGATACGGAAAAAGATCGTGACATCAGCGCAGTAATGGCTGCGTTTCACGCCTATCTTCATCCTAAAATGCCCCTGTCCAATTATACTGAATCGGATCATCGTTCCAAACCAGCTACTACCAAAAAAGGAAAACCGATTGATTCTTCATAAAAATTGATGTAACCATGATTTCGCCAAATAGATACACCATCATGGCAGCTGAATCAGAATCCAAGAAACTCAAGAATCAAGTTGTTGAACCTGAACTGTGTTCTATCTGTTCAGACCGATTTACTGCCATTATTCGTAAAAAAACTACCTGTAAGTTCTGTCATGCGAGTGCTTGTTCTAAATGTGTTGAACAATATCTATTAACTCGTCATGAAGATGCGCATTGTCTTCATTGTCGTGTTAATTACAACGACGCTACTCTCCATGAAATTTGTACTCGTACCTATCTCAATCAAACCTATTTCAAACATCGTCAAGAAGTACTCATTAATCGTGAACGTGCCAATCTACCTCTCCTTCAAAATGCCGCTCTTCGAGAAAAGCGGCAGCGAGACCGCTGGGCACAGGAAGCTATTATCAAAACACGGATTTCCGATTGTACTAAACAAATTAGTGAACTTCAAAATGAATACAATACTCTCTATGTAGCGGTTTATGCGAATCGATTACAGAATCTTCCCAATCGCAATGAACAAGTTATCAAATTACAAGAACTTCAGGACCGCATGGAAGAACGACGTGAACAAATTCGGCAAGAAAAACACCTCCTTTATCTCATGCGTTGGCCCGCAAATGGAAATGGTGACACGGATACAACAGAGGAAGAAAAGAAAGAAGAAGAGAAAAAGAAGTTCGTTCGACGCTGTACACGTGATGGATGTCAAGGATTCCTGAGCACCGCGTGGAAGTGTGGATTATGCGAATGGTACAGTTGTTCCAAGTGCTTCGCAGTCAAAGGGCAGACACACGACGTAGAACACGAGTGTAAAAAAGAAGACATCGAGACTGCTGAGCTTATCAAGAAAGATTGTAAACCATGCCCTAAGTGTGGTGAATTCATTGAGAAGTCCTCTGGCTGTGACCAAATGTTCTGTATTAGCTGTCAGACACCCTTCTCTTGGAATACTGGTAAAATTGTTACCTCTGGTCCCATTCATAATCCCCATTACTACGAGTGGATAAAACGAACGGGTGGTGCTGTTCCACGCAATCCAGCAGATGTTCCATGTGGCGGATATCCTGGTGGATGGGAACTTGTACGATTTCCACGTGGAATCCGACGCGAAGTATCTACCACATTTTACGAGTTCCATCGTATTTGTATGGAACTCCAAGATGTATCAACACGCATGTATCGTAGCCACATTGACCAAACTCCGCTCACACAATTAAATATCAAGTTCCTTCTTGGTGAATTAGATGAAAAGAAATGGGGACGACTCTTGGCAACTCAAGAGAAAAAGCGCAAACGTGATGCGGAAATCCAAGAAATCCTTGGTGCGTTTCGAATGGTAGCAGTTGAACTCATTAATCGCGTTCAACACTATCGTGACGGTAACATCATGCGCTTTAGCGATTTACCCTTTCCAAAAGCAGAAGAATACTTGATTGAACTTAATATTCAGATTCAAGAACTGATTACTATGATTAACAATGCGCTACAAACTGCAAGCCTTACGCATTCGTATAGTGTTCCTTATATCAATATCACATATAATGAAAAAGACAAAATTAACTACTATCGTGTTCTTACGAAAACCTTCAAGAAAGAATCGAATCGTCCGCGAAAGAAGAAAGAAGTAGCTCATGACTCTGATAATGAATCTAGCAGTGAATCAGATGAAGAGGTTGAAGAAGTAGAAGAAGTATTACCACAAGACCCCTTTTCCGAAGAGGAACAGATTCAGCGTGCCATTCAAGCAAGTTTACGCGATGTGTAATTCGTCATCTGCGTGTATATTTATCTTTTTATAAGTAGACATGCGTCACGGATATTGGTATGCGTTTTTTCTATTTATCATTCTTGTAATGATTACTGTATCCACGCGCGTAGAAGGATTTTCAGGCGGTGGTCATGGTGGAGGTGGCGCGGTTGGTGGTGGCGGTGGTCATGGAGGTGGCGGTCACGGAGGAGGTGGTCACGGAGGAGGTGGTCATGGTGGCGGTCATATTGGTGGGTATAGCAGTAGAAGCTGGAGTGGAGATGGAGGAGGTGGTGGCGGATGGGGTTGGTGGCCATGGGTATGGTGGCCCTATGACTGGCCCTATACCTGGTGGTACGGTGAATATCCCGTATATTAAATACAAATATATTATAGTATGTCCTATGATGTAATTATCGTCGGTGCCGGCATTGCTGGATTACGTACCGGCATTCAACTTCTCAAGAATCATTCCCATTTACATTGTGTGATTCTCGAAAAATACAATTACAATGGTGGTCGTGTAACTACCTTTCATAAAACCATTCCTGGTATTGGAAAAGTTCAATGGGAAAAAGGAGCAGGTCGCATTGCGACTACCCATAAAAAAGTACTCGGATTATTGAAACAATACGGTCTAACCACTGTTCCTATTTCAGAAGAGAGTGATTTTATACAACCATCTGGTACAATTCAACCAAATCGCTTTTCGAATCTTCATGATGTCTTTATCGAGCCACTTCGTGGATTATCGGCTGATATTCTACAAACGCATACCTTAGCTCAAGTTTCTGAAATGGTATTTGGTTCGAAACAAACACATGATTTTTATTCTCAATTTCCGTATTTCTCTGAGATTCATACCTTACGTGCCGACCATGCCATTTATGTATTTGATTATGAAATGGGTAAAAATGGGTCGTTTGTTGTATGCCCTGAAGGATTATCTTCCATGATTGATGGAATGGTTCATGAGTTTCAGGCTCTAGGCGGTTCTATTTTACACGACCAAGAAGTGAAATCTGTATCAACACTCAAAGATGGTTCAGTACATGTTCGTACTTCACATAAACTATATCACGGTTCCATATGTGTTATGGCACTTCCTTCTGAGCCCATGAAGCGAATCAAAGGTGTATCTCATTTACCTGTTCTAAATCGATTAGTCATGAATCCTCTTCTACGAATGTATGCTGTATTCCCTTTGAAAAAGGGGAAATCATGGTTTTCAGATATGAAAAAAGTAGTAGTAGATGGACCCATTCGATACATTATACCTGTCAGTGATCGATCAATCATGATCTCCTATACCGATGGAAATGATGCTCGATATTGGATGCGAAAAGATCAAAAACATATGGAAATCGAAGTGATGCGACAGATCCGATCTCTTTTCCCTGATCAGTCCATTCCTGATCCGATCTTTTTTACCATTCACGATTGGCATGAAGGTTGTACCTATTGGAAGCCTGGACGGTACAATTTATTTGAAGAAAGTAAACGATCTCTTCATCCTGATCCAATTACTATGCCTAATCTATTTGTATGCGGTGAATCCTTTGCAGTTCTTCAATGTTGGATGGAGTGTGCGATTGAACAAGCCGATTACATGTTGGCATTGCCTGCGTTCCAAACGGCGCTAAGCGCACTTAAATCGGCAGATTCATAGAATAAATAGTATGTGTGGCATCTTCGGTATTGTCGGCTTATCTGATCAAAAACTTGATCCTGTTAAATGGTTCAAGGATTATTATCAACTCTCCCATCGTGGTCCAGATAATGCCTACTTTGAAACCTATCAAAATGTCATCATTGGCTTTCATCGTCTTGCCATCATGGATGATACTTTTCAATCCAATCAGCCCTTCATCTTAGAAGATGACCAACGCACCATTATTTTTATTTGTAATGGCGAGATCTACAACTTTAAAGAGTTAATTCAACAACATCATCTTCGTCCTATTAAAAATGATTGTATGGTAATTCCTGAGATTTATATGAAACTAGCATACCAGGGTCGTGAATTTGATTTTCAAAGCAGTATCAAGCATCATGTCAAGGGTGAATATGCGTTTGTTCTCTTTGAATTCGACCGTCTTAAAAATCTGAAGAAAGTGATTGCCTGTCGTGACGAGATCGGTATTCGTCCATTATATGTTAATCAAAAAGATAATATGCTTGTCTTTACTTCTGAATTGAAAGGCGTACTTCACTATCAAGATTCCATGATTGAGTTTCCACCTGGAAACATGAACATCTATCACATTAATGAATTCGGTTTAACTCGTACGGATACATTATCCTGTCGTATATTGGATAACATTCATGTTATGCCACAAACAGACCATTTGAAGGCCGTTCGTAATGCCGTGATGAATTCGGTTCGTCGTCGTTTGGCTGCCGATAAACCCATTGCATGGCTTCTTTCAGGTGGTGTCGATTCTAGTCTTGTTGCCGCTCTTTCTGCGAAGATGCTTGGTAAACCCATTCGTACATTCTGTTGCGGTATGAATGAAGGAACGGACCTTGTCTTTGCTCGCAAAGTCGCCAAACACATTGGCTCCAGTCACACTGAAGTTAATTTTACTCCTGAAGAGGGATTGCGTGCGATCGATGACGTCATTCGCACCATTGAATCATGGGATACTACCACCGTTCGCGCTTCAGTTGGACAATATCTCGTTTCTCGTTTTATTAGCCGTTCCAGTGATTGTAAAGTGGTAATGGTAGGTGAAGGACCTGATGAAGTATGTTCTTCTTATTTATTCAACTGGTATGCTCCCAGTGGCGAGGCATTGGATTTATCAGCCAAAGAATATGTGAAGAACATTCATTATTATGATGTTAAACGTGCGGACCGCTGTATTGCTCGTTGGGGTCTAGAAGGTCGTGTTCCTCTTCTGGATCCTGAATTCATTAAAGCCTATTGGTCCATTCCAGCGGATCAACGTATGCCTACATATAAAGGCATGGAAAAATGGTGGTTGCGTGAAGCGTTTTCAGGTACAGGTCTTCTTCCTGATGATGTTCTTTGGCGTAAGAAGGAAGCCTTTTCTGATGGCGTTTCTGGACAAAAATCGTGGTTTCAAATCATTCAGGAATGGGTTGCGGACAAAGTAACCGATGAAGAAATGGAAGGAGCTTCTGTGACCTATCCTTATTGTACTCCTACCACCAAAGAAGCGTACTATTATCGCAAGGTATTCTGTAGATGGTTTGGTGTTCATCGCCAAGATGTCATTCCAGGTTATTGGCAACCCAAGTGGTCCGCAGATGGTGTGGAAGTGAAAGGATATATTGACCCTTCTGCGCGTGTTCTCGATGTTTATTCTGAAAAGAAATTATGAAATGAATGTTAACTTTGGTATTTAAACATCTTTTCTAACTATAATCAGTATGACTGCGAATGTCGTCGAGGAAGACTGGTTTTCATTAGATCTTGAATCGAAACTGAATCGAAAAATCGATTCACTTCAAAGCATTGTTCAACAACAAAATGAACTTATTCAAACACTTAGTTCAGAGATCAAACAAATGAAGCAAGAATTAGATACTACTCATCATCGTTCGCCTTGTGAACATTTATCTTCACAAAATGATCGAACTCATCAGTTGCTCGAAGAACTCAAACTTATTAAACAGCGAGAGTTAAACATGATGCTACGGGAAAAGATTCCTGTACCTTTCTTCTCTACTAAAAGTTCGTTCCCCAATCAAAATGCGGTTGCTGTACCGTCTCTTCCCAGTCCTCTCTTCTTAGCACAATTGAATCGAGACCCTGTTAAACGGTTAAATTTATAACCGCTAAATAGAAATGGATAAACACGCTATTTTGTCGTTATTTCATTTGCTGTTTGTTGTTCCTCTCTTTTTATACATTGGATTTCAGCGTTCTGAAATCCCCCAATGGGTATATCTTACCGTCCTTACCATTGGTTGTATTATTTTTCTTTATCACGGATTCAAGCTCTTTTTACGTCTTCAAGCACATTCGACCTATTCATGGATCAACGCGATTCATGTCTTCCTTGTCGCCCCTCTTTTGATGTATATTGGCTACCATAAAAAAGAAACTCCTCGCTTTGCGTATGAGTTATTATTAATGGCAGCCTTTGCCGCCGCAGGATACCATTTATTCTCCTTGGTTCGCTATGTGGAAACCTTTCCTGAAGATGGAAAACAATAAATTTGATTTTTTTTACATGTGATATCTATAAAGATACACCATGACACACGAATATCTTGATGACGAATGTTTTAAATGTATACATTATACCAAATTCATTACTGATTACCATACCTGGACATGCGAAGTGTGTCATTTGACCGAAACGGGCTATCATGTTCCAGGAGAACCAATGAATGATATTGTTTGGGGACGTTATCAACTTGAATGTCAACACCAGTTTCATATACGATGTTTACGAAAATGGTGTCGTGTGATGAATTATGTAGGATGCCCGTGTTGTGGACCCATTCCTGAAATAGAAACAAAAGAATTCTGTAATAAATGTGAACAATTTGGCCATCCTACTAAAACATGTAAACTATAAAAAATAAACTGTATTATTTTTTATAGTTATAAAAAAGATAATTTATTATGTTAACAATATACTATGCGCTAATCTCCTGTAGTTTCTTAAATTTGGTATCTTTCTCTGTCTCGATGCAGTTCTTACAGTGGTAATAGAAGCTACAGCTTGACTGAAACTCTGTATTACATTTCGTACACGAAATGTCTTTCGTATCCGCATTCACTTTCATAAGGAGCTTCATCTCTTCTTGAAAATGAACACGAAGGCAATGAATCACACAGTTACCTTTTGTCAACGCACGAAAATCGCATCCATCAAACGGACAGGTAAACTTCTTAATCTCATCTGGATTTGCCTCCAATTCAGGATGTTTCGAACGAATATGAAGATCCAGTGTTTGCTTCTGAAGGAAACCCTTCTTACATGCTTTACAGACATGATTCAAATCTTCTAAGTGTTTCTTCATATGATAATGCATGGAATTTTGACGAGTTTTCACAATGTGACAATCAGGGCATACAAAGTGTCCATTCTCGTTTTTGATATATGTCAATGTCATGGTTTCAGGTGGAGTTGCATCTTTTTTTCTGGGATGTGACATTTCAATTTTTATTCCCGATTCGGATCTGCCCATTTATCGGCATCCGAGTTTAGGCTGGATGCGTTTACATAAATAATCTCTCCGACAGATAGAACCATGTCTCATATTCCTGCTGTTGGCTCAAAAGCCCAAGTTTTCCACGGAACCGCAAAACACACCGCTGGAGGTCTGACCAAGAAAGACCTGATGAAGCACCACGGACGTATCATTAGCCGCAAGAAGCATGCTGCTGGCAAGAAGGCCATCAAGCACCTTCGTGCGATGGGCTACATTGCCAAGAAGGGCACCTTCAAGTTGATGCGCAAGTCGATGGCCAAGGGCAAGCACTCTCGTCGTCACACCCGCAAGCGTGGTGGCGCTGCTGGCTCCGTCTCGCACTTTGCGGACGCTTCTGGCGCTCATGCCCCTGCTCACAAGTAAGCACTTTTATTTTATTCAATGATAAGGTCATTAAATCTCACCCTATCATAGAAATGTCTCGTTTTAAAAGTCGAAAGCGTAGCAATCGCTCACGAAAAACATACGGCGGAGACTGGGAGCAATTCTGGAACGCCATCAAGGGTCGTATGGAAATCGTCCCACGTAATGCGAGTGCGTCTGCTAACGCTGCCAAGAAAGCAGAGGCTGATGCTCGTGCGGTAGACGAGTCAATGAAGGCGATTGAAATTGCGGAGAAAGAGTTGAGTGATATTACTGCCAATGTGGGTCAACTCGAAACCCAAGTCGCTGACCTTAAACAGCTTCAAGAGGCAGCTGATGCTGCCGCTGCTCAGGCCGCCTCTGAGAAAGCCAACGCCAATGCGGCCGCTGCCGCGGCCAAGGCTGCCGCCAATGGGTTAAACGCCAACTCGGCGCAGAAAACCAAAGCTGCCGAGAATGCTACGGCTGCCCTTGAGGCCGCCAAAGCCAAAAACGCAAACTCTACTGCGAAGAAAGCGGAGGCTGTTGCCAAATTGGCTGAACTTGAACAGCTTGTTGCCGAAACCTCTGCTGCCGCGGAAGCTGCTACCCGTGATTCCACTGCTGCTACGGAAGCCGCCGCTGCCGCCATGAAAGCAAAAGCTGAAGCGGATGCCGCATTCGTGGTTGCTGCCGCCTCATCTGAGCGATTGAAGGGTAATGCCAATGCGAAAACTGCGGCTGCCACCAAGGCAAAGGAAGATGCGGAAGCAAAAGCCAAAGCTGCCGCAGAAGCCAATGCCAGGAAGGTTGCGGCTGAAAAGAAGAAACAAGAGGCAGAGGAAACACGCGATAAAGCCATTGCGGAAGCCAAAGAACTTCTCAAAGCCGCGAATGCGGCCGCCAATACCGTTCGCAATTCTGCCGCGGCTGCCGCTTCTACTCGTTTGGCTAATCAAATGAATCAGTCGATTGCCGAAGGTCTAGCAAGTCAGCGTCATAAAAGCGTAACCAATGTAATTGGAACGGTGATACCCAGTAATCTACCTGCTGGTGATAAACTGACTGAAAATCAGCAAAAAGCCATGAAAGCGTCCCTAGAGCGTTCTCAAAATATGGCGGCCGCATCAAAGGCAGTTGCGAATGTGCCATCTCCCACAGCATCAGCACCATCTTCCGCCACAGTATCTCCCAGAGCTGGAATAACCCCTGAACAGCAGGCAGCATATGCTGCTCGTTTGCCGAATCAGTTTAAGAGTCTTCAAACACGAAGAGAACTCGGTGTACGAAGAGGCGGTCGTCGTGTGCGCACTCATAAGAAACGCCATGCTCGCAAGACTCTCCGCAAGTAATAGATGCGACGACGTACGGTTCGTAAACAAAGCAAACGAAAGACTCGGCGAAAGCAATCCGGTGGTAAACCCCATATCGATGTTAAGAAATTGAAATTGGTTCTCAACAATCGTTCCCGAGCCTATCGTTTGG